>Ga0315331_10001606_pt1 | contig 16982 bp, 10 predicted proteins | sample M160m34915metaG_FD_203456 | JGI IMG/M metagenome (GOLD analysis project Ga0315331, IMG submission 203456) | Ammonia-oxidizing marine archaeal communities from Monterey Bay, California, United States - M1 60m 34915 | ecosystem: Environmental > Aquatic > Marine > Intertidal zone | place: USA...
TGGCCTAGTTGGTAGCACGGCGATCATCTACGTCGGTGCCAACGTTGCGCAGGTCGTTACTAGTAACGGCATCGCGTGGACGATTGGAAATCAGTAGTCCCGTTCCTTCGGGGTGCGCGATGTCGCAGTGGCTCTCGTTAGCGCGTGCCCGCCCCGGCTCGGCGACCAAGCTCTTTGGTTAAGGTGCGGGGGGACTTGGGCCATTCGGCAAACTCCACGAGCACGTGCGGTGCATGGAACGACGGACGCGCGACACCTTCGACGAGTTCTGGGGCTGGTTGCGCGACGTAAAATGGTACCGGGCCTTCGCCCCAAGTCTTGGCGAGGCTGTTTGCGAAGACTTGTAGGGCCGCAGTGTAGCGTGACGGGTCGTTGCCGATGTTCTGTGGACCAGGAACCCAAACGAGTCCGCTGATCGCTGCCGGCGACAACGGGCTAATGCAGAAGTTGTAGGTCAGCGTCGCGTTTTCGGTGCGTGATGACCATTGGTCGTAGGCCGGTTGGGGGAACCCGGGTGGCCCCGCAGCGAGTTCGTCCGGCAGAACATCACCAGCGAGTAGCATCGTTGCGACCTTGCGGTTGTAGTCCCGCAGCATCTCGATGTAGCGATCGACCGCGGCGGCACCTGCGCCGGTGTTTGGGAATAGCTGGTTGAGTTCATCCCGCTCATTTTCGAAGCCTAGAGCTGTTTGCAACGCATCGTACGAGACCCAAGTTAGCGGCGGGTTTTCAGCGCCGAGTGTGACGATGCCGACCGGCCAACTACTCTTGAGTTGCTTTGCGAACGCATAGCCCGCGGCCGAGGTGACGCGCTGCTCACCGTCGAGTGTCATTGCCTGCCACGATGATTCATAGCGGCCACCGCCGATCTCCATTCGTCGCTTGCGCGGTTCGCGGAAACGACGTGCGTTGGTCTTGATGCGAAACTCCCGGACGAGGGGTAGTGGGGTTACCTCAGCTTCTTGGTCCTTTGCCAAGAGTTCGCTAGCGAGCTTTGCCGTGCCGGTCAGGATCCATAGGTCGCCGACGACAATGTCTGGCACGGTGCGCGATGGTCCGTCGCTGCAAGTGACCACTAAGTCGCTACCCGTTGCGGATGCTGACATCGGCTCAAGGTCGACACGCCACTGCTCAAACTCTCCGGCGGTGGTGGTCTTGGTCTGTCCCGCGAAGCTCACGGTGATCTTGGCGCCTGGCTGCGCGAAACCCCATACGGGTACCGTGCGGTCGCGTTGGACGACCGCGCCCGGACGAAACAGCGTGGCAAGTTGCAGGTATGGTTTGGGCTGCTTCGTTGTGGCTTTTGCTGTTGGCTGGGCTCTGTTCTGGAACAGGGGTTTGCCGTCAAAGACCGCAAACGGTGTGGCCGGTAGGCCAGCACGGTTGTAGAGGTTGGCACCGATTGGCACGGCGCTGTAGGCATACTGCACGCCGATTGGTGCGTTCACCGCGGCGCTATGAACGACGACCTCGTCGCCATCGATCTCGGCTTCGGCTGCATGCCAGATGCCATCGCGACCCGCGAGACGGAAGTGCTGCAGTGGTTTCCCAGGCGTGGCACGCGCCGGCTCGACGTAGGCATCTGGGTTCTTCTTTGCAGAGGCCTCTAGGCCTTTGCTGCCGACCATCAGGCCGCCGCCTGGACCGCGCTGCGCAAACTGCACCGTTACGGTGTCGCCCTCGATCTTGTGGCCTGCATAGATGGGGCCGGTGTAGGGAAGCTCGCGTTCGTACTGGTGCGCCAAAGCCCAGCGGGCAAGTCGCTTGCCTGGGTCAAGTTTGTTGAAGTAGTGGATGCCGCTCGGTCGCGCGGGATTGAGGTCGTGTTGCAACACCATGCCGACGTTCTTCGAAGTCATGAAGAACTTGCGTTGTGCCTCACGGATGTCCGCGAAGCCAACGTTGTCGGGGTCGGGAGCACCGTAGCACTGCATCTGCGTGAAGTAGAACGGTAGGGCAGGCCGTGCCCAGGTGGCGCGCAAGCCATCGACGAGCGCATGCATCTTCTCCGCGTAGATCTCGCCGTCGTTTGCGTTATGTGTGCCTTGGCACCAGATCACGCCACGAATCGAGTAGGGGATCAGCGGTGCAACCTTGTGGTTGAACATCCGTGTTGGACCTTTCCAGTCAGCGCCGATACCTGGCAGTCGTGGTTGCGGCAGGGCTTTGCCGCCGCGCTCGATCTCAGCTGCGCTGGTCGTGCGCCACGTTCGCAGTTCCTCGTAGAAACGGGCGTAGGCTGCTTTGCCTTCGTTGGTGGTTGGGTTGCTGCTGCGGATCTGCTGCTGGATCTCGGCCAACGGTGTGCGAGCTGCGAAACCCTCATAAGCGGTCCATGTTTCCACTGGGGTTGCACCGTGGGTGCTGCGCAGGATTCCGATCGGCACACCTAGTTCTTGGTGCAGTTCGTGTGCGAAGGCTAGTGCTAGAGCCGAAAACGAGCCTGCTCGACGGGCTCGCTTCCAGCCTTCCTTCGAGGTCGCGCGATCTCGTAAAAACACGGATGCGCCTATGTCGACTGCATATTCCCGGATCGGCACTTCGGGTTTGGCACGTTGTAATTGGTTGGCGAGATCCCGGCACATGGACTTGCCCGCAATCCAGTCCATGTTGGATTGGCCGGATGCAAACCAGACTTCGCCTACTAAGACACCTTGGCGATGGATGCGCTCTCCAGTTGCGGTCGTGACGGTCAACTCACGCTCTTGATGAGATGCGGTGAGCGGCGCAAGCGATACCTGCCACTTGCCCTTTGGCCCAGCCACGGCGGTCCGCTCTTGTCCGGCAAATGCGACCTTGACCTCGATTCCTGCGGCAGCCCAGCCCCAGACTGGCGCTGGCATGCCGCGCTGCAAGACCATGTCGTCGAGGAACGGGGAGCCTAGCTCCAGGGCTTGTTGGGTCCGTGCTGATTGAGCAAGGAGGGTTGCCACTAGGCACGCGGTCAGCCCAGTCATTAGATCGTGGAGGCAGCGACGTGCTGAGAGCTTCATGGGAGCGAGCGTAGCCGATGATGATGCTCAGATGTATGTGGTAGAAGCCGTGCCGGCAGCGAATCGTTGCCGCCAACCTTCGCACTGTATTCGTTGTGCTTGTCGGGGACTGCATGGCACATGGGGGGGCTCCTGATTGGTACTGTGGCTGGCGCAGTCGGTAAAGATTGCGTGCCTCGAATGGGCCGAGGTCAAAGGCGAGTCGCGCGCAATATGAGCGCGGTCGTTGGTTCGCCGGACACCCTGATGACAGCGGCGATTGATCCATGCTGTGTCGCGTTGCGTCCGGTAGACTCCGCGCATGTGTCATGCATGTGATGAAGCCTATCTGGGTGTGTTACGCCGTCATCAGGGTGGTGGTCTGAACCGTCGTGAGATGCTTGGCGGGCTCGGTGTTGCTGCCCTAGCGGGTTTGTCAGCCAGTTGCGCTGGATGGACTCCAGGGGCAAGCGCGGATCGGATCTTGCTCGGTCGCGTTCGGACTCTCGATGACCGTGCACCCACGGCCGAAGGGGTTGCCATCCATGCCGGCAAGATCGTGGCAGTGGGATCACGCGACACCGTCCTGCGATTGCGCGGAGCCGCTACCGACGTGGTCGACCTGGGGCGACAGACTGTGCTGCCAGGATTTGTCGATCCGCACATGCACAGCAACTTTTGTTCGTTGCGGCCTTGGCTCGATATCGGTCCGTTCACGACAGATTCGATTGCGGCAGCGCTCGATAAGTTGCATGCGGCGGCCAAAGTCGCAAAGGAAGGTGAGTGGGTGCAGGGGAAGATGCTCGATCCTTCTTTGCAAGCGGGGCCAGAACTCACGCGTCACGTTCTCGACCGCATTGCCCCCAAGGTGCCGGTGTTCATCTTGGAAGCCAACGGCCACGTCGCCTACGTAAACACTCCGGCGTTGCAGGCTGCTGGCCTGACTCGCGATAGCGTGGATCCGCCACAGAGCCGTCTCGTCCGCGATGCCGAGGGCGAGTTAACGGGCAGGCTTGAGGAAGCGCCGGCCTTTTTGAGTGTGGTCGCAAAGATGCCCAGTCCGACGCAAGCGGACCTAGTGCGCTTTCTGCGTGCGGACTTGGATGACGGCGCACGGCGTGGTTGCACGACGTTGCACGACTGCGGCATTGGCGGTGTGTTCGGCGAGGAAGACCTGAGCCTGCTTGATGCGGTGATGGCGACGGATCCACCTGTGCGCTACGGCGGGTTCTTGGTGTCGACCCACTACGATCGATGGCGTGAACTCGGGCTACGGCCTGGTGAGCGCTCCGCTCGTTTCTATCTGACCGGCATCAAGGCGTGGGCCGATGGCTCCAACCAGGCGCGCACCGGCTACCAGCGAGAGCCGTATCTTGGCGCGCAGACACGCGGTGTGCTCAACTACACTCCCGAAGAGATCGAATCCGTCATTGCGCGATCCCAAGCGGACGGTTGGTCGATTGGTGTTCACGCTAACGGTGACGCCGCGATTGATGTGGTTCTTGATGCATTCGCGGCGGTTCAGGCCAGAGCACCCGCGAGCCGCGTGGCACATCGCAATCGCATTGAGCACTGTAGTCTGCTGCATGACGAGCAGATCGTTCGCATGAAGGAACTTGGCATCTCCCCATCATTCTTGATTGGGCACGTTCACTATTGGGGCACGGCTTTCCAAGAACGGCTCCTCGGACCAAAGCGCGCAGAACTACTCGATCGCTGCGCCTCTGCGCTTGCGGGAGGACTCAAGATTTCGCTGCACTCTGACTACAACGTGACTCCGATCGACCCGCTGCGCTGCATTCAGAACGCCGTGGTGCGCGACATGCGCGAGGGCGGCGGTGTACTCAATCCGAGTGAGAGGATTACGCCGTTGCAAGCGATCCGGGCGATGACCATCGACGCGGCTTGGCAGTGTCATCTCGACCACGTTTGTGGTTCGCTCGAGGTGGGCAAGGCCGCGGATTGTGTCGTGCTGGAAGAAGATCCCCTTGAGGTTGCACCGGATCAGATTCAGGAGATCCCGATCCACTCGACGTGGCTCGACGGAGAACAGCGCTTCGTTGGCTGATGCTTCGTCAGGCATCCTGCCGAGGGTTGTGCTCCTGGGGCTGCCTCGGCGACGCCGTCATGCTTTGACGGTGTTGCTCTGATGGACTATTTGGCGCTACCAAAGCGGATGAACCAGAAGAGCCTGTACTCCGAGCCTCGTAAGCCATGGTGGGCTTGGAACATGCCCAGTGGCAGCACCGATAGCGTGCTCGTTTCCACCGGCTCTCGGGTAGTGGACGGGTGCATGCGGCTTCGATAGTTGAAGCCAAACTGAAAGATGCAGTTTAGGAAGCCCACGTTTGTTGCTTGGACTGATTCTTCGTATCCGAAGACGATGGGGATCCAAAAGCGTGAGCTCTTCGATGTCGCTTGCACAATTGGGATGGAAGCTTCGTAAATGCCGAGCGGGCCATCGACTTCAACGAGAAGGTCGTTGGCGATTGCTTCGCTGTTTGGCGCATCGTTGAGGTTCTTGGTTAGATCATAAAGGCTGGGGGTGTCTTTGATGGCGAGCGCCCGCGGTCGAACACCATTTTTGACGCCTTCGAGCGTGTCGATTGGCTGGCCATCAATCTTGGTGATGCGATCACCAGGTCGGATGCCTGCTTTGTATGCTTCGGACCCGGTCACGATTCCGGTGACCAAGACTTGTGGCTGGTTCACGCCATAGACTCGGAGCGATACGTCTGGCGCAATCGCGGCAACCTGCATACCGGTGAAAGCTTGTACGCCCGCGGAATACGCAAGTTCGATGGTCTCTTTTTCATCGTCGCGTTGCTCCTCGGCGTAGGGAGTGATCATCAATGTTTGCTCGGTCAGCGTGCGTTGCGAAGAGGAATCTGCGTCCGACTCTTCGCCTACGAAGATCGTGATTGGCAACGGAACCCCGGGGTTACCGTGACTGACAATCAACTCGCGCAATTGCTCCGAGTTAGCCACGTCTTTGCCATCAACCTTAAGGATGATATCGCCTTTGCGAACTCCAGCTAGATACGCAGGCTTGCCCGTTAGTGAGCGTTGCACCACGGCACCGCGAAATGGCTGCGCGTTGGATTTGTTGGCAACCTCGCGGGTGACAGCGCCGACCTGCACACCGATCTTCGCAACGGTGGTTGAGGTGTTGTGGACCCGTTCGAGGCGCGGGTTGGCGTTTGGCCCAGCGTAGAGCTTCCAAGTTGCCTTGGCGGGTTCGGCTGAGATCGTCGCCTCAACTTCATTGCTGCGATCAACCGTCGAAGAACCTGACGAATGACTGATGGTGCAACTGGAGAGGAGCACAAGAACGGCGGCCTGGATGACGTGATAGGTTCGCATCGTTGATAATTTGTTGGACGGATAGTGGGGGGGTGAAATGAGTTTTGTTCGCCCGCAACCGTTGGTTGAGCGGCTTAGCAATAGGCAGAGTGATTGATCCAGCGGTTGGTGCTCGCTGCGTTCTGGCTGGATGTCAGGGCCCGTAAGCGGGCCCCTACATCTCCATGTGCGGGAGCGCGTCGTATCACGGTGTGAAGACGGCGTGCTCGCTCGGGCTAGTAGCCCAGCGCTAGAAACCCAGTGTGCCGATGCCGGCATTGGTCGCGGTAAACCCGAATGGGTTCGCGGCCGGGTCTAGCACAAAGGCCTGGTTGAAGAACGAATAGCCAAAGAGGCTGCCAGTATTAGGAATCGGCCAGGACCAAGTCGCTGTGGATCCAGTGGCTGAAACCAAGTCGAGCACGAGTGCGTCTACAAGCTGTGTGCAACCTGACATGCCTATGATGCTCAAGTCTAATGGTAGGGGGATGCCAGCTGATGTGCTTGAGCCTGAGAGGCCAGTAGCCATGGCAGCGATGCCAAAAGGCAGATTGCTGATATCGACATCAAAGGTCGCGCCTAAGGCTGGCCTTGCATTGGCGGCAGCTGCGATCTGTGGGGTGCCGAGCGATCCTGCGCAGCCATTGCCGAACTCAGTGTAGGTTGCGGTTGGCGAAGCGTCTTGCCAAGCCGTCGTGTAGACGTTCCACATCGATGTAAGCGTGGTGCTCTGTAAGACGGAGCCAGTTGCCGCATCGAAAATGATCAGTTCGCTAGGGGCGCTTAGAGATGTTGCGGTCGCACTGACTGCTACCCGAGTGCTGTCTGGAGACAGGGAAATGCCATCACAGTTTGGGACGGTGAGGCCTGCGTATTGCGTTGCCGTCGAATTGCTCGGCGTTGCATAGTCAAAATCAACGCGCGCTGCCCAGCCGGCACCGCCTTGGCCGCTGATGACCGCAAACGAACGGTCCATCGACAGGTCCATGCTGTTGGGTACGCCAAACGGAATGGCGACGTCTTGTTGGCCTGGCGCAGGATCGAAGTCAACCCAGCCTTGTGCCGGGATGTCCCAAACAGCCAGCCCAGAGGACGCGCCGATGCCAGTCCACAAGACATACGCGTATTGGTCATCCAGTGAGATCTCGCAAGCGCTGGCGAATGCGAAGCTGGCTCCAGCCGCCCCGGCAATGGGGGCTGACGCAATGACTTGCAGGTAGGTCGGGCTATTGGGATCGAGATCCACCAGCGTGAAGGCAAAGCCGCCGATGATCACCTGTGGCACACAGGCGAGATTCCCTGAGAAGGATAGGCTCCACCGTTCACGTGAACTGCCCGATAGGCTGGTCGTTTGCGTGATTTGGTTGCCGTAAGTCGGGCTCCCAATGTTGCCGTCTAGGCATACCAACTCACGTGACCCGGAGTTTGGCCCAGTCAGGGTCCAGACGCGGTTGCGGGTTAGGTCAAACTCCACGCCATAGCACGCTCCCGAAGAGGTGTAGAAAGACGACCACGTTGCCGTGGACCCGTTCCAGTCGGCGACCGACACACGGTTCATAAGTCCTTGGCCAACGTAGAGCTTGCGACCCGTGTTCGCCCATACTGCGCCAGTGCAGTTGTCGGTGAAGCTAGAGCCCGCTGCTTGCAGCACATTGCCCGTTGCGGATTCGGAGAACACATGTGCGTCCGTGCTGCCGCTCGTGGAGCTCCCGGCAAACACTACTTCGTTGCCCGTTTGCGCGGGGATTGAGAGCAGCAGCGATGTCGTAACTATGGCAATACGAAGGTAGGTAGGTTGCATGCGAGCTTCTTGTGCAGTGAGTGGTGGGGCGAGCGGTCAGTCACTTCAGCCGAATTGATGTGCGGATGATGTCTTGATGACCGAGCGTTTCTGTTGCTATGCACGAGGCGTCGCTCGCGTGACAGAAAGTTCAGAAAGTTTTGTCGCGGCATTCTGCCTTCTTGAAACCATCCCTTGGCAGCTTGCAGACCTCGCTGCTCGTGTTAGTTTCGAAGCCAAGGATTGGATTGGTCATGAAGAACCTTAGCGACGAAGACCTGTTCCTTGCATTTCAGCAGGATCGAGACGTGGCATCGTTGTCGATACTTTTTCGGCGGCGAAGCGACGAGTTGCTAAGGCTGGCAATGTTCTTGGTGCAGCGACCTAGTGATGCGGAAGACCTTGTGCAGGCGACGTTTTTGAACGCGATTGCACGAGCTGATAGTTACCGCTCAGGGTTTCGCGTGATGAGTTGGCTGTGTGGCATCTTAACCAATAACGCACGCATGCTACGTCGAGCCGCGCGTCGTGTGCCGCCAGCGTCGATGGCCAATGAAGTTGTGCAAGACCCCGTTTCCGAGACGCTGCACGAAGAGCTGCGACAAGTAATGCGCAGTAGTATCGCGGCACTCGGCGAGCCCTATCGATCGGTACTGACACTGCATCTTGACGATGGGCTCAATAGTCATGAGATATCCGAACGCTTGCATCGTCCAGCGGCCACGGTGCGTAAGCAGATGGCGCGAGCGATCCAGCAGTTGCGGCAAGTGCTACCGCTTGGGCTTGCCACTGGTTTGCTTGTAAAGATGAACCCAGCGCAAATTGCGGCGCATGCAGCCGAAGCCGCTGAGTTTGTCGAAAGCGCCGGGGCCACGATTGAGTCGGATGCGGTTGCCGAGGACTTTGATGACGCGAGCCTGTGGTGTGAAGTCCCAAGCTCACCTTTGCGTATGTGGTGGATTGCGGCGGGTGCAGTGGTCACTGCTGCCCTGGGAATCTTCTCCATCAGCATGTCATGGAGTCCATCTGCAGATGCTGACTTGGCGGCGTCGCCTCCTGTTGCCGAGGTGCTGGATCCAGCACGCACGGTTGCGTTGCCAGACGTTGTTGTGCCAGTCACTCGTCAGCCGATCGCTTCGGTAGGTAGTGATCGGACGTTAACGGTCACCGCAGTCGATCCTGACGGAGTCCCTCATGCAGGTCTAGAAGTGATTTGCGTGTATGACGACGGTCGTTCGTTGACGTCACGTTTGATGTCGGCAGACGTGCAGCGCGTTACCACCGATGATGTTGGCGTCGCAAGTTTCCATGACTTGACCAATGGTCGTTACCAACTGACAGTCGCTGGCGCACGGCCCAAAACTGCAGTGCAATTTCGCGGCGAAGACCGCGAGTGTCGCATGGTCTTGCCAGGCCGATGTCGCTACAGCGGGACGGTTACGGGTCCACAAGGTCGACCAGTCGCCGGTGCGAGCGTCTTCGTTGGCGAGACGGCTGGTCGCGGTGACATCCCTCATGAGGTCGCGGTCACCAACGTGAATGGTTACTTCGAAGGCTCGTGCTTGTTGTGGAGTGGCCAGATCTTTGCGCGGCACCCCGAGTTCTCGCAGTCCGTTAGTCGCCGGATGAAGCCTGGACGCGATACGCAACTCGAACTGGAGCCGCTAGCGGATCCGGTTCGTGTGAGGGTTGTTGATCATGAGCAGCGCCCCATAGCTGATTGCTTTGTTGCCGTGGTTCCGCGCAGTCAGTCGATGAATCTGCTTGCTCCGATTGTCGAGACTACGGACCAATCTGGCCGTTGCGTCTTGGCAGGTCCAGGCAATCGCCGCGCAACGGTTATCGCACAATACAAAGGGATGGCTCCGGCAAAGATCGACTTGTTGTCTAGCAAGGAAGAGCTGCTCATCACGATGGGGCCGTCGACAAGGGTTGAGGGTGTCGTTCGTGCACACGATGGCGAGGTATGCCCTAATCGGGAGATCATCCTGAGCGTTCCCGGTATCCGAACAAATGAGCCAGTTAGCCCGATGCTTAGCTTGCGCTGCCGATCGGATGCGCGCGGTAGGTTTGTCTTTGAGCATGCGCCTCGCGCGGAATTGCACATGCGGATCTTTTCGCAGCGTAAGGAAGTCATCGGTCCGCCCATGAGTCAGCACGTCGTTGCGGGGCTTGGCTTGGATACCCGTGATGGTGATGTGTCAGATGTTGAGTTAGTCGTTCGATCACAGACCAAGATCAAGGGCACGCTTCGTACATCAGATGGCAGGCCAGTTGCGGGCTATTACTTGCTCGCGAGTCCCAGCCTCGGAACAGCTCAGCATCGATTGTTTCGGCGGCGAAGCGCACATACCGATGCTGATGGCCGCTTCGAGCTAGCTGATGTCGTCGACGACGAGGTGTATCACGTAGGAGTCTACCCACCCGGTCGATGGTGGCCGAATGAGATGACGTGGCCAGTGGCGATTGCAGAGGTTCGCTGCAAGGTCCCGTGTGAGATCGTGATCGATGCGAACGCAGCGCCATCGGGCTCTGCAACTTGTCAAGTCTTGCGGCCGGACGGCAAGCCAGCGCGTCGGGCGTCGGTCGAGATGCGGCACCTGTCGTTTCAGTCGCCCTTGGTGATTAGGTGCGACACGAGTGGCGTCGTTACGTTTGACGACTTGCTCTACGGAGATTATTGGATGACGGTCGCAGCTCCTGGATTGGGCTCTCGCACGATCCAAGTGACGATCAACGATAATCAGCATCAGCTTGATCTAGGCACCGTGCAGCTAGAGCAAGCGTCGCGCGTTGTGCTTCGCATGGTGCATAATGGCGCTCGGCCGATCTTTCCTGTGCGCGTCGTTGGGCGCGGCGCTGTGGGCGATAAGTTTGTGACGGCTTATAGCCAAAGCAGTGGCACTGCTAGCCTGCCAGCGATGCCTCCCGGTAAGTCGACGCTACTGATACACGGCCTTGGGATCGCACCATGCCTAGTCGAGCGAGAGCTAAAGCCGGGCCTTGAGTGGATCGATGTTGAGCTTGAATCGGCTACGCCGGTTGAGCTTCGCTTTCCGTTTCCCCGTGCGGATAACCCATTCTTAGTGAACGGTCCGCTGCACGTCAGGATCTTTGATGAGGCTGGGGAGCTCGTGCTGGAAGATTACGTAGGGGCCACACGAGTTAGCGGCTGCTTCGACTTGGCGACGGGTTTGCGTCCCGGCACCTATCGAGTGAAGGCTCGCTCACTCTGGAATGCACTGGCCGACGGTGAGCTGGTCGTGCCAGGGGCAAGCCGTGAGGTCACCGCCGAGTTGCCGCTTGTGCTTTGATGCTATAGGGGCAGCGAACGCCTCGAAGAGCGCCGTGACGCTGCATCGTTGCGCTGCACTGCTTGCGGCGAGTCCGTGCTGGGCTCGACGTTCCTGCACGGGATCGCAGAGCTAGGCTGCGCCTAGTTGCCGCGTAATAGACTGCCAAGCAGTGGGACGTCGCTCAGTGGGGTGTCGTCACGCTTGGGTGTGCGGCGCCTGCGCTTGCCCTCCTGCTTCTCCTTGCGGCCTGCTTTCTCTTGGCCCATTTCCTTTTGGAAGCGCTCCCAGCGTTCCTTGGCTTGCTCCTTCGTCATCACGCCGCGCTCGACGGCCTCGCCGAGGCGGGCGCGCATGGCGCCTGGGTCGATTGCGTCTTTGGTATTGCGCTTTCTCTGACTCTTCTTGTCCGAGCCCGCCTCGGCCTTCGCGCCGCCGGAGCGCTTCTCCCACTCCATGTAGCGTTGCTTGGCTTGCTCCTCGGTGAGGTCGCCGCTCTCGACGGCGCGCTCGAGGCGCTGCCTGACCATGTCCTTGGATGGATCGGCCTTCTTGTCGCCCTTCTTCTCGGCGCCCCTCATCTTCTCGCCGATGCCGCGGCGGTGCGCCTCGACCTTGCGCTGCATGTCTTCGCGGCTGAGCTTGCCTGCCTTCACCATCTCGATCAGCTCGCGGTACAGGGCCTCGTGCTCGGCCTTCATCTTCTCCATCGCGTCGCCGGCGCCGCGGCGCTTGGACTTCTTGGTGCCCTTGTCGCCGCGCTGCTTCGATGCGGCCGAGCCAGCGCGCTTTTTGATCGCAGCGATACGTTTCTCCATGGCTTCGCCGGCTTCTGCGCGGGTCATCTCGCCTGCCTCGACCAGCTCGCGGACGCGGCGTCGGGTATCGTCGATCATTTTTTGCACGTCAGGCGAGGCGTCACGGCGCTTCTTGACCTTGTTATCTTTGTTGGCGCGTCCTTGAGGCTGCTTCAGCATCCGCAAGACGGCGTCCATCTGGTCCTTGCTCATCTCTCCGGCCTTCACGGCGCGCTCGAGTCGTTCGGCTACGGCGCGCACGTCCGGGTTCTGGGCGTAGGCTACGCCGAGCGGTAGCAGCCAGGCCGCGAATGCAACGGCCGTCAATCGCAGCCACCGAGAGCTTGCTTGCAGAGGGGTCTTAGAAACGATCATTTCAAATCTCCTTTTGAGGAAGCCGCCACTGTTGATCTCGCTCGCCATGGCAGGTGGACGGGGCCCCTGCTCGGTGAGGAACTCGACTGCTTGTAGCAGCGAGTTTGCGTAGGAATGTCGTGATCCCTGCAGCGTGCGCAGAACGAGCGCGTCACAGCAGATCTCTTCGTTTTGACGTAGGTTGCGCCGCGCCCACCAGGCCACGGGGTTCCACCAGAATGCCACGCAAGCCAGCCACTCGATCCAGCGCACGTAATGATCGCCGCGCGAGATATGGCCGAGCTCATGCGCGAGGATCCAGCGCAATTCTTCATGCTTGAGCTCGTCAGTCATGGCTGCCGGCAGATAGATGTGCGGTCGTTTGCCGAGCCACCACACGAGCGGCGTGATGCGGGCGTTTGTCAGTCGTAGGGTTGGTGTGCGCGCGAGTTGGAAGCGGTCGCAGAGTGCGGCCAATTCAGCGGCGAGGGCCGGCGTAGCTGCTGTGCTGGAGGACTGCAGGAGGCGTTGGAAGCGTGTGACGCGCAGTAGCGACCAGAAGAGGAAACCAACGCTGCCGATTAGCCAGGCTAGTCCTGCGATGCTCAGCATGTCGAGTTGCCAGCTACTCGCGGTGACTTGGGCAAGCGCTTCCGTCGAGACGAGCGCGGTTGGACCATCGGCCTGCGTTGTGGAGGCTAGGTTCGTTGTTGAGAATGGTACGACCGGCAGGGTGAACAGCGGCGGGGTTAGCAGTTTGATGAGTGCGATCGTCCAAAGCATGTGGGCGAGTGCGGCGTGTCGCTGCCGACTCTGTATCAGCCACGCGACAGCGGCGATGGTTGCTGATACCAGTAGGTTGCTGGCGATGATCTGTGTCAGCGTTTCGATCATGAGTTCTCCTCGCGGCTTTGATCGAGCAGCTCTCGAAGTTGCGCAATCTCATTGCGCGGGATCTTGCGTGCATCCAGCAGGTGGGTGAGTAGAGGCGTTAGCGAGCCGCCGGTGAGCTTGTCGGCTAGTGACTCGAGTTGGCTGCCGGCGTAGGCCTCTCGTGATAGCGTGGCCGCGAACATATGGACGGGTAGGTTGCGATCACGGGTGACGAAGCCTTTGTTCTCGAGCCGCTGCAGCAACCGTTGCACGGTCCCGTGCTGCGCTTTGTCGGCGCCGGTGTAGAGCTGCTCACGTAGCTCTCGCGCGGTCCGTGGCTGTTGGCTCCAGAGGAGTTCCATGACGGCGAGTTCGGCGTTGGCTAATTGCGGGTGGTCCATGATTCTGTGTCTGTCGCTGCGGGAGATATACGACACCGTGTCGCACCATACGACACGGTGTCGTATTAGGTCAAGGGCAACCCTGTGAAAAGTTGTCTGGTTCGACGGGCGATGCGCACGTAAGACGTTGATCTGTATTCATGAGCCGCCCTATTGTCCTCAGCGGATGCCAGCCGTCCGGAATCCTCACTCTCGGCAACTACCTTGGCGCATTGCGTCATTGGGTCGCCATGCAGGAGGACTACGAGTGCCTTTATTGCATCGTCGACCTGCATGCGATCACGGTGCGGCAGGACCGCGAGGCGCTACGCAGCGCGACGCTCGACACGCTCGCGCTATATCTGGCCTGCGGTATCGATCCTGACCGCAGCACGGTCTTCGTCCAGTCCCATGTGCCTGAGCACGTAGAACTCGGCTGGGTGCTCAACTGCTACACGCAGATGGGGGAGCTCAACCGGATGACGCAGTTTAAGGACAAGGCCAAGCGGCACAGCGAGAACATCAATGTGGGCCTGTTCTCGTATCCAGTGTTGATGGCTTCGGACATCCTGCTTTACCAGGCGCACCAAGTGCCGGTCGGCCACGATCAGAAGCAGCACCTAGAACTTTGTCGCGACGTTGCGCACCGCTTCAACACGGAGCACGGCGAGACCTTCCGAATCCCTGAACCGTTCATCCCGAAGGTCGCTGCGCGCGTCATGGCGTTGCAAGATCCCAACGCGAAGATGAGCAAGTCCGACGGCAACCCTAATAACTACGTCGGCTTGCTCGAGGACCTCAAGACAGTCACCAAGAAGCTGAAGCGCGCGGTGACGGATCCTGAGGACCCGCCCCGCATCGTTTACGACGTCGAGGCCAAGCCTGGGATCGCAAATCTGCTCAGCATCCTCAGCGCCTGCACTGGTCGAACGTTTGAGCAGCTTGAGGCCGAATACGCTGGCAAGATGTATGGCCACCTAAAGGTGGACGTCGCGGAGGCCGTGTGTGCCGTGCTCGAGCCGATCCAAAAGCGTTACCAAGAACTTCGCGCAGACTCGACTGAGCTTGAGCGCGTCATGAAGGTCGGCAGTGCGCGGGCCAGCGAGCGGGCCAGTAAGACCGTCGCGAGCGCTTATGATGCCCTTGGGCTCGTGCCGCGGCCGCGGTGATCGCACGATCTCTTCGCGTGTAAGGACGCAAGCGCTGAGGCGAAATAGGTCGCTTTGTATCGCTCGGCTGGTGGTGTGAGCCGCAGTGATTAATTTGATGCCCGGCACACGTTACTACTGCTGTGTGGTTAACTACGAGTCGCTATGTATTGGAATCGACTCGCTGCAGCACTCCTGATCTTGTTCGCATCGGCATCACTGCGAACACAGTCTCCCGTTTTGCAGGCGACTCGATCGCTGCTCGAAGTTCATGTTTCTGGACCTGCGCAATTGATGCAGTTGATGGCCTTGGACCTGGACCTCGCGGGTTGTCGGGCACCGCTGCTTGGCCAGCGCCGGATCGAGATCATTGGCCGGCCCGGCGACCTCGCGCGACTTAGCAACGCAGGCTTGGCCACGACCGTCGTCGTGCCCGATCTGATGGCGCAGCATGCAGCGGCGCTGGCCCAGCATCCGCTCCAACTGCTTGATACGTTGACGCCGGCGATCGGCCAGGGGGCCATGGGCGGCCACTACACGCTCGCCGAGATGGAGGCGATCCTCGACGACTTCCATAGCAACTATCCGAGTATCTGTTCGCAGAAAGTGAGCATCGGACAGTCTGTTCAGGGCCGTGACCTCTGGATGGTCAAGATTAGCGATAACGTTGGCGTGGACGAGAACGAGCCTGAGGTGCTCTATGACGCGCTTCATCACGCGCGCGAGCCTATGTCGTTGTCGACGACACTGTTGTTCATGGACGAGTTGCTGGACGGCTACGGTGTCGATCCGGAGGCGACCTTTCTGATCAACGAGCGCGAACTCTACTTTATCCCGTGCGTCAACCCGGATGGCTACGAGTTCAACCGCGCGACAAATCCAAACGGCGGCGGCATGTGGCGTAAGAACGTGCGCATCGCCGGCGGCTTCCTTGGCGGCGTGGACCTCAACCGAAACTACGCGACTGGGTGGAGCGCCCCCAACGGCGGCAACTCGACGGATCCATCGAGCGACACGTATCGTGGTCCTGCGCCGTTCTCCGAGCCGGAGACGGCGGCCGTTGAGGCGTTCTCTGTGACGCGGCAGTTTGTGCAGGTCTTCAGCACGCACAGCTACACAGACGTTTTGCTTCGTCCGTTCGGCTACCAGCTCGCGAACCCCGCCAACGTGGGTGCCTACAACGTGCTGGGCGCGTTCATGGTACAGGAGAACGGAATCCCGCACGGGGGCGTAAGCTCGCTGCTATATATCGCGGCGGGTGGGTCCATCGACCACCACCACGCCGTGCGCGGTTCCTATGCTTGGACTGCGGAGCTGGGTAGATCAAATGAAGGTGGCTTCTGGCCCGTCGGACCGACGATCGAGGCGATCGCGCGTCGCCACCAGCCCATGTTCCGCAAGGCGGCGCTCACCGCAGGTGCGGCCTTCGCAGTCGTCGACGTATCCATTGTCGAGGCCGCCGGCGGTAACGGCAACGGCGTCATCGAGCCGGGTGAGACGGGCGAGGTTGTAGTGAACATCAACAACGTCGGCGTCGCCGGTGCCTCGTTGACCCTCGATCTGTTAACGGCTGATCCGCAGATTACGTTGCCGAGCAGTAGTGTCGTTCCCGGATTAGTGCCCGCATTCGACAGCGCGTCGAACAGTAACGCGCCGATGACGTTTAGCGTGCCCATCGGCTACGCAAGTGTGGTTGTGCCTCTGACCGTGAGGGTGAGCGGTGACGGCCGCTCGCAGGACATCGACGCGCCAGTCGTGCTGCTGCCGACCCGGACGTGCGTGGATGACGACTTTGAAAGCGACCGGGGCTTCGCGCGGGCGGCGGGCGGAACAGCGACGACAGGCATGTGGGAGCGTGCTGCGCCGGCGCAGACGATCTTTGGGGCGCAGGTGTTCCAGCCGGGTACACAGACGACACCCGGTGGCGTTCGCTACTGGGTCACTGAGGCGAACCCCGGCGCGTCAGTCGGCAGCTTTGATGTCGACAACGGTTACACGGACCTGCACTCGCCGCCGCTCGACTTGTCGCACCTGATGGCTGCA
>Ga0315331_10001607_pt1 | contig 16979 bp, 10 predicted proteins | sample M160m34915metaG_FD_203456 | JGI IMG/M metagenome (GOLD analysis project Ga0315331, IMG submission 203456) | Ammonia-oxidizing marine archaeal communities from Monterey Bay, California, United States - M1 60m 34915 | ecosystem: Environmental > Aquatic > Marine > Intertidal zone | place: USA...
CGGTCGGCTACCCGCCCGGGAAAAAGATGCCATCATGCAGGATTTTGCCGAAGGTAAGATCCAGGTGCTGGTCGCCACCTCGGTAGTCGAGGTGGGAGTGGATGTTCCTAATGCCACGCTCATGACGATCATGAGTGGACAGCAATTTGGCCTGGCTCAGCTGCATCAGTTGCGGGGGCGCGTGCGACGAGGCAAGTATCCTGGCTACGTTTGCGTGTTTGCCGAACCGGCTAACACGGAGGCGGAACAGCGGCTGGAAGCCCTGGTGAACATGACGGATGGCTTCGAGCTGGCCGAAGTTGATTTTGGCCTGCGGGGGCCCGGTGAATTGTTTGGCTTTCGACAGCACGGTATGCCGCCCCTGCATATCGCTGACCTGACGCGGGATATGGACCTGTTGATTGAGGCTCGCGCCGTGGCCCAGGAAATGGTAGATGCCGATCCCGGATTGGCAGAGCCAACGCTGTCCAGGTTGCGGCAGATGGTCCTGACACGCTATGGGAAAGTGCTTGACCTGGGTGACGTGGGGTGATGCGATGGCCCGGTTGCCAGTGCGTGATCCTAGGCAGGTTGGTCAGTGATGGCCTTGTCGGAGATGTCCGTGCGGCACCAGGCGCCTGGCCAGCTGATGGCTTCGACTGCGTGGTAAGCCTGCTGCTTGGCTTCGCTGATGGTGTCTCCCATGGCGGTCACGCCCAGTACGCGACCACCCTGCGTGACGGGTACGTTGTTTTGTAGTTGCGTGCCGGCGTGAAATACCTTGACGTCCGGTAGTGCCGCCGCAGCATCCAGGCCGCTGATGCGATGCCCCTTATCGTAGTTGCCGGGATATCCCTCGCTGGCCATGACCACGCAAACGGAGGGGCGCGGATCCCACTGGAGCGGTGCCAGTTTTTCCAGGCGACCCTCGATGGTTGCTTCGATCACTTCCACCAGGTCCGATTGCAGACGCATTAGCAGGGGTTGGCATTCCGGATCACCGAAGCGAACGTTGTATTCGAGTACCCGGGGGCCTTGCCGTGTCATCATGAGACCCGCATAGAGAACACCACGAAATGGGCTGCGGGAGCGTTTCATGGCATGCACCGTGGGGACCAGGACGTGTTCCTCGACCCAGGTTAGTGTCTTGCTGTCGATAACCGGGGCAGGGCTGTAGGCTCCCATGCCTCCGGTATTGGGGCCTTGGTCTCCGTCCAGGGCTGGTTTGTGATCTTGTGCCGGTGGTAGCGTCACGATCGTTTGGCCATCGGTAATCGCCAGGACACTGACTTCCTGGCCTTCCAGACGGTCTTCGATAATCAACTGGTTGCCCGCGTCGCCAAAGACCCGCTGCGTAGCGATCTGGTCGATGGCCTCCAGTGCCTCCTGTCGGGTGGAACAAACGATGACGCCCTTGCCGGCAGCCAGGCCATCGGCCTTGACGACCAGCGGAAGGTTCTCGTGGTCTTCTGGATACAGTTCCTCGACATAGCGATTGGCGCTTTCAGCATCGGGGAAAACCTGGAAATCAGCAGTCGGAATGTCAGCTGTTCGAAGTAACTGCTTGCAAAAGACCTTGCTGGCCTCGAGTTGAGCAGCGTTCTGGGTTGGGCCGAAGGCTTTCATTCCCAGTTTTTGCAGGCCATCGACCAGGCCGGCAGCCAGGGGGGCTTCCGGGCCGACGACCGTCAGTTCGACGTCATTTTGACGGGCAAATCTTTGCAGGCCGTTCGCATCGTTAATATCGAGAATCACATTTTCGCAATCGATGGCGGTTCCGGCGTTGCCCGGAGCAACAAAGACGCGTTCTACCTGCGTGCTTTGGGAGATTTTCCAGGCCAGGGCGTGTTCTCGACCCCCATTTCCGATAATCAGGACATTCATCGATTCCTAGGCTCCTCTTGACTGGTCTCCAGCTCCAAGGGCGGAGCATCGTAATTGATTTCTGAAGGGGTCTATTGATACCAGTTTATATCCGTGCTGACCAGTCGCTGAAGTCGGGCCTGGGTAGGCATTGGCCAGGCAGTTAAGGGCCGGAGGAGATGCCCCTGAAAAGCTCGCTGTGGGAGTTCAGGTACTGTTTTTACAGTCAGAGAACAACACGTGGGGTGAGGCGATGGGCCCGGGGCAGGTGGGCGAGAGCCCCTCGTGATCATCCAGGAACTCGGTTGTTTTTGGGCCTGGGATCGATACCCTGTCTTGAGCGAATGGGCTGGCTATCGTGATAACGGTGGTGGGGTCCCGAGGCATCGTTGGGTGGCAGGTCCGTAAGTTTAGCCCCGGTTTGGAATGAGAGGAGATTTTGAAGAATTGAAAATTTTGTACCATGTGGGATTCGACCTTCTGAATGATCGTGTTAGACTAGACGTCATATGGCAAGGATGCGACTCGGGCGATAGGTTTTTGCCTCCGCTTGGGTAGTCAAGAGACCATTGCAGAAAGCTACTGAGGTAATTATAAAGTCTTTCTTAAGAATGACTTCGGTTGGTTTGTTGGGTCCTGATAGTAAGTCCACGAAGGGGCTGGCTTTCGAGACGCAGTGCATGGTCTGGTAATGGCGTAGGAAGAGCGACTGGACGTAGGCGATGGTAGACAGAGAAAACATGTCGGTTGAGGAGATGATAGCCCACTGCCGCGGGAGTGGTGGTGCTACGGAAACTCCTGCCGAACCCGTTGCGCAGGATCCGGTTGAAGATGCGCCGGCAGCTGCTGCAGAATCCGAGCCGGCAGCTGTTACAGAATCTGCGCCGGCAGCTCCCCTTGATCCGGCGGCGATGAGCGTTGCCGACATGTTGGCAGCAGCACGCGGTTCTGGTGAGACCGAGCCAGCAGCCAAGGCCGCACCCAAACCAGCAGCTAAGGCTGCACCCAAGCCGGCTGCTAAGGCCGCCCCCAAACCAGCAGCCAAGGCCGCCGCTGAACCGAGTGGTCCGATGTCGACGGCCAGTATCCTGGCAGCGGCACGTGGCGAGGCACCGGTAGGACCCCTTTCGAAAAAAGAAGCGCGTGAGCAAGGTAAGTCGACGGGTACCAAGCCGGCCAAGGAGAAGCTGGTGGTTCCGCCGATGCCCGCCAAGCCTGCATATGCCCAGGCCCCGGTGGTGTCGACCGCGTCAGATCGACGTGGTTTCATGACGATCCTGGGAGGTGCGTTGTTTGGTTCTTCGCTGGCCTTGGGCTTTACGTCCCTGGCGGCCACGAACTTGCTCTGGTTGCTCGGGCTGGCTCGATTCATGTTCCCTAATATCTTGATGGAACCGCCGACTCGATTCAAAGTGGGGTTCCCGGATGACTTTGCACCGGGGCAGGTGCAGACGAAATTCAAGGCGCAGTTTGGTGTTTGGATCGCTCGTTTCGAATACGAGGGTGAGCCGCAGATCTATGCGTTAAAGACGGTTTGTACCCATCTGGGTTGTACGCCTAACTGGCTGGAGGGCGAGCAGAAGTTTAAGTGCCCCTGTCATGGTAGCGGCTTCTATAAGGATGGGATTAATTTCGAGGGGCCGGCGCCGCGTCCCCTTGAGCGTTATGCGATTAAGTTGGCAGATGACGGGCAGTTGGAAGTGGATAAGAGTCGTACGTTTAATCAGGAAATGGGGCAGTGGTCTGATGCAGCCTCTTTTGTTTCAGCTTGAGGCGAGTTGGTTTCACGGTTTTTAAACAAGTTTCTCACGTTTTTTGCAGGCGATTGTAAGCATGCCTTCTCTGGGTGAAATTATTCGGAATTCGCAGATCTGGAAGAGTATCTTCCGGCATCCAGCGCCTGTTGACCGCCGTAATCGCGTGGTGGTCATGCTGACCAACTTCTTCCTTCATCTGCATCCGGTTTCGATCAAGAAGCAGGGGATTTCGCTTAGCTTTACCTGGTGCATGGGTGGCGTTACGTTTTTTCTTTTCCTGGTGGAAACGATTACCGGCGTGTTGTTGATGTTCTACTATCGGCCGACGTTGGAGTGGGCCTACCCGGATATCCTGGCGTTGCGTGACGTGGCATCCCTGGGGATCCTGCGCGAATTGCATCGCTGGGGTGCGCATGCCATGGTGATTACCGTGTGGCTGCACATGTACCGTGTTTTCCTGACGGGAAGTTATAAACCGCCCCGGGAATTCAACTGGTCTATTGGTGTGATCCTGCTGGTCCTGACGCTGCTGCTTTCCTTTACCGGGTACTTGTTGCCATGGGATCAGCTGTCGATTTGGGCGATTACGGTGGGGTCAAACATGGGGCGTGCGACACCGTTCCTGGGTTCCGAGGGTCCCGGTGCGCAATTGCTGACTGTCGGCGGGGTCGACATGATCACCAATGCCTCGGATGCAAGGTTCGGATTACTCGGTGCGCGCTTTGTGGGTGAAGAGACGTTGAATCGTTTTTACGTGTTGCACTGTATTGCGATTCCGTTGGCAGCTGCGTTGCTGATGGCAATCCACTTCTGGCGCATCCGAAAGGATGGTGGGATTAGTGGGCCGCTGTAAGGCAGCGGCAGGTGGTGAGGGGATCGCCGCTAGAGTTTGTTAAGCGAGGAAACAGGTCAGTCCTGGTAAATGGAATAACGACACGACGATGCATGGACATGTAAGTAACGCCGAATTTCTAGAGGGAATCAGTGGTTTCCTGGGGGCGTATTATATCGTCTTGGCGCTGGCCAACGCGCTGATGGCGCTTTACCTCTGGAGGAGCGGTAAAGCGACAGTCGTTTGCCGTTGCCTCGGTTTTCCCTTGGATACCTCGCTCCTGTGGATGCTGGTTTCCCTGGCGTATGTCATTATTTCACCACTCGCCATGAGTGGGAATCCAACCTGGATGGCCTACGTTTCGATTCCAGCTGGAATGCGAGATTTCCTGGATATCCTGATGGGGCCGGTGGTCTACACGGTTGGTACGATCGTAACCCTGACAGCCCTGTTCGTGTGGCGACGTTTTTTCGTGCGTCCGATGGTGGCCTGGGCAGGTTTGAATATGGCCGTGCTGTTCATGGGGCTCTCGATGACGGATGCGGATTTTGCCGCGATTGTTACCAAGCCCGATAACGTGCCGATTGTGGGGTTGGTCTTCCTGCTGGGATTCTTTAACTGGTTGTCAGCGTCCCGGGCGGTTCAGAATGATGATCGTCGCAGCGAGGGCCTGGAGCCGCTGGAAAAACTCGAGGATGAGAAGGTCCTGGTGTGGCCGGATCTGGTCTATACGGAATTGATTTGCATGGTTGCCCTGACGGCACTGTTGCTGCTCTGGGCCATCGGTCTGCAGGCTCCGCTGGAAGAGCCTGCGAGTAGCGTGAAGACGCCAAACCCATCAAAGGCACCATGGTATTTCCTGGGATTGCAGGAAATGCTGGTCTATTACGATCCCTGGATGGCTGGAGTCGTTTTGCCCAGCGTGGTGGTTTTCGGTTTGATTGCGATTCCCTACATCGACTTTAACAAGGAAGGGAATGGTTACTATACGATTGAACAGCGTAAGTTCGCTTACCTGGTCTTTCAGTTTGGTTTCCTGGTGATGTGGATCACGCTGATTGTCATGGGCACCTTCCTGCGCGGTCCGAACTGGAACTTCTTCGGGATGTATGAGACCTGGGATGCGCATAAAGTGGAGGCATTGAATAATGTCGACCTCTCGGAGTACTTCTGGGTGCATTGGCTGAGCATGGCGCGGCCACGTGCGCCAGAAGGAAGTGGCGCCATAATGCAATTGGCGTATATCCTGTTAAGGGAGTCGCTGGGAATCGTGTTAGTGATCGCTTACCTGGCGGGACTGCCAGCGATGTTGGTTGCTGGCAGCAAGTTTTTCCGTGAACTGTTTCTGAAAATGGGTTTTCTGCGATTCATGGTCCTGGCGAATTTGATACAGATGATGGCCTTGTTGCCGATCAAAATGGTTTTACGGTGGACGATTGATTTGAAGTACTTTATTTCGATTCCCGAGTATTTCTTGAATTTGTAGGGACGCTGCGCCGTTCCCGAAACAGAAGAACTAAGTTATGCCCGCAACTGAACAAACTAAGTACAACATCAAGTTGCTGCACGTCATTTTTGCCGTGACTGGCTTGACCTTGCTGGTTTCCACTCTCTGGATGCTCAAGGCCGACCATGAACGAGAATGGAAGCAGTATCAGCGCAAGGCTCGCGCGATTGATTTGCGAATGACTGACTGGCGGCTCCTCAAGCAGCAGACCGATGCAGTCGCGCAGCAACAGAAAAGTATCCAGGATCGCCTGGATGCCGCACGTAAAGTTCCCCTGGATGAAGAGTTGCTGGCTGCTTTCTTGGGTGCTGATGAGACCATCAAGGATTTGGGTGACGTGCCAAAGTCGCGTGGCGAGAAGATCTCCTTCCTGGCGGGAATTATTCGTAATTTCCAGTCCGCGGAAGACAAGTCGTTGGGAAGCCTGAAGTTTAGCCGTGCGAACCTGGATAAGGCAAAAGCCGACCTGGGTTTGGCTGTGCGAGATGGCCTGGGGAAGGTGCGGCAGGACGAACTGCAGCTGGAGATCAACGATAAGCAAGCCACGGTAGATGAGAAGACCACGGAATATGACCTGGCCAAGGATGTTCGCCAGAAACTGCAGGGCATCCTCGCGGAACTGACGGCCGAGGAGCGTGGCCTGGAAAAAGAATTGGCGGACAGCAAGGCCGAGTTGGACCGACTCACGGGGTCTATCGCAGATCGGCAATCCAAGTGGTTTGAGGGGAAATGGCTGGGGAAACGATGGTTGGAACTGCCGATTCTCGATGCCTTTAATTCACCGCTGAAGATTGAGAATCTCTGGAGCGAGGACCTGGAACAGGATTACAACCATCGCATGGTTCGGAGGTTTGACCGTTGCACCACCTGTCACCAGGCCATGGAAAAAACGTTGCCTGGCATGGCGAGCGAGGAAGCTTACGTACGTGAGCGGATTGTCCAGTTGCGGTTGTCGACGCCTGAATTGGAGAAAATAAAGGCCGCCGAAGCCGGCTTGGCACCTGAGGCTGGTGATGCTGGGGCAGGGGAGAGCGAACAGTCAGTTGAGAAGAATAAGTTGCTGGAACAGTATGGGATCCAGTTGGCCGAAGCAGGCCTGTTGAATCGTGGCGAGGTGACGATTCAGTTCGTCGAGCCTTATTCACTCGGTGCGACCGCCGAAGCACTGGCTGATATTCCCGTGACGGAAAACCAGTTGGCAGAAGATATTGTCAAGAGCTTGCTGGAATCACCAGGCCTGGCCGGCGTGGATCTGTTTACGCAGACGCATGTCAATACACGCCCCGGGTTCCAGTTGGGTGATGTGCTGCTGGCGATCAATAAGGATCCAGTAGAGTCGCGAGGAAGTTCGTTGCGGACGAAGCAAGCGGCCGTGTACCGATTGCTGGATCTTGCCAGCCGAGGTGAGGTTATCGAAATTACCGTGCGGCGAGGTTTGCCTCACCCCTTCTCTGGTCATCCACGACTGGACCTGTTTGTCGGTTCCCTGAGTCCCCATAAGATGTCCCAGTTTGCCTGTACCGTATGTCACGAGGGGCAGGGGAGTGCCACCACCTTCAAGTGGGCATCGCATACACCGGATAGCCTGGGCGACCGTGGTGATTGGATGACAGAGCATGGCTGGTTTGATAACCACCATTGGGTTTATCCCATGCACCCCAAGCGTTTCATGGAGTCCTCCTGCCTGAAGTGCCATCACGATGTCACGGAATTGCAGCAAAGCGAAAAGTTTCCTGAGCCACCGGCTCCGAGGCTTACCAAGGGCCATAGCCTGATTCGGAAGTATGGTTGCTTTGGCTGCCATGAAATCAACGGTTACGAGGGGCCCGATAAACGAATTGGGCCCGACATGCGTCTGGAGCCGAATTTCTTTGCCGCTGCCCTGGCGTTGAAAGCAGATGAAGGTTTCTCGAAGCTGCCTGCAGAGGAGCAGGGTTTGATTGAACAGTTGATTAATCATCCCGAGGAAGATGATGTGCGGCATCGCATTTCAGCGATCCTGGTCACCGATGAGGTGAGGCAAGAGAATGCCCAGGCCGATGATGCTGAGCAGCCCGTTTTCGACCCGCGTTTCCGCGGGAAAATGGCGGCCCTCTTAAAGGACGTGACGCCCGCTGGAACCTTGCGAAAACCGGGGCCCAGCTTGCGGTTCGTCGGGAAGAAGGCCGGGGGAGATTTTCTCTATGATTGGATCCGTGAACCGGGCAATTTCAGACCCAGTACACGTATGCCGCGATTTTTTGGCCTGTGGAGTCACCTGGGTGATGACGCTGACCACTCGGAGAAGAGTGCTGATGCCAAGGCCGAGGACAGTGATAATCGCCATCGGGATCTTGAACCGGTTGAAATCCAGTCGATGGTTGCTTACCTGCAGGATCGGTCCCAGGAATTCGAGTACCTGGAGCCACCCAAAGGTATTAGTGAATCGACGAAGGAGCAGCGGGTGACGCGTGGGAAGGCGTTGTTCCAGGAACGCGGCTGTTTGGCCTGCCATAGTCATCAGGATTTTCCCGAGATGGAAGACTATCGGGATCCCCAGCAGTCCGTGCAGGGGCCAGACCTTTCGAACCTGTCTGGAAAATTTGGCAACGGAAATCCCGGTGGCTATGGCAGCCATCGTAATTCCAAGGGGCCTCGCTGGCTCTATAGCTGGATCAAAGAACCAACTCGCTACCATGCACGTACGGTTATGCCGGACCTGTTCCTGGGTCCCATCGAGAAAAAAGATGCCAAGGGCAAGGTGTTGGAAGTGACTGATCCGGTTGCTGATATCGTGGAGTATTTGCTTTCAGGCCAGCCGCATTACAAGCCGTCGGTCGAGAAAGTTCAGAGTGAGCAAATCAATGCCTTGCTCGAGGTTTACCTGGAAGACGGTTACGCGGTTGCGAAAGACGATATTATGAAACGCGGTTTTGCACCGGCGCGAGCTGAACGGTTGCAGGGCCACGAACGTGAGCTGGGCGTTTCCCAGGCAGACTACGATGCAGAGAAACCGCTGTCCGATGCACAGAAGCTACGTTACCTGGGTCGCAAGTCGATCGCCAAGTATGGTTGCTACGGCTGCCACGATATTCCTGGCTTCGAGGATGCCAAGCCGATTGGAACGGGGTTGGCAGACTGGGGCCGTAAGGATCCCGGCAAGCTGGCGTTTGAGCACATTAATGAATTCCTGGCCGGTCATGGTCATGGTGGGCATGGACACGGCAATGATGGACATGACGATCATGGACATGACGATCATGGACATGACGATCATGGACATGACCATCATGAAGGGGCTACCAGCGACCATGGTGATTCAGCAGAGGCGGATCATGCCGCTGAGGATCATGTGCGTGGCAGTGATTATGATGACCAGATCCCCGACTTTTATGAGCACCAGCTCCATTCTCATAATCGAACGGGTTTCATCTATCAGAAACTCAGGCAGCCACGTAGTTACGATTACCACAAGACAAAGAACAAGACATATAACGAGCGGTTGCGGATGCCTCGTTTCCCGTTCAGCACTGAGGACCGCGAGGCGGTGATCACCTTTGTGCTGGGCCTGGTAGCAGATTCACCGCGCGAGAAGTATGTTTATCGCCCTGATCCGCGGCAGCAGGCTGTGGAGGCGGGGTTACGGGTAATGGACAAGTTTAACTGCAAGGGATGTCACCTGGTGACTCCGGAAACCTGGGATCTCGCCTTCCCGAAAGATAGCTATGCAGCTCAGCCGTCTGCCCAAGCGAGTGAACAGTCGTTTGCGTTCCAGCGTCCTGTATTTAGTCATGATCAGATTGCTCAGTCCAGTGCGGTGGACGCCCAGGGGCTTCAGCACGCCAGGGTGCATGGTTTACCGAACCTTGGTGAACTGGGTTGGCCAATCGTGATGGAGAAAAGTGAAGGGGAGATGCTGGGTGCCGATCCGGATCTCATGGAAGAAGAGTTTTCCACCTCGTCGCTTGATGTCTACATGAATCTTTGGAAGCCGACGTTGCTGGGAGGCAATGTTTACGAGACCGGGATCAATACGATCGGCGTGGCGGCGGAGTACGTGAAGTCTCGTTCGGCCGCTGGTGGAGGTGACCTGGCGAAATACCTGTTGCCACACGCGGTGGATAAGTATCGGAAGTTAGCCCAGGAGACGGGGCAGAAGATCGAGGTAACCAAGTGGGGTTACCTGCCACCACCCTTGATTGGTGAGGGAGCCAAGGTGCAGACGAGCTGGTTGCACGAGTTCCTGTTGGATCCCTATCCGATTCGACCGTCCGTCATATTGCGGATGCCGCGGTTCAACATGTCAGCTGAGGAAGCTGCGAAGCTGGTGAACTATTTTGCCGCCATCGATAACGTTGATTATCCCTATTCGTTCGTGCAACGGCGTCGGACGGCCCACCTGGAATCCCAGGATGCCATCTACCGAAAACTGTTGCGTGACCAGCATGCCACGGAGGCAGAACCGGGCAGGCGACTGGCCGATGCCATGAAGGTCGTCCTGGATAAAGAAAACTGTGTTGCCTGCCATATCGTGGGTGATTTTGTCCCCACGCGGCCGGACCCTGCACCGAACCTGGCCCAGGTGTATCGACGCCTGCGACCCGATTACGTACGTAACTGGGTTGCCAAGCCGAAGGCTGTGCTGCCCTACACGAATATGCCGATCGTGTTCAAATCGAATCCGGAGGACAAGCGGTTTGGCGGTGGCGTCAAGCAGGACTTGTATCACGGTAAACGGTTAGAGCAGCTGGATGCGGTCGTGGATTTGTTAATGAATTATGATTGGTACGTGAAACAGCGTGCGAATATCCGTTCGATGGTTAAGATCGAGGCTCCGGCGACTGAGGAAAGTGCTGAACCGGTGAAGGAACCGGCTGACGCGGACGGCGGAAACTGATCACGAGTGTCCAGGATTGAAAACGAACTACCAGGAGAAGAAACCTAATAAATTACCGGGAATTCAAGAGCATGCAGTCGGACAATCGGCTTGTTTTGAAGGTTAGGTGCCCTTGGCACGTGGCCGCACAGGGCAGTGGGTTTTATAATCGTCCTATAGTCATGCCAGCCTGCTGGGGGTGCACGTAATGAATCCCTGGCATTCATTTCCACCGAGTTTCCATGAGGGAAACCCTGCCATATTTGGCTTGTCGATTCGCACGGGAACAGGCGGTCGCCGAGCAGGAGTAAGGAATTGATGATGCGAAAAATGTTACTGATTGTCATTACGGTCCTTGGAGTCCAGTTGGATACAGGTTCTGCCTGGAGTCAACAGTGGGGGCACCTCACCGCGCGTTTCGTGTTTGATGGAGAAGCACCGAAGCGAGCACCGGTTGTGGTGAACAAGGACGCGGCCGTGTGTGGCAAGCTGAAGTTGCTGGATGAAACGCTCGTGGTGAATCCCAAGAATGGTGGGATCGGCAACGTGGTCGTTTTCCTGCGTGACACGAAGAAACCGGCGATCCACCCGGATTACGCCAAGGGGCTCAAGGAAAAGGTGATTGTTAATAACCTCAATTGCCGTTTCGAACCACGTGTGGCCCTGGTGCGAACGGGCCAGACGATCGTCCTGGGCAACAAGGATTCGGTTGGTCATAACACCAAGATCGATACGTTTTTCAATCCCGGTGTGAATCCCCTGATTCCAGCGGGTGCCCAGTTGGAGCAGAAATTCATGATCGAGGAACGGTTGCCGGCCCGCGTCAGTTGTAGCATTCATGCCTGGATGGGAGCGTGGTTAGTTGTCCGTTCCAATCCTTATTTTGCGGCCAGTGATGCTGACGGAAAGATTCACATCAAGAATATTCCCGCGGGAGAATGGGAATTCCAGTTCTGGCAGGAGAAGTCTGGTTACGTGCGGTCCGTGACGGTCGGTGGCAAGAAAACAGACTGGAAGCGTGGTCGCGTGGATTTAAAAATTCCTGCAGGTAAAACCCTCGACCTGGGAGACGTGGTGGTCGACAAGAAGTTGTTTGAATAAGAGCGTGTGTAAAGGGAAACGAGCGATGTCCAGAGGCAAGAAAAACGCGAGTTGGATCAGCTTGCTGCTGATCGTTGGCTGCCTGCCAGGGTGCCAGCGAAAGGTAGTTGATGCCTGGTCGCCCAATTCAGACGCTGCGCGGCAGATTCGCGACGTGGTGGAGCCCGGTGAAGGCTCGCAGGCAACGGCCGGACTGGCCAAGGAACCCACTGGCTTTGCAACCTTGCGCGGCGTGGTGCAGTTTAACCGGAAGCCGAACGTGCCAGCCGGTCCGTCGGCCAGTGGTAATGATGCCAAGTTATGTTCTCCGGATGATTCGGCACTTGAGAATACATTTCTGCAGGTCGGTCCGAATAACGGATTACGTAACGTGGCGATCTGGCTGACCAAGCCGCGGAGGATTCCAGAGGATCCCAAGTGGATCCACGAGGAATACCAGGCGAAACGGGATGCAGTGCTCACGGGGAAGGATGCTTTTGACCAGAAGAAGTGTGTCTTTCTTTCACCCATGTTTGCCATGCGATCGACCCAGAAAGTTGAAATTCTTAACAGCGACAGCATGCTGCACAATACCAAGATCGAGGGAGATCCTGGCGGTGGAGCAGCGGGTGCAAATTCCGGTATTTCCGGGGGTGGTAAGGTGCTCTACGAGCCGGTTGGTTATTCCAACCAGCCCTTCAAGGTGTCCTGCAGTATTCATGGTTGGATGCAGTCATGGATGCTAGTGCGTCCCAATCCGTTTTTCGCGGTAAGTGATTTGAATGGCGGGTTTGAAGTCGCTCATCTGCCAGCGGGAATCGATATGGAATTTCGTGTTTCCCATGAGGGGAAATTCTTCGGTGCTGATGTGACGGCGACAGTCGATGGAGAACCCCTGGCGATCAAGAGTGGACGGCTCACACTCAAAAACATTGAGCCCGATAGCGTGATCGAGCTGAAGTTCGTGCTGGATGCAAAGAATTATGAGTAAGATGTTTTTTTCCTGGAATCAACGATCCATGTTGCTGCTCGTTGCCCTCATCGCAGCGATGAGCTTGGGTTGCAGCCCGCCGGTCGTGGAGTTTCGTCCTGCCGCAGGGCACCAGCTTGCGCGAGAAGCGGAACTGGAAGCTCAGCTGGGCGCCGAGCAAAAGGAAAATATAGCGACGATCCTGGACAGCCTGTTTGGGACACCAGATCAACCTCATGTTCCCAAGGTAGCGGAAGTCGACATGGGGCAATTGATGAACCAGACGGCTATTGAGATGGCTGCAGGGGCGGTTGCGGTGGATGAGGATGGACGGCCGCATGGACTCTATCGACAGCACTGTGCCCACTGTCACGGTATCACGGGTGACGGCATGGGGCCGACGGCAGAATTCTTGAATCCTTACCCGCGGGATTATCGGATGGGCAAGTTCAAGTTTAAGTCGACGACGACCAATGCCCGGCCCACGAATGATGATTTGCATCGACTTCTCAAGCATGGAGTGCCCGGTACTGCCATGCCATCCTTCCGAGTTCTGCCGCAGAACCAGAAGGATTCGCTGGTCCAGTACGTGATTTACCTGAGTATGCGTGGAGAACTGGAGCGTCTACTGATCGGGGAATTATTGGGAGCCGGGGAATTGGGAATCGAGCCACCGGACGGAGTCCTGTTAAACCTTTCCGACAAGGATACTGCTGAGTTCCAGGAGCGATCTGCCTGGGTGCAGGAGAAGATGACGACGATTGCTAACAGCTGGTTGCAGGCGCAATCGGAGGAAGTGCCGCCACCACCGGAAAACTGGGGCAGCGCGGAATCCCGGCAACTGGGTCGCGATTTGTTTTATGGAACCCGTGGTGGTTGCGTGAAATGCCATGGCAACATTGCCCTGGGTGACGGGGATAACACGTTTGATCTCAAGACCCCGCTGGTCGACGACTGGACCAAGGAGAATTGGCCGAAAGGATTGGATGCGGCGGGTCTCCTGGAGCGAGAAGCCGTGGGAATCCTGGCGGAGCGACCGTTACGACCACGGAACCTGCGGCAGGGTGTTTACCGGGGCGGTCGGCGACCGGTCGACCTTTACTGGCGGATTCGTTATGGCATTAGCGGGACACCGATGCCTGCTGCCAAGGAACTGAAATCCGACGAGATCTGGTACTTGCTGGACTATGTTCGCAGCTTGCCTTTCGAGTCGATTAGTCAACCGCATGAACAGTTACGCAATTTAAAGCGTGAACGCCTGTAGTCTTTAAGGAGAGTAGAAGGTGGGACGGTTTTGGAGTCTGTTATTTTTGTTGGTGCCAATCCTGGGTGTAGGCCTGTTCGTGGTTGCTGCGCTACCCAATAGTGCGCCACTCTACGGTCACTGGTTCCCGGAGGATGTCAGTCGAGACGGTTTTATTATCGATAACCTCTTTAATTTTATCCTCTACCTGACAGGAGCTATTTTTGTTGCCACGGGGCTCTTGTTGTTCTGGTTTCTCTGGAAATATGATGCGACCAAGAATCCGGAACCGGTAAAGTTTATTCATGGTAGCCATACGCTTGAGATTGTCTGGTCGATCTTGCCTGCCGTGACACTGTTGTTTATCGCGATTTACCAGATGGATGCCTGGGCGGCAGCCAAGATGCGACGGCCTATCATCTCGGCCGGTGCAGATGAGATTGAAGGCACGTCAGATGATCAGTTAAAGCCGCCGCTGGTAGAAATTACCGGTCGCCAGTTTGAATGGCGATTGCGTTACGCGGGGGCCGATCAGAAAATCGGTACGCCGGACGACGTGCATGGTGTCAACGAACTGCATATCCCGGTTGACGAGGATATCGTGGTAGCCTTGAAAAGCGAGGATGTTCTGCACAGTTTTTTCCTGCCGAACCTGAGGCTGAAGCAGGATATTGTGCCAGGTATGAAACAGTTCATGTGGTTCCGGGCCACCCGCACAGGCACATACGATATCGTCTGTGCCGAACTCTGTGGTTGGGGTCATTACAAGATGCGTGGTCGCCTGGTGATCGAGTCCCGTGAGGATTTTGATCGTTGGCTGCAGGCCGAACGTGACGAGCAAAACCGCGTACAGTACAGCCCTTCTGAAACGGACGAGTAACGATGAGTAGTACGACGACGGATTCTCAAGATCATGCGACAACACCAGCCCGTGGTGGTGTGGGGCATTTTATAGGCAAGTATGTCTTTTCTCGTGATCACAAGATCATCGGGATCCAGTTCCTCTTCTCGACACTCCTGTGGTTCCTGATCGGTGGCCTGTTGGCCCTGGGGATCCGCTGGCAATTGGCCTGGCCCTGGTCGAACATGCCCGTGATTGGCAACCTGCTGTTTTCTGCCGAGGGTGGACAGATTTCACCGGAGTTCTATACCACGCTGTTCACGATGCATGCCACCGTGATGATCTTCTTCGTCATTATTCCGATCCTGGCCGGTGCCTTTGGGAACTTCCTGATTCCCCTCATGATCGGTGCCGACGATATGGCGTTTCCCACGCTTAACATGCTCAGCTACTGGTTCATGTGGCCTGCCTTCATCCTGATCGGGATGAGTTTTTTCACACCGCCTTATGGAGCAGGTGCTGGCTGGACTTCGTACCCACCACTTTCCGCGATGCTGGGGGCTGCGCCTGGAAGTGAGTCTGCGCAGACGCTCTGGCTACTGGGCGTTACCTGCGTGGGGATTTCCTCCATGATGGGCTCGGTCAATTACCTGACAACGATCCTGCAGATGCGAGCACCGGGCATGACCATGTTTCGTCTGCCCCTGACCATTTGGAGTATGTTTATCACGGCGATCCTGCAGGCCTTTGCCTTGCCTGTATTGACAGCGGCAGGCTTCATGCAGCTAACGGATCGTATGCTGGGAACCGGTTTCTTCCTGCCGGAAGGCCTGATCGTGAACAATTCAGCGATGGCTTCCGGGGGCGGGCAACCGCTGTTGTGGCAGCACCTGTTCTGGTTCTACTCGCATCCGGCTGTTTACATCATGATCCTGCCGGCGATGGGGATGGTTTCGGATATCATTGCGACCTTTTCCCGTAAGCCGATCTTTGGCTACAAGCCGATGGTTTATTCCATCTCAGGAATTGCCGGGCTCGGTTTTATTGTCTGGGGACACCATATGTTCGTGTCCGGCATGAACCCGGTGCTGGGAATGACATTCATGACGGCAACGATGATGATTGCCCTGCCCAGTGCGGTCAAGGTATTTAACTGGATGGGAACGATCTGGGGTGGCAAGGTGCAGTTTACGACGCCGATGTTGTTTGCGACGTCCTTCGTTTCCATGTTCATCATCGGGGGACTCTCCGGGATTTTCATGGCAGCCACGCCGGTCGATATTTTTATCCATGATACGTATTTTATCGTGGCCCACTTTCATTACGTATTGTTTTCCGGAACAGCCATGGCCGTATTCGGGGCCATCTATTTCTGGTACCCCAAGATGTTTGGTCGGATGATGAATGAAACGGCAGGCAAGCTGCATTTCTTCCTGACCTTTATTTTCCTCAACGGTACTTTTTATCCGATGCATATCCTGGGAGTGGTTGGGTTTCCCAGGCGTTTGGCCGATCCGTACCACTACGAGACGTTTGCTCAGTTACAGCCGATGAACCAGTTCATGTCGATGTGTGCCATCGGCATGGTTGCTACCCAGATTATCTTTGCGATCAATATCTTCTACAGCATGTTTCGAGGTCCCAAGGTGGGTAGGAATCCGTGGAAGAGTAACACGTTGGAATGGACAGCACCCAGTCCTCCCGGACATGGTAATTTCGACTTCCAGCCGATTGTCTACCGCGGACCCTACGAATATGGTTCGCCCGAGGTGGATACAGATTATTATCTGCAAACTCAGCCGCCGCCGGAGGCAGAGAGCTCCGGTGACGGGGAAACCTGACAGGACGTGCGCCAAGCGCATCCAGATTGAAACAGGAAATTCTGTCCATGGTAACAGGCCTGCAAAAAAATGATGCTTATCCGCCACACCGCTGGGCGGTGGCGTTGGCCTGCGCGACGTTTCCCTTGATCTGGGCGGGTGGCCTCGTGACAACTTACGATGCGGGTATGGCGGTACCAGATTGGCCCTCGACGTTTGGCTATAACCTTTT
>Ga0315331_10001608_pt1 | contig 16977 bp, 19 predicted proteins | sample M160m34915metaG_FD_203456 | JGI IMG/M metagenome (GOLD analysis project Ga0315331, IMG submission 203456) | Ammonia-oxidizing marine archaeal communities from Monterey Bay, California, United States - M1 60m 34915 | ecosystem: Environmental > Aquatic > Marine > Intertidal zone | place: USA...
GTAACCCAGACACTGGTATCAATGTTTACTCATTTGCCCTTCGCCCTGAAGAGCACCAGCCATCTGGTACATGCAATTTCTCCAGAATTGACAACGCTACTCTTCAGCTTGTTGTTTCTGCTGCCGCAATCGGTGGAACCCAGACCGCCAAGGTCCGTGTCTATGCCACTAACTACAATGTCCTTCGTGTCATGAGTGGTATGGGAGGTCTCGCATACTCCAACTAAGTTTTATACTTGGTTTTTAACATTATTCTTTATTAAATTATAAAATTAAAAAACTAAAAAATTTTATAATTATAACCTCATATATTATATGAATGATTTACTTTTATTTGCACTCAATGGAGGTGGTTGGGCTTTAAAACCAATTTTAGAAAAAATATCAGTAGATAAACTGGGTCATTACTATTTTTCATTTTTAAGATATTTTATAAGTGGAATTATAGCAATACCCTTTCTTATCCAACATTATTATTTCAATGGATTCCCAAAAGTATATAAAAATGACGCAAAATTATTTTTCAAAGATGTTGTAATTTGGGGAACAATTGTTAGTGTTGTGGCTATTGCTGCTATTATGGCAAATTACTATCTTTTAGAAAAATACGATTCTGCCTTTGTTACGCCTATTGCCGAATCCATTTTATTAATTTTCAATGCTGTATTTTCTGTTTGGATTCTTGGCGAAGAATTTACCAGTGATATGGGTATAGGCTTAGGATGTATAGTATTGGGTATATTTTTTATTTATAGAGAAAAACTAAAACTATTTTAGAAAATTGAAGTTAATTTATATAAAATTTATTTTATATAAATCCGAATACACTACCATAACAATGAGTTCTTGTAAAATTTGCCATCAAAAAAACCACAGTAAAAATGAATGTTGGATGAGATATGTCCTATTAAATACAGATACTTGGAAAAAAGACAATTGTGGTTCACCCTTACAAATTGATTTATGTAATGTTATTAAATCGCCTCAAAATAAAGACAAGGGAAATTGTCCAATATGTTTTGAAGAAATTAAAGCAACTAATTGTGCTACAACTGCGTGTGGACATAACTTTTGCTTATCTTGTATAATAAAAGCAGGAAGAAATAATAATGATTGTCCTCTTTGTCGCCAACCAGTAACAGATGCTGACCTTGTTTCCAGACGGTTAAGATTTGAAGATTTGCCTCCCTTACCAGTTAATAGAATTAACATTGACCCTGACCCTGAACTTAGACAATTCCTGCCCCCACTATTACCAAGAGGAGGTGTATTAGCTAGAAGACTATCTACAAGAAGACGAGCACTTCAAGACATGTATTAAATGTCAAAAACTTATATAAAATATATTAAATTGGCTTAAAAATTTTTTTATAAGAGTATACATAAGAATGCAGATTTTCGTAAAGACACTTACAGGAAAAACAATCACTTTGGACGTGGAGCCAAGTGACACCATTGAGAATGTTAAGACAAAAATTCAGGATAAAGAAGGAATTCCACCTGACCAACAACGACTTATCTTTGCTGGAAAGCAACTTGAAGACGGACGAACTCTATCTGATTACAATATCCAGAAAGAGGCAACTCTCCATCTTGTCCTACGCCTTCGTGGTGGAAACTAAATAATAATTAGTTAGTAAATTTTTAATTAATTATTATTTCAAAAACTTATCTTCTTCTTTTTGTTTTTCTTTTGCGCCTTTTTTTTGTTTTCCTTTTCCCTTTGTTCCTTTTTTTATGTGATTTTCTTTTTCTGCGGCGGGTTTTTTTTCTTTTTCCACCACGTATTCCCAAACGCGACTCGGAAAATGGGAAAGGTTTATACTTCCCTATCCATTTTTCGCCGTCAATAAAATGTTCATACAAGTAATCAGTCTCATTAGAAAGACTCATCCTCTCACTCTCAGGAACAAACTTTTTATAATCTTCGCTGTTTTCATATTTTTTTAAATCCTTGTAATTTTTCTTCATGGCTTTTATAAGTAGAGTTAACTTTTTTTCCTTGAGTATTCTATTTATTTTCGCATTGGCCTCCTTGTAGCCATCTGCGTTGTATCTCACACCTATCTTAATCCTAAGCACCTTCTCCGCGGGAGCGGCACATGCTCGAAGACTTTTTTTAAAATTTTCACTTAGCGTTCGTCTGTTACGAAGAAAAGAGTTTTTTATTTTATCCTCGGGTCTAAATGATTCTTTTGATTCTCCTGGACTAATACTTGTAATTTGGGCTAATGGAATGTCTGCGGCTGTTGGGTTAGGTACCTCTTTTGCTATTGGAATGTCTGTTGATGCTAAAGCTGCCATTAATTATATATATAGCAAATAAATTATTTTATTTCAAAAACTTATCTAACGCGTAATCTTTAATATTTGTTATATCAATGTTTGAAAAATAACACTTAACTGGATTATAGACTGTTTCCCATCCAATCCCTCCTCCAAATAGAAGATATGGTTGATGTTCTCTTCTCATTATTTTTTGTTCATCAAATATATTGCAAACTGGATTTAATTGCATGTATTCTGGTTCGCTCATTAAATTATTATATTTTTTAACTTTAAATAAAAATATAATATATATGAAGGATTTTAAATATTGTATTTGGTATACTCCACCTTCCAACCATCCTTGGAATTATTTTACAAACGGCTTTCCAGCACATATGAGTATAAAAACTGAATTAAATTATAATCAAGCTTTATTGTTATTTACAAAATTAAAAAAACAAAGTATTGATATTGAATTGGAATATTTGCGTTGTAGCGAAGAAGATGGATTCCATGCTATGTATTATACAGTTAAGGATTTTGAAAATAAACCTCAATGGTGGCCAAAAAATCCTCATATTTCATTTCTTTATAAATATGATAAAAAAATTACATACATAGAATCACACCATTTATATAATAATATGCGCATTTCCGGAGGAGTATTAACTAATTTTCATATGGTATTATGTAAAGGTCATTATTCCAAATGGAAAATAATAAACTCTAAATAATTAATGATGGTGAGGAGATTTATGATGATGACAATTTGAACCTTTTTTATCCGCACGAGCTTTGCGACTATGTGGACAACATCCATATCTTGTTCCTTTACAACCTCCTATAGGTTTGTGAGGATGATGATGGTGATGGTTTGGTTCTATTGGTAGTTTTCTAACTTTTAAAGAAACAAAAAATGCCAATAATGAACCTAAAACAATTGCTGCAATAAAAAGTTCTCTAGTTTTCATTATAATATATAATATTATTTTATAATTTAAGCAAACAATATATTCATATTTCTGACTTCTGGTTTGTTATCATCTTTTGTATATAATTTTATAATTAATTCATCATCTCTTACTCTAAGTGTATAATTATTTTGACTACTACTTCTACCAACACGCCCAAATGCTTGAATCATTTTTTCTTGTGTCATATTTTGTAAATCCTTACTTAAATATCCATGACAAAACTGATAATTAGTACCATAAATGTAATCCGATGAGGCAATAATCAAATATAATTTTTGTTGTTCTGCCAATTCTTTCATTATATCCATATATTCTTTATTAGGATGTTGAACAAATACTCCTATACCCATTAATAATAAAATTTTCCATTCTCTATTTACATTCAAGTACATAATTTTTTCTACAATACTATCTTCAATATCGCTCGTAAATGAATGTTCGGTATTTTTATCATATGCCCATTCTCTTATATGTCCTTTACTATTTGGTATATATTTCTCAGCCAACTTTATACTATGTATTTTTGCTTTTAATTCTCTGACATTTCTATTATATTCCTGTTGTGCTTTATAATCAGTAGAATCTTTATTATTAGATTTATCCTTAGCCAAATCTTCGCTACCCATTTTATCTTTTCTTTCTTGTTCATTTTTTTCTACTTTTTCCAATTCTATCATATATCTTTCATTTCTTTCCATTACTTTTAATATATTATCTAATTCGTCCTCTGGTATATTGGACACTCTTAAGTAAAATCTTCCTAATCTTTCAACATTACCAGTTAAGAATATAGTAGGACCATCTGTCAATGTATAAGCATCATTTGTTGTTATTTTAATTACTGAATTAAACATTTTCTTTCTTTCATTTTGAAAATGAGAATATATCTTATCATAATTATCTTTTACCAACATTAATAAACGTAAATAATAAATTTTAAGATTAATTATAGTTATATCAGATACTGTTTCAAAATAGGAAGATATTTTATGTTCGTCGCTAATATAATTATTCTTATTGACATAATAAATAAACTTTACCATATCCTCTACATCAATATGTCTCAATATGGTTTTATTCTTTTCTATATGCCTCGCGCATTTTTTTAATTTCTTGAAGTTGTCATACATATAATGCGGCATTACTACTTGACCATCCGCATCTAAAATAGGAATTGATTTCTTACATTCATAACTAATTATTTCTTCTACATTATTTGTTGAAAATTTTTGTTTAAATGAAGCGGTCATCATCATAATTTCATCCATATTAGGTAAAGTTGCCGAAGACAATACTACATTAGGAATATCATTTTTTTGCCAATTTCTTTGTAATATTTCATGAAACTCGTGTGTATCATAATCCAAAGTTATTGTTGGTTCATCCCAATACCAAATAATATCTTCTGGTTCATTAAATGCCAACATATAATTCATGGCGGGTAAATAAGATTGAATATCTGTAATTATTAAATCTACCTTTTCCCCATTACTATTATCTACTCTAAAAATACCACCTGTTCTTCTATTTTTCACATAATCTTTTGCTGCAAAATAATGTAATCTAATATCATTTGGGTCTTGACAACCAAACGCAACAGCAATTGGAATTTCCATTGAAATACAAGCTTTTGCTAATTGTAAACCAATGTGTTTAGCCGCACAGGTAAATATAACTTTTTTACCCTTTGCTAATCCTACAGGAGACATTGTTTTTCCTGTTCCGGTAGGAGCTTGATATAAAATTAGTTTTGAGTTTTCTCTTTTTACAGATTCAAATAATCGTGACTGATGGTCATATAATTTCAAATCCGTATATTTAAATACTTCTGTATTCTTTTCTATATAATCATATGAATTTTTAACTAGATTTATCTTTGATATTTTATCTTTATATTCTTCGATTATCCAATCTATAAATTGTAAAACATAATGATTTATATAACTAACATTATTAGCGATTAATTGTGTCAAAGTATAATATCTTTTTGTACATAATTTTTTTTTAAAGAACATTTTGGCATTTTCCAAAAGTATAAATTCATATATAGTATTTTTTATTTCTTCTAACTTTTTCTGCCCATTTTTTATACGAATTAAATCTTTCTTTTGTAATTTTTTAGGTGTTTTCTTATCTTTTTGCATGATAAATGGAATATCGTATTTTTTTGTTATTTTTTTTATTATTTTACTAAAATTTTCTTCATACATATAGAGATGAAACTGGTCTTCATCAGTACCTATTTTCATCCAGCCAAGTAAACTAGTTGATTCATTGGTAGTATATCTTGTATTTTCAAATCCATTATATATCAAATTCAAAATTTTTTTTTCTTTTTGATTTACAGGAACTTCTAAGAATTCCCATTCACTCTTGGTTAATTTCTGCTGTGTTAAATCCATCTTATATATTAATTATTTTTATGTTTATATAATTTCAATTTTACTATTAGCTAATTTACTATAAATTGAAATTATATAAATAGATATATTTGTATAATATAAACATGCATTATATCTTTTCTATCGAAGGAAATATTGGTTCTGGAAAATCCACGTTAGTTAAAATATTAACAAAAACTTTCAAAAAACTAGATAATATTCCTATTGTATATTTACCCGAACCTGTATCTATTTGGGAAAGTATTACAGATAAAAATGGAAAAAATATAATTGAAAAATATTATGAAAATCAAGAAAAATATGCCTTTTCATTCCAAATGATGGCATATATTACAAGAATTCACCAATTAAAAGAAATATTAAAAAAAAATACAAATACAATTATTATTTGCGAAAGGTCTGTATTCACAGACAAAGAAATATTCGCAAAAATGTTACACGATGATGAAAAAATAGAAGATGTAGAATATAATATTTATTGTAAATGGTTTTATGAATTTGTAAAAGATATTCCAGTGGCAGGATTGATATATGTTAAAACTAATCCCGAAAAATGTGAAAAAAGGGTAAAACATAGAAATAGAAAGGGTGAATCTATCCCATTATCTTATTTAGAAAATTGTCATTTATACCATGAAAACTGGTTAAATAATGAGAAATTACCCGTACTAACACTTGATGGCAATAATGATTTTATAGATGGATTACCAGAATCTTGGTTAGAAACTATAAAAATCTATATAAAAGATTTATCACCTAAGTTATTTGAAAATACCTTTCCAACTATGGATGATTTAATGCAACATCCGTTATTTTAATCTACATCATTCAATAAATATGAAGTAAATATTGATTTACCTTTGTATTTCAATATATCCAATTCATGCATAGTTGTAGGAAAATCGTCTTTTCCATAGACATCTTGTAGTAATAACCATTCAAACAATCCTCCTGGATAAATATAAACATTTATAAATCCTAATCCTAATAATTGTTCATATTTTTTCATTAAATTGGGCGCATTTGCGTTTTTATCATATACTATAATGTTAGCATCAATCTTTTTGTTTAAATATTGATTTATTATGCGTTCTTCTTGAGATATTCCTATTGTTTTAGATATTAAACATTGTTGTTCTCCGGAATCTAATGTGTTTATTATTAAATAATTTTGTTTTTGTTTTATCGCATATTGAACATCTTCAAAATTTACTTTGCGAACAGAAGGTGCTTGTCCCATAAATAAGTGATATATATATTCCATAATAATGTTTAAATAACTTATTATTTTATTAAGTTATTTAAAAAATTAATTAACACTTGCGACTCTTATAAAATACCAATATGGAAAATTTGTGGCTTTAAAAGCTTTTTGTGAAATAAATTTATTAAGACCGCATTTCAAGAATATTCCTTGATTATCAGCATCTGTTTTACTTGTAGTTACACCTGTTAAATTATCAAACGGAGAACCATTTATAAATGATAATCCATCCACTTCACAATCTCCCTTTCCAGGATTATAACAATAATCCCATCCGGGTTTACCATTTCCAGAACAACCAGGAATTTTTTCATAACCATTTCTTTGAAAGCATTTTAATCCTGATATACATTGGCTATCACTATCACAATCGCCTTCACATCTACCTAATCTATATCTTGTCCCTCCTCTATCACTGTCATCAATAAAGGGAGGGTTCCACGTCGTAGGAGAACCTTTTCTTGTTATCAATGATAATTCTATTTTACCTGAAGGTAATTTAACACTTGGAACCTTTAACATTTTTGATTTAAATAAAGACCAGTTATTATTCCAATAATCTTTAGCTATTCTTGTAAAATTCCAAAAAGGAAAGTGCTCTTTCTTGTATGTTTCTTGTGGAATTTGATAATTACCAGACCAATTATATTCGTTTTTCCAATAACCCTGTTGTTTTACAACCAATAAATTTTTAAATGCTGGTGCCTTATCAAATTGTAAAGTAGCACTATCCGGTAAGCTAACACCGGGTTGAGTTATCATCATCAATGTAAAATCTCTCCAACACGGTTTATTGAAAGGGGGTTTGGGTTTCACCCCAAAACATTTTAAATTATCATCCACCACATTATCAAAGTTAGCCCAAGTCGCATCTGTTTTTCCTCTTGTTGCTGCTCTTTGTATATCAGTCACTTTATTCGTATATGTAGACTTAGACCATGCACCTTCTTGTCCTGATTTCCAAGTAGATGTCGCATATGCTGATGGCCATTCAAAACTATTATCAGGGTTTAATTTTCCATCGTTAGTACATCCGGCATTTTTGTATAATTTTTTAGAGCAAGCACTTGGTCTGGGTTTAAATCTATCTAAACAAGGCTCAACATCAGTACCAAAACATTTTTTATAAGCTGATCCTACTTTAGAATAATCGCTTGATTCTAAAGCTACTTTTTTTATAGATTCTCTCATATTATCTCCTACTTGAGAATATGCCCCATCATTCCATTTATTATAATCTTCCCTATCTTTAACTCTGGTTTGTAAATTACCAGAACATCCCGATTTTTGCCATTGACTTTGTAAACAAGCACCACTATGAGGTCCTGTCATCATTTTTGGTCCTACACAAGGAAACATTTGTTCAAATTTTTTACAATCTGTTGGTTGAATTAAATCACCATCAAATTTAGGTTCACTAGTAGCATTAGGGTCGTAACAATAATCTTTATAACCGGAATTAGGTAACACCTTTCCTCCACTTGAATATTTCAATCCTGGAACACCTGGTTTACCATCTGGACCTCTACCATCATGACCACATTTCATACCTGGACCACAATCATTATCATTATCACAATCCCCTTCTCCTCTATCCAAAGGAGCACCATATGGTGATGGGGCAGGTTGCATTACCCCTTGTGCATTTACAGGTCCTCGTCTAGGTGGCCATCCGCCTTTATTTGGTGACCATCCCAACCAACTAATAGATTTATCTGGAGCAGGTTCATGTCCTAACTTCATATTTCCTTTCCAATCACATTTATCATCGTCATATTTTGGAACAAACCCACCATTAGGTCCTGCTTTTTTAGGCATACCGCTTGCTGTTAATGGACACCAAGCACATATAGATTTTTCTCCTGTAGAATCTCCGCAATCTGTCATTTTCTTACATAATTCTTGCTCTTTTTTCTTTTTACAGAAAAATGCGGTGTTATTACCAGGAGGAACCCAACCTTTTTTTGTACATATATCTGTAAAAGGTCCATCTTTATTACCATAAATAATTCTATCTGTATCATAACAATAACCACATCCTAAATCAGGTATAACTTTTCCATCCCGACCAATAACACTTACAGGTTCAATATTATCACAATCATTTGTATCATTTATAATTCTACATTTTTCTATATTTTTTTGTGTTTCAGTTTTATCAACATTCGCACTAGGAGAAACTTCTACTAATTGTGTTTCAGTTTTATTTAATTTAATAGGTGAATCAAAAACAGATGCGGTGTGTCCCATCTTTAATTTTAAAAATTTAGATTCATCGCCACCGCCTTTTACTACTTGAGGAAACAAACGACTATCCCAATATTTATCTTCTTGTTTTAGATATTTTTTTTGTTCAGCTGTCGCATTTACAAAATCAAATCCCTCTTTATTATTATATGCATCCACTGCCTTTATTAATAAAACTCCCACTAATAAAATTAATCCTAAATGTAATAGTTTCATATATATATTTATTATATATATTAAATTATTCCTTTTTCCATCCTTTTACCTCCCAATTAACCGTAGAAGCAACCAATGAATGTCCCGCACCTCTCGTATGTGCATAACAATTAATACTTGTTATTTTTTCATTATTTGGATTTACTTTCCAAGTCCAGGTATTAATTAATGGGTCTCCTACTACAGTTCTTGGTCTATAATAGGACAGATATCTATTGCAACTTCTATATGGTTGCCACCAATAAGTCCAAGGATTCCACCATCTCCACCAAATTCTATACCATCTTCTTCTCCAAGAAGTTCTACAACGTGTTTTATATATTGGATCATAAACGGTTTTAGAAGAACGAGGTGCTTCTAATGATTCTTTAAAAACTCGTCCACTTGGTCCCCAACCTTCTAGATATATACCCCAAGTTCGATTACCCCAGCCTTGATCTCTTAATTTAGCAGTTATCGTTATTTGTTTAGGGACCATATTTGCTGCGGCTGAACTAATGCTAACTGTCTCTGGTCTAGAACCTGATGTAGCAATTCTTCTATTATACCAACCATTTTTACTACTACCAGATACTGTTACTGGTGGCTTCCATTGTCTATTTATCCAAGTGTCTCCCGATTGTCCAACATTCCCCCAATGTTTTTGGTCAAATCCATAAGAGTTCTCACATTTAGTTAATTTTCCTGATAATGAAGTTCCACTAGGAACTTGTGCATATTTACATCCAATAGCACTCTGACAAATATCTTGACAATTTTTTGCTGTCATTTCTTTTGATATCTCTGTTAAGGGAGATACATAAAATCCTTCTTTATGTTCATATCTCCACCAACCCAATAAGGATATTGTAGATATTAATATAAATGTTTTTAATAAAGTATCATCTATTGTTTCACTTGAAAGATAAAAATACATTATTACAGCTAAAACTAATATATTCAAAAACCAATATACTGTTGTCCCTACAGCATAAATTACTCCCAAAGTAGCTATAACAGCCATCATTTTTTTTATATTTTCATTTGGGACAACAGATGAAGCTAATCCTATAACTAAAGAAAAAGCAATTGTTATATAAAATTGTAGATTCATACTTATATTAATATATTATTTTTTTTAAAAATATATATTAATTTTCTATATATCAAATGTCTGTATTCTGTTTGTATTAAATCCTGATGAAGTATATACAACTTGTCCAATATTATCTATTAATTGAAATTTCATTCCGTTAGCACGAGAAGAACAACAATCTGTTCTATTATAATAAACAACCTTAGATATAGGATATTCTTTTTGTAAATCAACTTGCCACCAGTAACCACGTCCACCTCTAGAATGAAACTCACTTGCCCTTCCTCCTTTATAATGCGCATGAGGTGTTAAATCTCCATCTACTGCAAGGGAGGGAGCACCGCCCCAACCATATCCATTAGAAGAAGCGGGTTTTCTTAACGCAATATTTACATTTGGAGCATCTGATGAATAAACAGCCAATTGGGGAATTTGTATATAACTACCACCTGAAAGAACTTTCACATATCTTGCTGAAATACCCTTTGTTTTATATTTTTTACTTTTAAAATTTGGATTTAGACATGGGTCTGTATTACATACTCTTTTACTATTCAATTCTGGACAAGGACGTCCTCCATATCTATCTGGATATAAAATATCTCTTGAACGTGATTGTTCTCCTCCTCCACAAGGTTTTGAACATTCACTCCAAGATTTCCATTGACCAACAATACAATCTCTAGGTCTAGGATATTTATATAAAATATTTCTTATTTTATCTTTACAAGTTACAGCACAAGTTGATTTGTTCGTCGAACATTCGCCATCGGGCCTTTTAATATTTAATCGTCCTTTATGAATCCAAGGTTTAAGTTCTTTATTATATGTAGGTGGTATACCATCCCAACCATAATATTTCTTCTGGTCATCTAAAGACATTCCTTCTCTTTTTCTAACTATACCATTTTCATCTGTTGATTGATACCACATTATTCTACAGTCATTTCCTCTCATACCTATTACAATGCCTTCAAACTTTAATAAACCTTCTTTTACTTCCATTTGTCTTAATACGGTATCCCCTGGTTTAACTGCTGGTGGCTTACGTGGTTTTGTACCTAAACATAAAAGTGATGTCTTTTTTCTAGTATCATAATCATCTGCTCCCACTGTTAAATCATATACTCTTTTCATTGTTTTTGTATATTCATTCATTGACGTTATTTCTGAAAAAGGGTATGTTATTCCAGGTAATCCCCAACCAGATTGAGCTCTAGAATATGTTGATACATTCCCTACTTGATTCTTAGCGCTAGCAAAATCATTCTCTTTTATTGAAGCAAAATCTGTACCTTGTTCAGTACACCCGGTTTCCTTAAATATTTTTCTTAAACACGCTGGGTGTGGAATACCTTGTCTATTATATTTTTCATCGCATGGTTTTATATTTTTATGATTCCCAAAACACAAATCACTATTTTCTACGGCTTCATCATATTCTATACTTCTTGTTTTATCATTTGTACCTTGCATTATTGTACCTACTTGTTTATAAGGCATTCTTATTGCTGCGCCTAATTCTTTGGGTGTTTGTCCATATGGAGTTGCGTCTGTACATTGGGAATTTTTCCATAATTTTTTAACACAATTCGCCGTATGAGGACCGGATAAATAATAAGGCGTGATACACGGATGATCTTCGGCGAACTTACCACATTTATCTCCTGGAATTAATCCATAACCTTCCGCGCTACATACATCATCAGAATATTTAGGTACATATTTATCGCCAACCTTTTTCATTACCATTGATTTACCAGTTGTAGGACAATATCCACATGTTTTTGCGGCTTCGCCATATAAATCACCGCAACTTTTTACAGCGGAACAAAGTTGCTTTTCTCTTAATTCGGCACATTTATTCGCATCAGTTGTCCAAGCTTCTTTTGGACAAACATCAGCTGAAGGTCCATTTTTTGTTCCATATCTAAATTCTTTATCATAAGCACAATAACCACAATTATTACTACTGTTTATTTGAGAACATTTGGTTATTTGACGACAATTTACTATACCCTTATCTACCACCCCTTGTTCTATACCAACTTTAGGAGTATATTTTTGTAAATTACTCTTACTATCTAGCTTAAACCAATCATTTATACCTGGTTTGGTGACTAATAATCCAGCACCAATACCTTGTTTTCTTACATCCCAATGTTTATCTTGACCTTGTAGAAAACTTCTTTCTCCTGCTACTAAAGCTTTATCAACATTGTTTTGAAAATCTTCTTTATTTTTATTTGTATAATAAATTTGAATTAATACAATACCTATTAATAGTAATCCTAAAATTAACAATTTCATATATAATCTATATATAAAATTATATTACTTAAAATCTACTATAATTTCTACTTGCTCTTTTTTGATACTTTTAGATGCTGATATAGATAATTCTTCTCTTTTTTTTCGTGTTTTTGTTGTTGATTTTTCTTTTCTATTTTTCGCCGTACTATTTCTTTTATTCATATCGTTATTAATTTGAACTAAATTTTTTTCAATATAATCTAAAATTTTATTTTCTAACGCCCATCTAAAAAAGTTCAATTGACCAATCGTTGTTTGAATGTATGTATCATTTTTATATGGTATATTTATTCGTTCCCATCTACAAAAAGGGTCAAATCGTTTTTTTGAATACGCCTTTAGTTTAAGTTTATAATCAATATATACTTTGAATCTTTTTTCAACTCCTCCTAATTCCAAATTATATACAGTATAATTCTTTTTTGAATAATTTGTAGCAAACCAATCAATTAATCGTAATGATACTATTGATTCGCCATTAATAATTGGTAATATTCTTTCCATATTATCATCTTTGTTATAAAATTTTAGTAAGTTTGTTAGTAACAAACTATTTTGAGTACATAACCCGCTCATATAGTTATTTATTTTAAACGTTCTTTAAATCCTTATTCTTTCTTGTTTTTATAATTACTATCTTTTGGTCTTAAAAACTGGTCTTGATTATTTAAATCTTCTAAATAATTATTATCAAACATAAATGGATTACAAAGTCCTTGTATAGCTAAGTCTCTATTAGCCATTCTTTTATCACATAATTCTTTTTTTGTAAAAGTGTCTTCATGTTTATTAACCACCTCTTCTTCTATATTTTTTTCGCGCATATCAATTATTTCCACAGGTTCTTTAATTCTTTTTGTTTTTTGATAATCCACATCCATTGTCCATTTTTTCAAATTATACTTCGCAAATGTTACTTTTTTTGCCCCTATCTTCATTTAATTAAATATGTTTTATTTTTTTTTAAATAAAGACGCATTACGATATTAATATAAATGACGGACACGTGTGTTATTTGCCAAGAAGATTTATGTGGTAATATTTATGAATTACCCGAATGTGGACATAAATATCATACAAATTGTATAATGCATTGGTTTAGAACCAATCACAATAGTTGTCCTCTATGCCAAAATCATGGTATAAATTACAACACTGCTTGTGAACAAGCGAATGGAGAAAATTATTTGGGAAGAAGAATTTGGTCTGAATATTATAAAAATGCGGTTGCTCATACTAGGAAAAAAAACGCAGACCCAGAGATTGTTAAAAGAGTAAAAGCTGTTCAAAAATCAATTAATAAAGATAAACAAGCAAAACTAGATTTTAAAACATGGAAAGGCGAAATATCAAATAATATAACAAATAAAGATATTTACAAACAATACACTAAATTCCGAGAAAAAAAATGGAGATATCATCGAAATATATGGAGAAGAAAGATAGGGATAGGATATTTATACTATCATAAATTCATTAAAAATAAACTTATTATTGCGGAAAAAGTATCAATTTAAAAAACAAATATATAATAATTTAGATGTTTGCTTTTTTTGATGATTCAAAATTCCCAAAAGTTTATATAACCTTTAATTCAAATATAAATGACGAATCTTGGAAACAATTTACTAATACATGGTTATCATACGACCAAAAGAAAATACCATATACGTTTATATTCAATACAGATGGTCTTGGTGTTTCATTAATAAAATATACCCAAAAAATAGCCACATTTATTAAGGGATTAATAAACAGAAAACAAAAAAATAATGATGTTTTTTTGTTACAAAGTATTATTGTTTGTAAAAATACTTACCAAAGACGTTTATTAGAAATGGTATTTTATATACAAAGTCCTGTTTCTCCAGTATATATTATTAGTGATAAAAATGACGTGGAACAATTATATAATAATGTAATTAGGCATCCACAATTTTATGGTTCGGGTGTATCTGCTTATTTTCCCAAATAATTTAAATATTATTCATATAATAATATTTAAATGAATATCAAATATTATTATGCGGAGAGAAAATATAATGAATTTGAAGAATACATTTTTATAAAAGGATATAGTCCTATTATTGATATGGATTTTCATACTGTAATTACTAGATTAAACCAAGTAGCAGATTTAGTAGATGATAGCAATGAAGCTTGTATTGTTGTACAAAGTGGTAATTGGTTTTATAAAATAGAAACCACTTTTTATAATATGTTACCTGGTGTTTGTATACCTTTTGATTATACAAAATATAATTTGTCCCCCCAAGTATATATAGCATTTATAGGTAGTATTGTTACTCAATTATAAAATTGATATAATACTAATATTATATTATTAGTATTATTAATGGCTGGAATCCAACCTACTAACACACCGCCTTGTATAGCTGTTATACAAAAATGGCGACCTTATTGGCACGGAACATCAGAAGGAGAAAGGAAATTCATCAATTATCTTAGTACAAAATATTTATTATGTTGGGATACACATTATTATGATTCAGATTCATCAGATGAAGAATATGATGAATATAGTCCAACAGAACAAATTGATAATGCGTTAGATTTCGCAGACCCCAATCATATTGAACAATTATATGATGGACAACAAGAAGCTTGGAGCACACATATTGCTTGTATCATTCGCAAAACTTATAAATATAAAGATAGAACATTTTGTATAAGAAATTATGGTATTGAAAAATTTCAACAAAAATGGAGAGATTATTATAAAAAGAAATTGGCTTTTGTGAAAAATGTGAGAAATTTACGATATAGACAAATATATGGTAAATATCCAAAATATAATTAATTATTTTAATTGTAATGTTATTTTTTTTTCCCTATTATCATCAAATCCAGAATTAAAAATATCATCTAACCAATTAGCAGTAGGAGTTATTCCAGGACCATACATCACAACTGTAATTTGCGCCGCGGTAGTAAGGCCTTGAAATTCCTGATTGGTAGCTATAACAGTACCACCTGCTGTAGAAGGCGTAGCAGTGATACCATTAATATTAAAATGGGGTATATCATTAATACCAACAGAACCAAGGTTTTTGAATGCTATATAAACAGCCTGTCCATTCGATAAATTCCAAGGTGCCGACCCCCAACCAGTTCCATTTTGCCATCTCCCTATTGCTAAAATCTCTTTACCAGCACACGGCCATGATGTGGGTGATGCAGTATTGGAAACATAATTTGTACCTACATATATTTTTTTAATATTATTATTTATTGCGCCGGCAGCACAAAATCTATCTGTAACATAATTATCTGGATATTCTTCCAATAAAGCTTTATACAATTCTTCGTTCATAAAACCTTTATTGGATTTCCCGTCGTTATATATAGTTAATTCATTGTCCACATTTTTATTTAATACTAAGTTTTGGTATTTTTCACGTGAAGGAACCAGACGTTCTCTTTCACATTTATCGCCTTTAGCATTTAAATAATTTATTTGCCACATACTACCAAATGACCTCGTTTGTATTTGTTTTCTTAGCGTGCTTCTTCTTCCTATTGTGCTTACAGTACTGTGTCCATTTTTACCTGTACTATTTGCATCAGTAGAACCCATTGCTGTTCTTTCTGTTCTTACGCGTTTTGGTACATATCCACTCATTATATATAGAATTAATATTAAAAAGTTTTAATTATTCGCATTTGTTTTGTAAATTTAAATTTTTCATCATCTGTAGTTCTTCTTTTTAAATTACATTTTAAACAACATATAACAACATTATCTTTTTCATGTCCAATAGAATTATCTATTCTATCTAACGTCCATTGAGATTGTTCTCTAACATTTTCATATGTTAATAAACAATCTGTTTTACAATAATAACATTTTAACTTGGATATAACCAACTTTTCTAAACATTCTTCATAAGATATTAATTTGTCACTTAATTTCCTTTTTTTTACGTCCTGATTTTTATATCCGGATAATTTTCTCTCCACTTCTTTTTTTACAAAATCTATTCCATCGTAATTTTCTCCCAAATATAATTTATTTAAATATTCTACTTGAGATATCTTATTAAACACTTTTTTATTCACATTACTTGTTATTTTTCTAGTTTTCTCTTTTTCTCCTTTAATCCCATCAATATTTCTTTTTCCCTTTATTACTATTTTTTTCATATTATAAAATATACTTAAAAAAAATAGTATAAACTTAACGGGATTTATTATATA
>Ga0315331_10001613_pt1 | contig 16936 bp, 12 predicted proteins | sample M160m34915metaG_FD_203456 | JGI IMG/M metagenome (GOLD analysis project Ga0315331, IMG submission 203456) | Ammonia-oxidizing marine archaeal communities from Monterey Bay, California, United States - M1 60m 34915 | ecosystem: Environmental > Aquatic > Marine > Intertidal zone | place: USA...
ACTCTATCCGGCGCTGGAAAAATTCCCGGACTGGAAGCACGATTGGGAACCCGACTATCTAAGCGGATCCCGTAATCAAATTTTTCGCAACACGTTCACCGATATCGAAACGATTCTGGAACGCCTCGGAAAAGGCTGTGGCACACGTTTTGAATTCGAATGTTACGACGTTGGGCACCTGTACAACCTAGCGCATTTTGTTGATCGAGGTCTGACGAAGCCTCCCTTTTTTGTGCAGACAATATTCGGCATTCTGGGTGGTATCGGACCGGATCCCGAGAACCTGCTGCACATGCGTCGTATCGCTGACAAGCTGTTTGGATCTGATTATCAATGGTCCATACTGGCCGCCGGACGACATCAAACTCGATTTGTGACAACGGGAGCGATGCTGGGGGGTCATGTGCGTATCGGTCTTGAAGACAATCTGTACCTGTCGAAAGGGGTGCTGGCCGAAAGCAACGCAACTCAGGTCAGGAAGATATCTCATATTCTGGACGAGTTATCACTGGAGATCGCCACACCCGCCGAAGCCCGCACAATGCTGGCCCTGAAAGGGCCTGATGATGTCAGATTCTGAACACGCACACGGGTGCAGCCTCCGATGCAGCTCCGCTTTTCGAACCGGCTTGCGGATCGTTTAAGCTTTCGCCCAACGGGCGGCGCGTGAGCCAACGGGTGCGCATCCCGCAACGTTTCGGATCGGTTAATCGAGACAGCCGACAAGCAGTGCAGGCAGGCTCTGTGAAACGGGCCACTCGCAACGCCATACGTCGCCCGGTCTACGGAGTCTCTGCGCTCAGCTGCCAGACCCGGACAGTTCGGTCAAAGGACGCCGATGCCAGCCGCTGTCCATCCGCTGACCATGCGATCCCGTAGATCGTATTACGATGGCCCTCAAGCCGATGTTCGATCCGACCGGTCGTAAACGCCCGCACAATAATCCGGGAGTCGGCACCGCCTGAGGCAAGTTGCCGGCCATCGTCGGAAAATGCCACCGTCTTCACAGAATGTTCGTGTCCCTCAAATGTCCGTTCAACTTTTCCGGACTTGAAGTTCCAGACTCGAACTACCGGAGATTCATCGCTGGCGACCAGCTTCCTTCCATCCGGAGAAAACGCGATGCTTTGCAGAGGTTTGGGGTGAGGACCGATTTCCATGACCTGTCGTCTCGATTCGACGTCCCAGATCCGGATCACTAAGTCGAGGCCACCGGAGGCGACAAGTTTCCCGTCAGGCGACCAGGCGACGCATGAAACCAAATCCGTGTGCCCCTGCAACACCGCCACCTGACGAGACGACTCTGTATCCCACAAAAGCAACTCCTTGTCATGCGAGCCGGTCACGGCCAGCGTTTCATCGGCAGAGGCCGCCATGCACGTCAGGTATGCCTGATGCCCCGACAGGCTCGACTTCAACTCGCCCGACTCAAGATTCCAGGTTCGCAGCGTCTTGTCCAGACTGGCAGACAACAACAACGAATTATCGTTCTGAAAGACCACAGTACAGACGGCTTCACGATGTCCCTTCAGACGAACTTTCTGGTTGCCGGAGGGCAGTTCCCAGACCCCGATTGTTTTGTCAAGACTACCCGATGCCAGCAGTTTGCCATCAGACGAGAATGCAACGGAGTACACCGCATTGTCATGCCGGAAAGTCAGAATCGGTTCAATGCTCACGAAAAGTCACAGTCCTTTGAACGAACACCCCACCCGTCGCGGCCTGTCATAAAGATCATAAAGACGTTTGTTCAACAGCACTTCAGACGAGTTCCGGCAGAGGCTGGTACTTGGCGTGGTCCACCAGATACTGCGGCCTCCCCGTCAGATCCTCGATCGTGGCTCGATCGATGTCGATTCCCAGGTTGCGATACAACGTCGCAAACACTTCCTGAAAATGCACCGGACGCCTTGTGGCGTACTCCGCCAGTTCGTTTGTTTCGCCAATGACCTGCCCGGTCCGAATGCCGCCACCTGCCAGCAGAGCGCAGCCAACCTGAGGCCAGTGATCCCGGCCCCCCTTTTTGTTGATCTTCGGAGTACGTCCGAATTCTCCCCACACAACCACCGATGTATCACGATCCAGGCCCCTTTCCTTCAGGTCGTCCAGCAATGCTGACAGAGCCTGGTCCAGCGCCGGGATATGGTCCCTTGCGTTGTCAAAGTTTGTCCCGTGTGGCTGACCATGCCAGTCCCAGCGTCCGAAAGACAACGTCACCACCCGTGCACCGGCTTCCACCAGACGACGAGCTACCAGAAAATCCTCATTGCGCAGCCAGCCGGCGTCGCCGTATCCGGCTGGCTCTTTAGAACCGCGACCGTACCGTTCACGAATCGCCGGATCCTCATCATCAACATCCAGCGCCTTAACAAGCTTGCCGGACGTCAGTATTTCGAAGGCCTGTCGGTAGAAGCTGTCCATTCCGTCGATCGCATCTGTGGCGGACAGTTGCCTGCGGAGTGATTCCATACTTCCCAGTAAAGTGCGACGATCAGCCAGGGTCTGCTGAGTCATCCCCGTCAGGACCATGTCGTTGGCCCCCGGCGCATTTGCAGCAAATGGAGCATGACGCATCCCGGCAAAACCTGGCTGCCCCGGTTGTGACCAGCCGGCGCCCCCCATTCGGGGCTGCAGACTTACAGCCACCGGCGTTTCTTCATTCACCTGCCCCTGCAACTTTGAAACAGCCGCACCGAAACACGGCCAGCCCCCGGGAGGCTGCTTAAGAGTCGGATGACCGTGCAGACATTGATACGCCGAATGCCGCCCTTCGGAACCGACAAGCGATCGAATCACCGCCAGCTGGTCCATCCGCTGAGCCAGTAGCGGCATGTGCTCGCAGACATCAATCCCGGCCACGTTCGACCGGATTGGAGAAAACTCTCCCCGATATTCGACAGGCGCATCCGGTTTCAGATCCACCATATCCTGATGCGGCGGGCCACCCGTCAGAAACACCATAATGACCGACTTATGGGATGATCCTGTACCGGCAGCCGATTCCGCCTGCAGCAGTTGAGGCAGACTCAGGCCACCCAGTCCGAGCGCACCGATCTTCAGAACGGATCGCCGAGCGACACCGTCGCATAATTTCAGCCCGGATCCCTGGATCGTCAACATGAAAGCACCCTGGAGCCATTGTACGAGCTATCGCTCGGATGTAGACATGGAACAGAACAAATTCACTTCGTGCGTCGAACGAACGCCATACATTGTCCATTGCCTGGGCCGTCAACTCAAGCCCGTATCGTGATTTCGGTCCAGTCAGACGTGCTGACGGTCGAAACACTGCGATGCACGAAAACAATACCTGTAACCCGATTGCCCCCGAAGATCTCGGCATGAGAGCATGTTGCAGCCATACCCACCGCCGGGAATGAGCCTGCACGTAGATCAGACAGGTCACACGCGAAATGACGGATTAATCGAATAATGCTGTATCGAACACTCGCCAGACTGATTCTGCGGCCACTGACTCACTGAATTGCCGTTGATGATCGGCCGAAAACCAAAATCCAGAACCTAAACCTTCACGCCGGCGCCGGACGGATGGAAGAAGCGACGACAGGCTCAACGTACATGCCGGCGACCGCGGAAGCCTGAAGCGCTTCGCCGTACAGGAAATCAACCTGATTCGTGGCCCCCGGGACCACCGGCGCTGAACTCAAATAGTAATCTGCGTCGTACCTGCCGCCACATCAGTGCGCCCGGGATCGCCCGTGGAACGAGCAATCGATAATGATGGGTTTTGAGTCTCTGCATCGATTTGCGTATGATTCCGCGTATGAAGATTGGCCTTCTCATTATCCTTTTGATCTCCGTACACTCTCCCGTATACGGACTGGGATCTGCAGAGGATGACTTTTTTGAATCCCGCGTGCGTCCCCTGCTGGCGAAACGGTGCTATGAGTGCCATCGTCGCAAGGCCGAGGGCGGGCTGCGTCTGGATTCTTTACAGGCCATGCTCAAGGGGGGACAAACCGGGCCGGCGATAGTGGTTGGTGACCCGGAACGCAGTTTGCTGTGGCTCGCTGTTTCCGGGAACCACACAGAAATCTCAATGCCGCCACAGGAGGCGCTGAAGAACGGCGAGATCCACACGTTTGAGAAATGGATTTCGGACGGTGCGCACTGGCCTCGGGCACAACCGTCCATTCGAGCCACACCGGACGAACACGGCATCACGGCAGTGGAACGCGCGTTCTGGTCCTTTCAGCCGATCGCCAGGCCGGGGGTTCCGGACGTTGACGGTGAATGGGGACAACACCCGATCGACGCTTTTGTGGCACGCCGACACGAATCGCAGGGACTTGTCGCCGGGGAAATCACCGCACCCCGAACAATTATTCGCCGCCTTACGTTTGACCTGACCGGACTGCCTCCGACGCCGCAGGAAGTCGAATCCTTTACGCTGGCCGCGGCAGACGATTCGGAAGCCGCATACGCAATTCTGACCGACCGTTTGCTGTCGTCACAACATTATGGCGAACGATGGGCTCAGCACTGGCTGGACCTGGTCAGATATGCGGACACGGCAGGCGACGCTGCAGACTTTCCCGTCCCTGAGGCTTACAAGTATCGAAATTACATCATTGACGCCTTCAACAACGATAAACCGTATGATGAGTTTGTTCGTGAACAGATCGCGGGAGATCTTCTCACCGTTGATGACGAAGACCAACGCTGGCAAAGCGTGATCGCGACCGGATACATAGCGATCTCGCGACGGATCGGCGTCAGTCCACATGGGCAGCGCCATATAACGATCGAAGACACGCTCAATAACCTGGGCAAGACCTTCCTCGGACTGTCGGTCGGCTGCGCTCGCTGTCACGACCACAAGTTTGACCCGATTCCGGCCGCCGACTACTACGCCTTGTATGGCATATTTGACAGTACTGTCTATCCACATGCGGGCGCCGAACACAAACCATATCGCAGCGACTTCGTCTACCGGATAGGCAAACAGGCATCTGACCAGCTACTCGCTTCTTATCGGAAGAAACTGGTCCCCCTGCACAAAAAAGAACGCGCTGCCTTCGAACGCTACCGAGACTTCCAGCGCAAGCCGATCAACAGGCCGGGCTACAACCGAGATGTAGCGTGGCAGGAAGTCCTGGATCTGCGCGAACAGATCAGGCAGGTAGCCACAACGTTTCCAGATCCGGACATTGCTTTCGCCGCAGCTGAGGGTGACAGCGATGACGCGCACATCCAGCAGCAGGGTGAGCCCCATACCAAAGGAATACTGGTCAGACGCGGATTCCTGCAGATTCTTGGAGGGCAGGTCCTGCCGGATGACGTCACTGGAAGTGGTCGGCTGCAGCTCGCAGAATGGATCACCGGTTCTCAGAATCCACTGACAGCTCGGGTGATAGTCAATCGCATCTGGCACCATCATTTCGGTCGCGGTCTGGTAGCGACGCCCAGCGACTTTGGTGTTCGTGGAACGAAACCCTCGCATCCGGCGTTGCTGGATTTCCTGGCCGGCTATCTTGTCGACAACGACTGGTCCATCAAACAGTTACACCGCCTGATCATCACTTCCAGAACATATCGACTGGCCAGCAACTTCGTACCCGCCAGTGCCGCCATTGATCCGGACAATGTCTTCCTGTGGCGGGGCAATCGGCAGCGTCTGGATGCAGAACAGCTGCGAGATTCGGTTCTGCTCTTCAGTGATCAACTGGATCGGTCGCCGGGGGGCCGTCATCCCGTGCCGCATCGCCTGACGTATTTCTTTCGACAGCATGAACCCTACATCGGCGATTTTGCGTCCAGTCGGAGGACCATCTATCTGTTTCGCCAACGAATTCGCAAGAACCGATATCTGGATATGTTCGACGGGCCCGATGGAAATCTGCATTTTGACACGCGGCGTCCGACAACAACGAGCCTGCAATCGCTGTATTTCATGAACTCATCTTTTATAGATGGTCAGTCACAGAGCATCGCAAAACGCGTGATCGACATCGCCGAATCTCATGATTCGCGTGTAACATGGGCGTGGCAGACAATTTACGGGCGGCAGCCAAGGACGGAAGAGCTGCAGGCCGCCTCATCACATCTTAAGCAAGTTGCAGGACAACTGTCTGAGGAAGGCCACGGAAAGGTTCATGCAGCGTGGACCAGCCTGATTCGAGCGATGCTGTGCAGTAACGAATTCAATTTTGTAGACTAATAACCATGCCACCAACACGCAGACGAATGATTCGCTCGCTGGCCGGAGGCGGCATGCTGTTGCCCGGACTGCTCGCTGAGCTAATGGCCGACAACGGACAAACGCGGCGGCTTAGCGCTCAGCCAGGGGATCGGACTCATTTTGCGCCCAGAGCAAAACGCGTGATTTTTCTGTTCATGACCGGAGGTGTCTCTCACGTGGATACGTTCGATCCTCGTCCGGTCCTGAACGCTCGCCACGACACTGAATACAGGCCGGGGTCGTTTTACAAAGGCAGTGGCTGGAAATATCGACCATACGGTCAAAGTGGTATTGAAGTCAGCGATCTGTTTCCTCACATCGGCAGCATGATCGATGACATCTGCGTGATTCGTTCGATGACCAACATCAACGGTGATCACTTTGGCGCCACGATCGGCATCCATACAGGGTCTGCGACATTTAATCGTCCCAGCATCGGTTCCTGGGTGAGCTATGGACTGGGCACAGAGAACGGCAACCTTCCTGCATTTATGGTTGTTTCGCCTGGACTGCCGTACGCGGGCGGGCAGGTGTGGGGTTCGGATTTTTTGCCCGCCGTTCATCAGGGAACCCGCGTCATTCCCGGCCCGGAACCGATCGCAAACATGCGGCGGCGGGCAAGAACCAGTGGACTGCAGCGCACGGAACTGGAGATGCTGGACTACTTTAATCAGCAGCACCTGAAGGACCGCGGCGGTGATTCACAACTGACGGCTCGCATAAAATCGTTTGAAACAGCGGCGGGCATGCAGTTGGCCGCACCGGAGGTGTTCGACCTGCATCAGGAATCGAAATCAACCATGAAACTGTACGGACTGGAGCCCGGTGACACATCCGGCTTCGCCTGGCAGTGCCTTGTGGCGCGGCGGATGGCGGAACGAGGCGTTCGCTTCGTGGAACTGATTGATGGCGACAGCGGTGTCGACCGCAATTGGGATGCACATGCGGAACTCACGAAGTACGACCGTCTGGCCCGGAACGTCGATCAGCCGGTGGCGGCCCTCATCAAGGATTTGAAGTCTCGGGGAATGCTGGACGACACGCTGATTGTGTTTACAACAGAATTCGGACGTGGACCATTCGTCCAGTCGCCTGGTACAGACGGTCGAGGACATCATTCACGAGTTTACAGTTCATGGCTCGCCGGCGCCGGCATCAAGGGTGGTATTGTTCACGGCAGCAGCGACGATCTGGGCGATCGCGTGGCACAGGACGAGGTAAATGTCCATGACCTGCAGGCCACAATTCTGCACCAGCTCGGAATTGACCACGAACGTCTGACCTATCGTCATGCCGGACGGGATTTTCGTTTAACCGACGTACACGGCCGTGTGGTGCATGACATCCTGACATGAACGGGGACGACGTACCGACTGATTCGGGAACCGAGCGCCATAGCAACAATGGACCAGGCACAGCCAACGCCCTACCGCGCATCGTTCGAATCGCCACTCCGCCCGCCCGCCCGCCCGTTCAGGCCTCGGCATTGCCGGGATCGCGCAAGCGATATCCGATGCTCCGTACGGTTTCGATCAGTCCGGCACTGTTGCCGGGTTTCTTGCGAATGAAACGAATACGTACGTCAATCGTCGAATCAAACACGAGGACGTCGCCAAGGATATTGACGAACATGTCAAAGTGCCACTCGTCACCAGACCACTGGCTATTCGCAGGGCTCTCAGTTCGCGGATCAGCGGTGACGCGCCCCCCCATCAGAAGGGCAGCTCGGCACAGGCGCATTCTTGGCGGTCGCTGTTGGTTGCCAGTGCAGAGCTGTTTCGCGGGAAAGTGGCAGAGGCACTCTCGGCAAGCTGGAGAGCGAGGATCAGCAGGCCGTGGTCACGGAACTACGACCACATGAGCTTTCATCTTAGAATTTACAGATCTGACCGCGTTAGACGGGAAGTGGCAGCAGGTCGTAAATTCTTTTTTCCGGGCAATCCGAGCCGCGACGAAATACGTCAACGCGACGACTCCAAGGCTGCCCAGATCTGTCACGAGCCAGATCAGACGCTGAAGGACCGCAACCTGTGTCCATACCGCCGTCATCGGCAGAGCGGTTCTGACGAATCCGTCGGGGACGCCGTTCCGGTCAACCCGCAGCGCCACGTAAAGCATTGGCTCTCCGATGGTCGGACTAATACGTTCGGATGTCCCGTCGCCCAGTGCAGCTGCCTGCGCCAGTTCAAGAAGGTCTTTATGGTTCTCCATTCCTGCTACGGCAGAGAGATCATGTTTTGTTGAATCAGCCAGTACCTGACCAGTCAGCGTGACCAGCGCGATTCGAGTATCGATCTCTTTTCCAGGTGTACGTATATGCATCTGAAGTCGGTCGGTCCGCCCGGACGAAAGCACGTCCCCCACATCACTTCGAACCAGTGCCACAGAATCGCGCAGCCGCTGCCGAATCTGCTCTATAACCTGATCCTGCTGCCAGCCTGACACGATAACCACAAAGGTCACCGTTGCTGTCAGATTCAACAACGTGTATCAGACAAAGAGTTTCCAGAACAGCCGAGAGGACCACATTTTGTGATTCCGTAATTGCGGGCAAAATTCATGTGTGCTGGTCTTAACGTATGTCAGCCTGCGGCGCCAGTGATGGCTCTGCTTCCGCCAAATCAGATTGCGACCGAACGCAAATTGGTATACGAAACTGATCGCTGCGGCTACCAAAACACCACGAAACTTAGCCAGCAACCAATAGCGACTGAGATAATCGCCAGCAGCAGCGGCGCGCCATCTGAGGCCGCCGTTTGATCATCTTCGACTTCCAGCTGCCGGAGTGCCAGTTGGCTGGTGCGCAACCAACCGGGCTGCTCAACGTGTGAAAGATTGCCTTTGGGCGCCCAGCCGAGGAACAGTGACGCCACCACCATGGTGCCCGCCGTCACCAGAATGCTGAATACGTACGCGGCGAACGAATTGGTCATAGCCGCCGGCAGAATCTGAATGCCGTGCCATTCCGCGACTGGTGCGGCCAGCAGTCGCATGACTCCATAGCCGGCCCCGGCCAGAAGACCAATCAGTCCCGTACAACTATGGACTCGCGTCAGAGCTCCCATCAGAAACAGTGTCAGCAGTGGTATGACGAACGTACTCGTCAGATCCAGATAGAACAGCAGCATGCCGCCCTTCATGAAGGGTACATACAGAAAAGAGCCGGCGATGATCAGCGGTGTAAACAGTTGTCCAACGCGCATGTAGTGTTTATCGTCGCGACTACGGACGAACAGACGAGCGTAAACGTCTCGGGTGAGCAACGCGGAAAGAGTGGAACCAATGGAATCAAATGTCGAAAACGACGCCGCCAGCACTCCTGCCACTACGATTCCCTTCAGTCCGGTGATGGAGAACTGATTCACCAGATGCGGGTACACAGAATCCGCCGCTCCATGTGGTAAGTCGCCGACATCCGGGAACAGGGCTCGTCCCATGACTCCCATCGAAAGGTTAAAAAACGACATCAACAGCATTGCTGCAGCCGCCACCCAGACAGACATTTTCATATCCCATTCGCTTCTGGAAGCAAACATCCTCATGGTCTGAGTGTGATTCACGATCGAATAGGCCACTCCGACAATGATGAACGCAAGGGCAACCAGCCAGCCCGGAGTACGACGAGTGATCATTCCGGTGGAAGCGTCATATGTACCACCGGTGATCAGATGACGTTCAATCGCTGCGCGATCGGTGTCACGGACATCCTGCAGCTGCACGTTATCATACTGCACCTGCAGAAGTTCATCCGCAAGGCCGCTCTGATGGTCCTGCAGTCGCTGGCGAATGCCGTCCCATCCGCCGGTTTCATTCCAGACCAGGCTCCAGATAATCAGCCCCGCAACGGTCATGACACCAAACTGCAGCGAATCGGTCACAGCCACAGATTTCAGACCGCCCAGGGCTGTGTACACCGTAGCCAGCGCCGCAATCGCCGCCACTGCCCACCAGGCCTCTGTGCCCCAGTCGCATACGATGGAAAGTGTCAGATACAGCGTCGTGGCGATGATCGCCAGGACCAGAGTTCGGTACTGAACCTGAATCAACGCACACAACACACGCACTGACGGACTAAACCGCGCCTCAAGGTACTCCGCATTCGTGTACATACCCGCGCGATAAATTGACGGATAAATCACGAACGCCCCCAACAACCAGCCACCGACAATGCCAACCCAGTTGGTGACAAAATAGCTGAGCCCCAACCTATATGTCCCGCCCGAATCCGCCACCAGATCGCTGGCATCGATGGCGGTTGCATACATCGAAATACCGACAAGCCACCACGGCAGAGATCTGCCGGCCAGAAACCAGTCGGCACTGGACTTAACTCCGCGACTCAGTCGGATCCCGTAGACGATGATTGAGCCATTCAGCAGGATGACAATCAACCAGTCGATCAGATTCATGTTGCCTCCGGTGTTGACAGGCAGTCCGAACGCTCTCTCAAACTCTTACAACTTCCGCCACAAACAGTTCTCGGTTGCGTCAGGGCGTTTCGGGGCACAGCAGTCAGAATCCTCATCCTAAAACCGATGCGGACTGCGACATACGTTGAGACCACATGGGGGATTGTTATCCTGTCTGCCTTCGCTGCGTTGTCAGGCCCGCTGACCCGTTCGTGCGGGATTCAGTCTAACAGTATTCTGCGCTGCTGTCGCATAGCGGTAGTGCCCCGACTGGCCCGCCTTTGAAAGTCATGATTATGAAGATCGATCGTGTTGAAGTTTTGGCCGTCGCACCAGATGTACAACGATTCACATGGTCGCACGATCTGCCTGAGCAGTTCATGACTAATACGCTGGTCAGAATCTATACGGACAATGACGTTCAGGGGGTCGGTGGCGTATCAAACTACACATCCTATGCATTCGATCGGTACACGGCAGAAACTCTGCGGCATATGCTCCCGGTACTGATCGGCAGGGACCCCTTGAATCGCGAATCGATCTGGAAAGCATTATGGTCGCGGGTATTTCCGCTGTCGCCGGGCGCATTGGCGGCCATCGACATCGCATTGTGGGACCTGTATGGCGCCTGTGCCGGTTTGCCGGTGCACCAGTTGCTGGGCGGGGCAACCGATCGTATTCGCTCGTATGCCAGCACACCACTGTTCAACGACATCCCGACGTACCTGGAGTTTGTTGAGCAGATGATCGACGCGGGTTTTCGTGCCGTCAAGTTTCATTCCTGGTGCCTGCCGGAAAAAGACCGCCAACTGGTACGGGCCGTTCGCCAGGCTTTCCCGAGTCAGGACGTGGCCTTCATGCTGGACGTGGAAAACAATTACGAATGGCAGGACGCTCTGGAGATGGCCCTGGAACTGCAGGACCTGGGCTTCGAATGGTTCGAAGCTCCGCTGATGGACTATGACCTTCCCGGTTACCGAAGACTCACGAAACGTGTCAACATTCCGATCGTTGCCTCGGGCAACTGGATACAGGACCTGCCAGCCTTCGAACACGCTCTGCATTCGAACTGCTGGTCCCGAGCCCGCACGGATGTCACGGTGTGTGGTGGATTCACACCGGCACAGAAGTACATGGCTCTGGTCAGGGCTGCCGGCATGAAATGCGAGATCATGTCGTGGGGCAACACTCTGATATCGTCCGCAAATCTGCATCTGATGCTGGGAACCGGACTTTGCTCATGGTACGAACAACCTGTGCCCTACGAACCCTACGAATACGGCATGCATCAGAGCATTCGTACAGGAGCAGACGGTTATGTCTACGCCCCGAAGGGCCCCGGACTTGGTCACAGCATCGACTGGGACGCCATGCGGGCTGCGACGATTCACCGTCTGGACTGTCGTGAGAAATGCTGAGACACTTTCCTGCGTCAGCCAGATCCGGTCCCTCAACAAAGAAATGTTTAACCTCGTCACCAGAACAGGAATGAAAACATGAGGATCACAGAAGTCATCTGCCAGGTACTGCGAGTTCCCGCGGTGGAAGCCAAGACAGCCAGCAGTCAGGACGCATGCATCGTCCGAGTACGCACCGATACCGGGCTGGAAGGCATTGGAGAAGCCGATGCTTCTCCTGAAGTTATCCAGTCAATATTTGACGCGCCATTCAGTCACAATATTGCCTGCGGTCTCCGGGAAATCCTGGTAGGTGAAAACCCGCTCGAGACAGAACGAATCTGGCAGAACATGTACCGCCGCACAATGTACTTCGGACGAACCTCAGTGACTATCGCCGCGATGGCGGCCGTTGATCTCGCCCTCTGGGACATCAAAGGAAAACACTTTAATGAACCAGTTCATCGCCTGCTGGGTGGAAAACAACACGAATCCATCAAAGCCTACGCGTCGATTCTGTTTGGCGATGACGGCGCCACAACCGCTGATATCGGACGAAAATGGATCGATGCCGGCTACCAGGCTGTCAAATTCGGCTGGGAACCGATGGGCGAAAGTGAATCCGTCGACATCGATCTGGTGCGTGGTGCTCGTGAGGGAGTTGGTGACGCCACGCTGCTAATCGATGCAGGCTGTGTCTGGGACACGCGAACTGCGTTACGACGAGCCCACTCATTCGCGGATTTTGGAATTGAGTGGCTGGAAGAACCGCTTCGCGAAGACAATATTGATGGCTACGTATGGCTGCGGGACCGTTCCCCCGTCCCGATCGCGTCGGGGGAAGGTGAATGCGGACGTGAAGCCTTCCGTCCGCTCATCGATCGTCACGCCCTCGACGTATACCAGGTCGATCTGTCTCGAAACGGTTTCACGGAAGCCAGCTATCTACGTGCTCGAATTGAGGAAATCGGAGCTCGTCCCTGCAACCACTTTTACACCTCACCAATCACGGCGGCCGCCAGTCTGCACTGGTTAAGCACGTGCCGAGATGCCTTTCTGTTCGAAGATTGTGTTGAAGATTCTCCCATTCGCAACGAACTGTGCCACGAACGTGTGCAGGCAGAGAACGGCTTTATCGCGGTCCCGGATGGACCAGGGCTGGGAGTGACCCTTGACGAGGACGTTGTTGCGAAGTTCCTTGTGTCTGAATCCTCCTGACATCAAACAAAAACGGCCTAGTCACCAAACGACACGCTGAAGTGGAGCCTGACAACACGTCACAGATCAAGTAACGATGGGTTTGGGCTGTGCATTAGACATACTTCGGTGACAGTCCGCTTTCAATCCGAAATAACGCCGCAGGTCAGGCAGCATTGCGTCGCCTGTCATCGTACTAAAATACAGGAGGGCGAACTGAACCTTGCGATTCCGCAGCGAGTGCGCCGTGACAGTAAGAACGGGGAAGTTGTAATCCTTGGTGCTCCTGAACGCAGCCGGCTGCGGCAGTTGGTGTTCGCCAATCAGATGCCGCCGCACAATCCTCTGCCTTCCTGCCCCAGAGAAAGACGGCGACGCTGGATCCTGGTCGGCGCACCGGGCTTGACGCCCGCTGCAGCCGGTGGTGTCGAATTCTGTCTGTCTTACGGGAAACCTGGCCACGTATGCGGCATAATGGCCCTGTGCGCACACAGCTGTGGCAGGGCGACCGGTCGGAAACCGGCTGCGGGTGGTGTATGATCTGGATGAAGTGTTTGCGGCAGCGTTGCAGCTGTTTGTGAGCACAGTGGATTATGATGCTGAGACCTCTGCAGAAGCCCTGCATAAAGTGAAACTGCTGTTCATAAAAAGGTAGATGTCATGCGATTGTTCGCTGTCATTGGTCTGCTGGGTGTCATGTCGAACATGTGGTCCAGGTCAATCGCTGAAGATGCAGCGTATGACCTGTTGATTCATGGCGGCCAAATTGTAGACGGAACCGGAAATCCCTGGTATCACGGCAGTGTGGCGATCAGGGGCGACCGAATCGTGTCGATTGGTGCTTTGAGCAACGCGACTGCGACTCATACAATCGATGCGACAGGCTATGTCGTCGCTCCGGGATTTATTGACATTCACTCGCATTCCGATTTTCTGCTGCTCGAAGACGGCAACGCACAGAGCAAGATCCGTCAGGGAGTGACGACAGAGATTCTGGGTGAAGGCCGATCGCCGGGTCCCTTCGTCAATCGGCTGGCGCCGCGCAAAGTCACGGTTGACGGAGACAAGTTGGAGTTGCGACGGCTGAGCGACTATTTCTCCGCTATTGAGCGTGCCAAAACGTCAACAAACATTGCATCGTATGTCGGCATTGGCAACGTCTGGGAATCTGTCATGGGCAAGTCGTTTGACCGGCCGACAGAGGCCCAGCTGCAGCGGATGTGTGCTCTTGTCGATCAGGCCATGGCAGATGGAGCCCTCGGTCTGTCCAGTCAGCTGATGATGCCCCCGGGTTCGTTGGCGACAACCAACGACGTTGTTCGTCTGTGCAGAGTGGTTGCTCGTCATCACGGGATCTATTCAACACACATCCGCAACGAAGGTACGGAGGTCTTCAAATCTGTTCGTGAAGCCATTGAAATCGGTCGTCGCAGCGGAGTCCCCGTCGACATTATCCATTTAAAAATTGCCGACCAGCAGTTCTGGGGACGAATGAACGAAGTCGTCCAGCTGATTCAGGACGCACGTGGTGAAGGCCTGAACATACAGGCCAACGTCTACCCATACACACGTGGTAACAACAATCTCGTGAGTATCATTCCACCTTGGGCGCATGAAGGCGGCACAACGGAACTGCTCCGCCGGTTACAATCTTTGCAGGAACGAAAACGCATTAAACATGACATCATCAATGGCGTACCGGAATGGTATAACCATTACACGGCCGTCGGCTCTGACTGGAGCCGAATGCTTGTCAGCGCCAACAACAGCTTCAAAGGGCTGACAATGGACCGAGTCATGGCAATGCGGACTAACGATAATCCGGACGCGGATCGGATCGACGAACTCATGGACCTCCTGATCGAACAGAACGGTTCGGTCAGCACAGTCTTTGCGCACCACACAGAAAAAGACATGAATCTGGCACTGTCTCAACCGTGGTGTTCGGTCGGCTCGGACGGATCTGCGTACGCGACCGAGGGTATTCTCAGACGCGGCAATCCACACCCGCGAAACTTCGGAACGTTTCCACGCATACTGGGCGTTTACGTACGAGAGACCGGGCTGCTGAAGCTTGAAGACGCGGTCCGGAAAATTACCTCACTCAACGCAGCCAAAGTGGGCCTGCACGAACGCGGTCTCCTGAAGGCCGGCCACTTCGCGGATGTGACTGTTTTTGACGCAGCCACCATCAAAGACCGTTCGCTGTATACTGATCCATTCCAGTATCCGATTGGCATCAAGGGTGTCATTGTTAACGGAAAAGTTGTGCTGGAGGACGGAAAACATACAAACGCTCGCCCCGGACGCGCGCTGCTCGGGCCTTCTGATTCTGCCCGCTGAAACGGGGAACGTGATTCGCACACACGATCTACTACTCGGACACGTTGTTGCGGTTCTGATGCGTCACGATGAAATCGACAATCGCAGTCGGGTCCTTCAGGCTGTGCGGATGGTGAGCGCCACCCTTCTTCACGATCACCCTGACGGAGCCTCCGAGCTGCCGATAGCGCCGCGCGAATTCGCCAGTATGAGCTTCGAAGGGCACACTCTCGTCCGCATCACCACAAACGTGAATCACGGGCACCCCCTCGGCTGCCAGCGGTCCCAGACGATCCAGCGTGTCCTGCGTGTATTGCTTTGCGGCCTGCAGCGTCAATCCGTGGGCGTTCATCCAGCCCGTCAGCCTGTCCAGATCGGCATCACCAGCCTCAAGGTCTCGTACATACGGGCGCAGCCCCAGAGCAGGAGCATCCGCATAGATACACGAAACCTGGGTGGGATGCAGAATAGCCCAGTGATAGATAATTAAACCTCCACGACTCATGCCCAACAAAGCCGGCCTGGGAGACAGCCCATGTTGACTGGTCAGGTACTTGTACAGCCGATCCCAGCGTTCAATGGCTTCGGCGTTCCCCCATAGACTGGCGACGTCGCAGTAGGCAACATGAAAGCCTTTCCTGAGTAACGCTATTTCCGTTTGCGGTTCATGGCCCCAGAATCGGGCGCGCCAGATCCAGGGGTTGCCTCGCGCTGCCTGCTCAGGACGGACGACGCGACAGGCCAGATTATCCAGCCGGAAGTCGAACTGAACAAAGCCGTTCCATTCGGAAACGTCACCCGGAAAGTCCGCGGGAGAATCCTCAACGGCATGCGCAGGCAAGGTCCCGCTGGTCGCCGCAACGATCATCAGCAGGATGCAGCGGCCAATAGAAGTACAAATCATTGTATCGTCTGTCTTGTGAATGGTATGCCGGCAGGGCCGGTGCGTCTGTGTGTTACAGTGCCTGGCACATTAACTGCAAACCAGTTCGGCTTCCTGCCGTTTCGGTGTGCAACGTTTCTTTTTTCAGGAAATGCATGATGTCGCGATCAGGATTTTCCTGCGGCCGGACCCATCTCATTCGAACCTGAACAACCGAATCACCGGGGACTCTTGAGCCATCAGGCTGCAGATCGTATAAAACCTGGCCAGTGACGTGTCTATACCAACCCAGCCAGGAGCCGCGGTATGTTCTCGATCATGTCAAACTCACAAAAGGCCCCCATACGGGGTGGCAGCACACGCCGAAATTTCCTGCAAGTCGGAGCGCTGGGGGTGGGCGGACTCACCTTAGCCGATCTGCTTCGCGCAGAGGCCGCTCAGAACACATCGTCGCACAAAGCGGTCATAAACATCCACCTTGCTGGTGGCCCCTCTCACATTGATACGTTTGATCTGAAGCCTGACG
>Ga0315331_10001614_pt1 | contig 16934 bp, 10 predicted proteins | sample M160m34915metaG_FD_203456 | JGI IMG/M metagenome (GOLD analysis project Ga0315331, IMG submission 203456) | Ammonia-oxidizing marine archaeal communities from Monterey Bay, California, United States - M1 60m 34915 | ecosystem: Environmental > Aquatic > Marine > Intertidal zone | place: USA...
GAAGGAATAGCAGCCGGGCGTTGCACAGCTTGAGCTCGGACCCGAGATCGTCGAGTTCGAGTTGACAGTTACTGTCGCACCGTTTAACGGATTACCCAAAGAATCTCGAACAGTGCCTTTAATGCTTCCATAGCTAAAGATCGAAGTTGTAGTTTGTGGCAAAGCGGGCTCTACGTCTGATGCTTCGACGTCGACAATTGTTGTTGTTGGCTTGTGGCCAGCGACGCTACTCGTGAAAACGTATCGGCCGACTTGTGCCTTGGAAAAAACTAGCTCGCCCTTTGCATCCGGCTGAAATTTACAATCGGACTTGCGAGTCCCTCGGGATAGTTGCAACGCAGCGCAACTCACGCTGTCTAAACCCGTTGCCTGCAGCACAACGTTTGTTATGGCCTCGACTTCGCAATCAGCTGTATAGCAAAACTTTGCTTTTAACCAGCCTGTTATCTGACCAAGATTTTTAGTGATTTTTATTGGAGCTATTGCAGACCCCAGTTCGCATGAGTTATCGCCGATAGACACTATGCACGTGATAGTCAGGGTCTGCAGCCCCGGCGCGCCGATCGACAGGGCATAGGTGTTATAAGGAACGGCGGCTATTCGAATTTCGCAGGTCTTAATGTTTTCACCTGAGCCTGCTATTGGCACGAGGGTGGAATTAATTACGCTATCACTACTCTCTAAAGTCACTGTTACTTGTTCTGGGCAATCCAAGACGTTAAGGCCAGAATCAAGGATTGAAATAAATCCAGTTAAAATTTCGTCAGTTGAGGTCAGAATATTGCTATGGATTATTTCCGCGTCCTGATGATCAGAGAATTCGATGCCCTTGCTATCTGAGATCCAGTTTGTAGCTTCGTACGTAATTAAATAGGTTTGCCCGCTCGGCAAAAATGGTACGTTCGGGAAACTGAAATTAAATGCTGTCTCACGATTACAAAATATTTCTTGTGCGGCTGCTGAATTTTTTCGAAATATGCCGTGACCAGACAGGGTTACGGTGACCGGTACGGTCAAAGAGCTACATTGTCCGTTCTTTCCTTCTAGTGTCACTTCACCGCGAAGAGACCCTCCCGCTTTGAGTAACTGATACGAATCTTCGCTCGTTGGTATATCTGGTAACGCTGAGCTCTTCGACTTTAGCTTTGCTGCAACGATCGAATCGCTAACACAACTTGTTGACTCCGGGTCACTCGTAGGTTCGTAAAGTAATGAACAGCCGGCGCCTAAATTAATTATTTGGGCGAAGGTTTCATAGCCAGGCTTCGATGCTTCAAGCACAAATGTGCCTGGTGTCGCCAGACCTCGAAATTCAAAACTTCCTTGTTTCTTACCTAAAGCTCTTGCTGCTTCGCTGGTCAAAGTTTCGCTTGCGAAGGTTCCGGCCGCAGAAGTCAGCGTAATAGCCACGCCCGAAAGCGCGGTATTCATATCGCCTTCACCAGGTCCGAAAAATCTACCAGCTAAAACACCATCTGCCGGAGAAAGTGTAATAGCGCCAAGATCAATGAAATCAGCGCTCGACGCGGTAACTATACGCGTAGTACTCACGTACCCAGGTTTGTGTATTCGGAACTCATAGACCTGGTCCCTTGCTAACGCAGCAATCACAAACTTATTTTCTTCTCCATCTAGAAAATGAGTTTGTTGTTCACCAGGGCAATTTTTTTTAGTCTCGTTCGTGTCTTCGATGAGCTTTAAATTGTTTACTTCGGTTTCATCAGAACTAGCGACTTGACGCAGCTGTTCACCTAGACCAGAAGTACTCGCAGATTCTACAAAATCTCGTTGATAGCCAGCCTCGACGAAAGGCTGCTTACCGGTAGTTTCACAAAATGTGACTCCAATCGGGTCAACGTTGCCAGTTCCTGCAGCATCTTCCACTGCTAAAATAACTTCACCTTGAACTTTGAAATCGTTTTTTATTGCTTGTAGCTCAGAATTTTCTGAGCCTCCCTCAGCGTCATCTTCTGAAGTTTTTTCGATTAACCCAGCGGGGTCTTTGCTGGTCGATTGCCACAAGCCTTTCGTTAATACGCCAATAAACAAAAGCGCTATAATAAAGAGGCTAAGCACAGGAAGAATACGCGCTCCATTTGCGAAAACCGGAATTTGACGGACTAATCCCCTGCCATAAACCGGATTTCCGCTTGATTTGGCGACAACTCCGTAGCCATGAATCCTCTCTCTACCAAACCACTTCAGCGGGACCTTTATTTTGCCGCGAACCGTCACACTATGCAACGCGCTTAGCTGAACTTGAGTTGAGTCAAGATTAACTTTTATTCGAGAAGATTCCGTCTCCGACGCAAGATCCAACAAAATGGATTCTTCACTTCTATTTCTTAATCTGATACGAATTTTACCGCGCCGATTAACCCTCAATGGAGTCGGGCTAACCCGCACTGTCACGCCGCTCGTGTCAACAATGTTTACGACGAAAGGAACCGTGACGACAATATCGCCAGTAGTTCTATCTAGGGCATCAATCTCAAGATCATGTTCACCGAAGGGGAAACCGGCCGGCACTTCGAGAACGATAGACCTAATAGTTTCTTCGCCCGGTTCTAAACTAACGATAAGCGCTTGCATAGGACCCGAAGGAGCCCCAAGCACCCGAAGGATAAGGTCGCTAGCCTCGCCGCTTTCGTTTGCTACTTTAAGGCTGAATGCTATTGAGTTAGTAGAAAAGACGACACTTTCTTGGTCAACGGCTAGCGATACTTTATTCGAATCAGTAGGAGCCATTTTCCTTTTTCGTGATAACCGTTTAGGCAAAAACTAGTCGCCCATACCCAATGATTTAAGCTTTACGCCTTATTTAATTTATTTTAATTATAGAAAACTCATAGCTATTTCGTTAGACGGCGACAAGCAAAGGTTGGAACGCTGCCAGCCACTGGCGGAACACAAATTAAAGTGACTTCCTCTCCTGCTCCAAGAGCAAACGAGTACGAAAAGTTACTTGAATTTCCATTCGAAACGCCAGCAGCCGTCAATACGTATCTTTGAGGTGCATCAAGGCCTGCAAAGTTAGTCTCCGTGCCATTCGCTGGTACCACGCCAACAGCTGGTGTTCCATTTGGAAAAGCAGTTTCCGAATACATCCTGATCTGCCAACCCTGTTTCGGACTAGCACAGGTTGCGGTCGCTAACGCTGGAAAGGAGCTACACACCTGAACTTTTACGGTTGAAGACAGCGAGAGGTCAAAATTCTCTTGCCGCGCGACACCTGGCTGTAATCGCACAGAGGATGATTCCGAAACAGCCCCTTTTACAGCAGCGGTTACAGAATACTGACCGACAGGGATATCAGCAAAGTAATAACTGCCTGTGCAAGAGTCGTTTAACTCTTTAAGAGGATCTTTCGTAACACAACGGCTTGCTGTGAACGTATCAAAAGTAATGGAGCCATTTGAGAGGGCCACTTCGGCTAAGTCTTTATTAGTTAGTGAGCTGGCCGGGCAGGCAACTCCAGGAGTTGTTACCAATGTACATTGTTTAACCACGCCACTTAGTTGCGCAGTAGAGGAAGTCAAGTAAACATTACGAGTTCTGACTGGCCCTAGGTCCGTTAGCAATACGTCTATTATTGATGTTTCATATCCGGGTCTCGTGAACGTAAGTCGATACTCTCCGGGCACCGGCAACTTCGGCAAGATGTAGTTGATTGACTCGAGACTATTCTGACCACAGGAGCGCTCGACGAAGCCTTGCAGAGTCACTCCAGTCCAAATATCAACTCCATCTGATACTTCGATGGTTACCCCATCTATGGCTTTCCCGTTCTGGTTTGACACTTTTCCACATATGGCTCCGGCGGACGGATTAACAACTATGTTTAGGTCCGTCACGACCTGACCCGAGACCAAATTAATATCTATCGCAGCAGTTCGAAAGTTAGTTCCGCTTTGGACTTCTAGCTGATACCGCCCGGGTGTCGGAAGTCCTTCAAACGAAAAAGTTCCGGTCGCTGCAGTCAAATAATTTGCTTGTCTTTCTTCGACCACGAGCCTAACTTTTTTGACTCCCTCCTCCGGGGCCACGATTTTCTTCTCCACCGCCCACCAGCTAGATACTCCGTAAGCGTAAACCCAAAGATCTGAAGGTGTTTCGGTCAAGTAGGCGACTTCGAGATCACACGAAGAATCATCAGACTCAATTACACAACTGCTGACGACATTTTTATCGATAACGGCAAACACAGAAACATTTCGGCCACGTGGCACAACTTTTTCAGTGCCGTCTTCATCACTGAGCATTACCGTTACAGAATCTCGGGAAAGTGTTGGCGGGGCCGGCTGAGTTGAATCTGTATCGCCCAAAGCTAAGAATTTGTTTACATCGATATCAAATGTTTGAGATTTTTCAGGAGAAAGAAACACAACCTCGACATCTCTAAACAGTCTTTTTCCATCTGCATCTTCAAAGCTTGCAAATAGTTGACGCAATCCTTCTTCTCCGCTGCCAATAGTGCAACCGGAGTAACCTTTCTCTATCGTACATTCAACATTTTTGATTAGATTTGGTTTCAAGTAGAAACCGCCGGTTGCTTCTTCATAAACGATCGTAAGTTCGAGTACCTGATCAGCCTTAATTTGAATTGTTCTTAGAGATCCGAAAGTTTGATCCGGTGACGCTCTGAACTCCACGGAAACTTCTCCGTCTTCCAAACCTTTAAACCCACATCTACCATTTCGCTTCGTGTCCAGTACATCTCCGCCAGGAGCAACGTTGCCGGTGTCTTGACATTCCAATATTTTGGAACGCTGCGTTAGTCTCAGGGACCAGTCTTCGAGTTGAGAACCTCCCGCACAAATGGACACACACACTTCCAACTGCATTTCATCGCCAGGGATCATAGCCTTAGCATTTCCATACAAATCAGACGGCACAAAATCGGAAGGCAAATCGTAGAGAGACATAACTAGACTCTCGCCTGCTTTATAAAATTTTTGTGACGTAGGTGAAACCCTTTGAACTAGGCGGACCGCTGTCGTAGGATTCGGAGCGGCAACTTCGAACCGCTTACTCATTGATTCAGACTTGATTGAAACAATTGTCCCGTCTTCGACCGGAACCACTTGATTATCAACGACTTTGAACAACTTCCCGCTTACTCCACCATCTCCTTCTTGCAAAGATAACTCCGGGACTTGCTCTACTTCATCTGGCGTAAGATCAAAATATGGCGAATATTTAGTGCCTAAACCTGGAGCCGACGCGCGCACCCGATATCTCCCTGTAGGCAGGGAATCAAACAAATATAAACCCTCGCTATCAGTCTGAGTGCTACTGATAACGACATCGCTATCGTCATCGGTTAGGAAAAGCGTTTCTGGCGCTATTAAAAGCTCGACATCGACCGCATCTACCAAAGAACCACCAACCAGCCCAGTTAACGAAGAGGACTCTCCCTCTAGAAACATTGGTTGGTTTATACCTCGACCAATAATTTCTTTTGCTCGGGCTGGCTCATCAACAAAACCTGACCATGTGTCTTGATAACCGGCTTTAGTGTACAGAAGTTTATATGTGCGTTTTTCGTTTAGTCCTCTAAGTTCGAAGGTGCCATTTTGTTCGCTAACCCCTTGACTAACTACCGTATCCATGTCGCTTGGGTCATAAGCTTTGATAGTCACATAATGCAGCGGGCTACGCGTCCGTAAGTCCAGGACTGATCCTTGCAGAAAAGAATCTCCTGCCGCCGAGTTCCCTGAGCCAGTAACAAAAGCGTTTTCTAAGATATTAGGATCAAGCGTTACCTGGTTACCAAAATTGGCCAATCTGTTATGTAAAACTAGACCGAAAATTACGCAGGTAATCATCAATCCAAAAAATGAGAATAGCCACCTACCTAACTTTGGTTTTTGCACAAAGTTAAATAATTGTGGGGCTACATCATCGATGTTTTTAGCCCCTAACGTTAAAACTCGGCTCGCGGGTTGCCCAACCCAAGGTCGAGGTCCTTGAACTTGTACTTCAACGGTCGCTTCCTCTTGTCTTTTTATATGAACGCGTGGCTTTGAGAACTGCACCTCTGTGAGGGCTTCTGGGTCATCAGCTTCCAACTCTAACCAAATATCTGAATTGCCATGGTTAGCTGCAGTAAGGACGAACTCAGTTTTCTTTCCGCTAATAGATCTATTGGGATATACGTCGAGCGTTACGAAATCAACACTTTCAACTATTACCGTAATGCCAGATGTCAGAATTCTTTCAGGGAATACAGCGCTACGACATTGGAGAGTTAGCGTATGTTCACCCGCAGGAAAATCAGATGGCAAATTAATACACAATTCAAAAAATCCTGAGTCGCCTGGAAAGAGCTGCAGAGCTTCTTCTGCTCCGGTCACCCAATCGGGGTCAACTCCAAGCACTCTGATTGAATATGAATCGATAACGTCAGCCTGGTTTGCTATTTGAACAGCTACTTCAACTGGCTCAGATTGATCATGGAAAACTACTTTAGGTTCAACGGAAAGTGATACAGCCATCAGCGTCCCTCGTGATTTCCTATGTCAAGCCCACCAGAGGTAATCAATTCGCGCAGTTCCCTACGAATACTTTCGATAACAGCTATTCGCTCTACCAGCTTTAGATTATGTTTGGAGGCTAACTCAAAACGGTTCAGCACTTTTTAGCGTCCACCGTTACGGATCCGACTGACACTTTTCCGTCGACGGCGGGATCATTTTGAGGATCGATTATCAACGCCGCTAAATTCTTATCATCTGACTTGAAAACAACCGTCCAGACCCGGTTGTTAGTTAGCCCAGGAAGAATGAATTTTCCATCTAAAGATGCTGTAACCGTGCTCAATATCAAGCTACCTGAAGAGGCGACGACATCTATATTACACACGGCTTCGTTTGTCGAAAGTGAAATAGTCGATCCCTCAAGTTGGTAGGTCGAGGGCACTAACCTGACATCAAGGGGAAGTCGACTTGCGCCCTTAGGGACAGCAGGTAGATCGAACGAAACGCTTTCATAACCTTCTGCTTTAAAAGTCACAACGTAGTGTTGACCAACTTCGAGGCCAGTGAATTCGTAAGTGCCATCGCTTGTGCTTAGCGTTTGCCCTTTTAATGTGCCATCAGACACCAGTACCTGAACGTTGGGTATGCCCAAATCTTCAATGTTTTCGCTTGAGCTGGACAGTTGAATCTTTCCGACTAGTGAATTTGTAGAACTGTAAATCTGAACGGTTTCTGACAGATACGTTGTAGATCCAGCTCCTACCTCGATAACAAGATCACGGTTATCATAGCCGGGTTTTGAAAACGTCAATACGTATGTCTTGAGCGGGGGCAGGCTAAGAACGGCAAATTTTCCTTCCTCGACGGTCCTTGTCGCTACAGAAAATTCTCCAGAGGTCGCCAAAATTTCAACATCAGCTAAATCAAGCAATTGACCGTTGGACTCGCCTTGTATCGCTGCTGCTACCTGTCCTTCAATAGACGAAGGCTGAGCAACTAGATCAAACGTTAATTCTTCTAGATTCTGACCTTGACTTAGGTCTATTTCGGTCAGCATCGTGTCGTATCCGCTCGCAGCTATCATCACGCTGTAGCTAGCCGGAGTCTGAAGGTTCAGTTGCTCAAAAGCGCCATCAGCTTTAGTTGCTAATTCGTACTTGGTGGCATTTTTCTCTTCTGCTGTCGCCGAGGGCCCGATTACGATAGAAGCTTCTGAAATTGGGTCCCCAATCTTATTCCTCACATAGCCTTGTAATCGGCCCGGCACACCCTCCAGAAAAATATTACCTAAGTCCAAAATTGCACCCGAACGAAGCCATTGAACACCTTGATAGCTATCTTGCAAGCCATCACCATAAGCCCTGAACATATACGGGCCTGCTGGCATTAATGGAACCTCGAATGAGCCATCCTCGTCTATCGCTCCTTCATAAACTTCCCCACTTTCAGCGAGTGACGAGAAAATAACCCCTCCACGGGACAAAGCTGAGCTATTCGAAGCTGCCAGAGCACGTCCACGGACGCGTTTAGTTGGCAAGCTTTCACTTCCCAGACCTACATTAAAATAATTTATTGGGTCGCCAGCTTCATTAACTTCAAAGGTGTTTGCGCCAACGGCAGTTTCTTGCGCCCGGCCAGCCGCCCAAAAGCCCACGAATATAGCGACAACCCATAGAGCTAGTATTGAGATCAAGATTAACGCTGTCAGCAGCCCTCTACCTAGTAACGGCTTTTGGATAAAGGTTATGAGCTCGCTTTTAGGTTCTTCGGATCCCAGTAGCTCAACCCTAAACTCGCGCGGAGCAGGGCTACCTATAAATGGCCGCCGGTGTTTCGCTACAACCTCAAACGCTCTGATTCCCTGCGGTTGTACAATCGCCGAATCTGGGGATATCGAAAATTTTAGCTCACCAACTGGGTCAAGGGCTGAAACGCCTAGGGCCACTTGCGAGTTACCATCATTCGATACCGTTGCGACTATTTTTGCTTTGCTTCCGCGTGACAATTGGCGCGGCGCTGCAGTTAGGTTAGCTTCCAGTCGCTCTTGTACATTCACGCTAACTTCGAGAGCCCCGTCGGCGATGGCAAGTTCGCTGCCAACGTCAACTGTGAAATTTAAATCCCCTACAGAAGTTGTCTGCGGCAATGTAATGTCAATCGTGAAAGTCTGAGCTTCTTGCGGGAAAAGCGCTACTGACAATGGTGCGCTAATCGCTGAAGACGCTAATGCACCTTCCACCTCTGGAGTAACCGTCTGAATAGTGCTCCACACATTTTCTACTAAGAGCTCAACTGTGAATGGGACTCCTACCGTGACTTTTTCTGGAGAAGAGACGATGCTTGCCCTCATGCACTACCTATGAGCGTAGTAAAATTAAGAGCAGGGGCGAAGCGGAGTTGCTTAGCCATCATTTGACTCACTTCGGACGTAGCTTCGCACCGACTTGATGGTTGGGCTATGAATATCTTCAGTCCGAAGTTCGATGCCCTCTACAGGAGGACCTACTTCGATTCCTAGCTCAAGATCTATAGGAACACTAATTTCCAAATCTATACCTGATTTAAGATCTCCACCTATTGCTTGCCAAAACTCGAGGGGAAGCTGCAAACTTTCGTTGCCTACCGACATCCAAACAGGCGCGTCGGCACCCGCTAGATCACCTTCTTTGAATTCTTCAGGCATCTCTTTATTACGCAACACCTCTCTAGCTACTTCACCTAGCAAGAGGTGCTCATCTCTAACCTCTTGCGCATGTGCAGATACGAAATAACTGAGCCTCAGGCGCGGCGGCACCATCCGTCGCACTGTTTCGTTACCTGAACGAACTTCAGTGCCCGACGAGTTCTTTACATGATCTTTTCGGATTCGCCACAAAAAAATATTTATGACTGGACTCGTCAGCGAAGATACCCATTCACCATCTGGCCTATTGAAAGAAACTTCGATAGAGGACTCCTCCAAAACTTCGTGTTTGAGAAATCTTTCGAGTGCATCATCTATTAGATGAATCATGGTGTGCGATCATTCTTAGTTCTAAGGATTTAGTCAGGTAAGACCAAAGTTAGCCCTACATGGCAAAAATATCGCGGCACTAAAACTGGAAAAAATAATTTCTTCCATCGCTTGTCTCCGCGTTCAACAGAAAAGAACTTTAATCGCTCCTGGGAGCCACCGAAGAAACCTGCAACTCGTAGGCAAGCGGCAATTCGAAACGGTTATTGTTGGTAATCAAACGCCTGGCTCCTCCGTTTTCGATAGGCACTAGAACTACCAAAGTTTCCTGATCCGAAGATATAGGAACCGTTGGAGCCTCAATCTTCACATTTTTAGGAGAGTTCCAGTTTCTGGCGTTGAAAACGAGTCGCTTCGGAGAGACCAGGGCTACATTTGGGTCGTTTGAAGAGGTTTCAATTACAATTTCTTTTATGGGTTCTTCGCTCAAAGATACTGTGACGGTAACTATTGAGCCCGCTTCGACAAGCTCGATTTCCTGTTCAGAAACCACTAGATCTATACCGTTTTCTACATTTTTGTTATCTAACCAGAGAGCTGTAACAAAATACGCAAGTAAAAGCCCAACGAGTAATCCCGCTATTAAGCCTTCGATCAAGCCCGAAGACTTCTTCGCTGGGGCCACAGCAGAGTCCTCCTCAGGGAGGGTTTCAACTTGTTGTTCGACTTCATCTTCATGATCTATTACTTCGCGAAGAACTGCTCCGCACCTGAGACAATGTGAAGACGCCCGCCGATTGAGTTCTCCACATTCGCCACATGATCGCCATGATTTGGGTGTGCGCCCGTCAACTCCGGGGAGTCGGTCACGTGACTCAGAAGTATCACTTCGAGCTAACTCTAAATCAGGTCCAGAAAAGAAAAGAGGGAAATCGCATTCGACACAGAAAGATTCTGCTGATCTCAATCCGGAAGGGTCTACTTGTTCTGCAGCGCAGCTCGGACAGATAATTAGAGACACTACGCTAGGCCTTTCTCTCTGTCATTGTTTCATCGACCTCTAACGTCAAAGCGCAATTTGTAGGAATTATCGATTGCAAAATTTGCTCTAAACTATTCACGGTGCCGCTTCGCAATTGGCCAACTCTCACATCTATTTTACTTGAGTTGGTAGGAGCTTCACCTTCTCGGTAGACGCCACCATCTTCATTAATCTCGTACCCGCCATCAGTAAACGCTGCAAGAATATGTTCCATGTGGGCTCTAGTTCCTCTTCGTAAAAGTGAAGCGCCTAAGTCTGTAATCAATTGCCGCCTCTTCACCTCCGGCAACGCACTGGTATCTGGCGTGTCAATGAAGAACCCTAACCATTCTAATAATTCGGTAGGTGTCACAGACGAATCGATAAGCAACGGGAATTGATCAATCTGGATTTGAAGAGATTCAGATATTTCTTCCAACATACCGAGAAATGAACGAAGCGTCGGGTCTTCTCCCATTACCAGAGGCAGGCGCCGACTTAACCAACCTTTTTCACGAACTGTCATCGGACAACAATCTGCGGCCTGAAAGATAAAAATAAGGCGTCGGTTTCTAATGGGATAACCTCTTTCGAGTCTCCTATGCGTCTCCCATTCCTCAGGTCAGCTTCGAATAGCGCAACTTCTGCTACCCGTTCGACTCCCGGTACTTGCGCTAAAAGATTCGAGATGGCCCCAGCATTTAAGGCCTGACCGAACGGCCACCCAGAATTATTAATGCCACCGCTTAACGGAGATAAAAAATTTGCTACAGCTTCAAGACACTCTTGTCGTAGCGCTGCACTATTTTTGCCTGGTGCCGCAGTCAATAGAGCGGTAACGCTAATTCCGACATAACGTGGGGTGCGTAATTCGATAGATGTTCCTATCAGGCGTCGGGGCGACAAGTAATTCGTTACTTCCTCGATCAAATCATCGCCAAGGACAAAGTCATCTATTGTCAAGAGGTCGGGGGTAACTGCCGGATCGACCACAACTATTAAGCTCGTGGGTCCTCCAGCATTTTCTGATGCAATACATAAGGCCCGGCTTATCTTCGGGGAGGATTCAACTGCGAGCCTCTCGTGATCTGAGGCCGTAACTGCTCTATCGCCCGCTACTAACGATAATGGGGCTCTTAGTTTTGCATTGTCGAGGGTTTCTACATTTACCCCTCCCGAAGCGGGGATCAGATTAGTGACTCGATCAACATACGGAACAGCGGAACGCAAGATTGTTAACGAGTTAGGCCCTACGTTACCCACAGACCCCCCTCCTATGCGATAACCAGATACCCAAATCTCTTCGCCGGCTTTTGGCACCGCGCCGTAACTCCTCCAGGAGCCGTTCGGTTGACGGACTCGTGGCCCGAACTCAATTAGGCCTGACCTGCTATCCCAGGTGTAATGAAGGTCTTCTTCGTTAGATTGAGAAAAATTTGAAACTTCAACCCATTGCTGATTCTCATCTTCGAAACGTATTTCAACAAATTCGTTTTCGTTACGGCTTAACGCCGGGACACTCTGTACCGAAAAACTTTGGCCTGGCTCACCTGCTGAAAGTCCCAAAAACTCTTCACCTGCGATTTCTGAATGCTCCGCCGATACGGTGCCTCCAATCGCCGCAAAGTCAAGAGTTCGTACAGATGGAGTTGCCTGATAAGTGGGCTGGTCAATTTCTGGGACAGTAAGCCTGATTCTCATCCAGAAAGCGCGTGTACCTGCTACAGCCAATCCGACATGTCCATCTGGAATCGCAATGACTATTTCTCCATCACGGTTCAAACCACCCGTTCCATCAGACCTAACTTCGCAGTTTAACCATCCATCAATTGACCATACTTCCCAAGCAATTGGTGGCCGAAAAGGGTCAATTCCGACACCCTCTACTTCGGCTTCGACAGTTAATCTCAATAAATTACCGGCTAACGACTGATCAAAACCAAAATAGGTTGAATCTCCCGGCGACATAGGGTCGGAGGAAAAGATGTTCAAGACTTCGGTTTGGGCCATTAGTTCGTCGAGGCTGTCAGAAGCTCGGCCTTCATCGGGTTCTTCATCGCCACTGCTCGGTACCGACAGGACTGCAACTAACTCAGGTTGGCTGATTGTCAACTGATCGCTGGTAACAAAAATTACTGGAGAATCACCGGCTGAAGCTACCTCGGTTCCAAATGGAATACTTACAGGCTCTTCGGGAACATTAGAAAAGCTAAAAGTCAATTTGGTTGTGGCCTGAGCACCGGGGTATGGCGACACGCCAACTAAGTCGAGAAAGGATTCGTACAATCGATCAGGAATCTGGTTTAGTCGATACAAAGTGAGCTCAGTCATCCATGCGAACAGCTCTATTAGCGCTACTCCTGGATCAGCTACATTATGATTTGTCCACTCAGGTAAATAGTTTGGAATTAGCCGCTTGGCCTCATCAACTAAATCTTGAAATCTTCTGTCATCGAGATTTACTTTAGGAAAGGCCACGTTCCTCCCCTTCTGCTGGTATCACATAGAATGGAAACACAAGATTTCTTCGATCATTGGTGTCTTTCACTTTATAAATAATCTCGATTTCAACCGTTCCGAATTCAGAACCATCGATAGTAGATACTTGTTCTAGATCAATACGCGGCTCCCACATTTCCAGTGCTTGCCGAACGTACATCTCCATTCTCCCGAACAGGCTCGGAGTTATCGATTCGTACAAAAGCTCCCAGATCAAGCATCCGAAATTAGGACGAAATGCTCGCTCCCCGGGCGCAGTTGAAAGAATCATTAAAATAGATTTTTCCACAGAAATAACCCCCTCAGCAAAACCAAAGGAGCCTTTCGCGTCAATCACAAAAGGAAAGTCGATACCACGACCAAGAAAGTCAGTTTCACTCATTTTTCACACCGACCACACAAGCGTTATTTATCAATTGAGTTTCACCATCGAGCCCTTGATCCCGGTAATGCCCGACGAGGATAGATTAGCACCCGGTTTTTTCAAATCGAGTTTTGAGCCTCCACCGTCTACAAGCGCACCCATTTTCCCTTTTAAAGTTAGATTCTGACCATCGACTGTCACTGCTTTAGAGCCTGAAATCTTTATATTGACTCCCTTAATACTAATGTCTCCATTTCCATCCATTTCGATAGATGCTTTGCCGACTTTCAGCACGAATTTACCTTTAGGTTGAGCCTCAATTTCAATTCCCTTTTCGGACAAGGCCATAAAATTAGCTGGGTCCGCGTGCTCTAACTTTAAGATCGCCTTCTTTTTTTTATCATCAGCGCTTGCGGTTAGATTTGAGCCAGAAGCAAACATAATTGATCGTTTGTCGACATCATCTTTGCTCGCAGGCGATGGTATCGGTGGCGCATTTTTTTTACTCCACAGGCCGCCAACAACCATTGGAAAACGCTGATCACCACCGATATAGGCGACGAGCACTTCATCTCCCACTTCGGGTGTGAACTGCAAGCCTCTACCTGGCCCCGCTCCTAAAGAAACGACCCGCGCCCATGCACTTTCATCTTTGTCAGAGATACTCGGAACCTTTAACTTCACGCGACCCGTTTTATCGGGATCTTTAACATTCGTCACCGTTCCGATAGCTAGCTGTCTTAAGCTCCGATCTATACCGCGCTGGCTATTAGCAAACCGATTCGCGATCCCAGTCGGGTTTGCTTGACCACCTTCAAACCGCGTTACTAAAGCCTTACCGACCGCATAACGATGATCTACGCGGGTAATAGAAATTTTTCCCGATAGCTGAGGTCCTAAATTCTTTAGTTCAACTGTCTTACCAACTGCTATCTCAGGCTGTCCTTGCGCCTCACCAGAAATGATGATTTCGTTGCTAGCCACGTCGCCCTGCAACGAATCAGCCAAGGCCTTTGCTTCTTTCGCCGTTTCAACCGGCGCATCGGTTACAACAGATTTTCCCTTCATTGTCTTCGCTTCTTTCGACCGCTTATCAAACATCGGGATTGACGCACCCAACTTTTGACCGTTTGTCGACGACCGTTGCGAAACTCCAGAAATAGCTTTCTGTGTACTTGGATCCCAGCCCCGCACCGTAACTGAATCGGTTCGGGAAGCTCCGCTATACCTTGCTGAAAATTTAGTTAACGTCTCTCTCCAAACTAAACTAATCGGCGAAGTTACTTTTTGTGGCTGAGCAAAAAGTTTCTTCTCCTCGACCCACCAAGACGCCCCCACCCGCGCCAGAATCATGTCCAACGTGGCGTGATCATCCTCAGTTTGAAGATAATATTCCAGCTTGATTTCTGGCAACTTCAAATTTGCTGACAGGCCATTACGTTTGGCAATCTGAGTAACAACTTCACTAACCGATGTGTTCTGATAAGCAATCGGAGTGCTCTGGCGGTTCATGCCTTGCGCTGAATCATAGGCGCTGACTACCAAGTGGTGGAGATCAGAAACACCTTGCTCGACTCCCACACCCCCGACCGTACCGGTAAAAATTTTCTCATACTTACCGGCAGGATTCGCAAATGAGATCGTCAAATTGTCCGCTATTTTGATAAACCCACCGCTAAAAAGCTCAAACTCAGGATCATAAAATCTTACAGCGGCTGTGCCAGCTGCTCCGATCTCCCTGGAAACGCGGCAGTCGATAAGGCTCTCAAAGTACTTATCACCGATCTCTTTACCTTTAATAGAAATTCGCGGCAGTGGCGTTCCTTCAGTCGGTGCCATCAAAAACCTCCTCATCTGGGACTAGAAGTCGAGTACCTCGCAAAGTAGCAAAGGGATCAGAAATTTTGTTCGCCGCAGCTATACGACGCCAACCACTGGGATCTCCGTATAGTTCTTGAGCTACATCATCAAGATGTTGGCCGCTGTTGGGATGATGAAGTTTTCCAGGGAAAGGGGTAAAAGATGTTGGGTTTTGCAATGGTGGTTTGGAGTTTTTAGGGTCGTATTCAGTAAGCGATAGCTCTACCTCTGCTCTTATTGGCGTACCGCTAGGGTCGAACATCGTGTATGTCGCTCCGAAACTTGAGACGACTGACACCGGCGTGTACATCTTTCCCCATTGGAGTTGGACCAAATTCGGATTCAGATCTTTTCCTTTTTCGAATTCAGGCGCAGCTACCTTGTACAGCTTCTCGACAGCTAGTTGAACTGAATCGTTTGGGTTGAACTGGTGACTTGCATCAAAAAAAGCAGTTACAGAAAATTCCATTGATTCGCGTGACTGTGGATCTTTTTTGGATCCAGGATCGCAATTAAGAGTAATGGATTGATTGAACGACAAGCTTTCAGGATTAAATTGAAAGGTCAGATACGGTTTTTTTGAGCCGCTTTCTTCACATAACAACAACTCTAGCTTTTGAAGTTGGCTGCCTGCTGGCATCAGAATTGCCTCCTTTGACTATCCCATCCATAACGCTGGAAATCATCTCGTAACCGGTCATCAACGACTTTGTTTATCCACTCGATCAAATCTAAAAGATCGCTTGTGTCTATTCCTCGTTCGGAATTAGCTCCGGTAATAGACCCAAATTTCGCTAAAGTCGCAGCTGGTGAATCGCTACCACATTCATCTGCGTCAAAAGCTGTGCTCTTCTCCGACGACTTCCCCACTGATTCACTTGGCGATCGCAAAACTACTTTCTCAGGTTTTCCTCCAGCTGAAACAATCTTCGCTGCTTCACTGGCTGACAGGCCGCCGGTGGACTCGCTTGCAGGATTTTTTGGAGATGCTTTGGTCATTTCCCTGTTTATAGACATTGGGTTAATCGTTGCAACATTTACTGGCAAACTACGCACTCTGGCAGACCGGCGCGCTTCATCAACTGAGGAGCCTTCAAAAATAGCGTGACTATTTTGCTGAAGTTGCCGTGCAGGTTGTTCTGCTCGGGATGGTCGCGTATCCAGCGACATCGGATCTCCGGCTCTGTGCTTACCTATTGCCGGTTTTCCAACAGGAACCGCTCGCCTCAAAGCAATAACATGCGAGCGAGCAACACTAGATGAGGGCTGTGTAAGAGTTCGGTCGACGCTATGAACCTGCTTACTTCGGCTTGGATATCGCGTCGACATATTCATTTGATTGTTAGCGGTTGCGTTTACGCCGACTAATGATTCAGGAGACTTTCGACGAAGATTTTTGTTATTTCCTCTCGACGTTTGACCTCCGGGAAGCGAAGTATTTTCTTTTGGAGACGAAGCCTGCTTTATCTTTCCACCGACGGGAGAAAAGTTCGCCACCGAACGACCAGTCGCGACCACAGACCGACTCACCCCACCAGCACCCGCAACAACAGAACGGCCACCATAAGCCACAGACCGACTCACCCCACCAGCACCCAAACGGCCAGCACCAACATCAACAGAACGACCAGCCGCAACAACAGAACGGCCACCATAAGCCACAGACCGACTCACCCCACCAGCACCCAAACGGCCAGCACCAACATCAACAGAACGACCAGCCGCAACAACAGAACGGCCACCATAAGCCACAGACCG
>Ga0315331_10001615_pt1 | contig 16934 bp, 13 predicted proteins | sample M160m34915metaG_FD_203456 | JGI IMG/M metagenome (GOLD analysis project Ga0315331, IMG submission 203456) | Ammonia-oxidizing marine archaeal communities from Monterey Bay, California, United States - M1 60m 34915 | ecosystem: Environmental > Aquatic > Marine > Intertidal zone | place: USA...
AGATTAATATCTATTTCATGGCTTGTATTAGCACTAACGGACAAAATTTTGCTTTGGTTGATGGTGAAGGCGTAGCTCCGTTAGCTGTAGAGAACATTGACTACGTATTAAAAAAATACAAGTCAGACGCAGATCATCATGTTCTCTATGCACACTGGGGAGTTGAGGATATGCACAAAATTGTGAATGATCAAATCAAATTAGCACATTATGCAATCGATATAGGATTTGAAAGTGTTATTGGTTGTCACGGTCATGTAATTCAACCATACGAAACCTACAAAAGCAAGTCTATTTTTTATGGAGTCGGAAATTTCATTTTTGGCGACATCCCCAATAAGGTATCAGATAAAGAAGGAAATCTTATTCATCATATCAAAAAGCTAAAAAGAGCAAGTAAGCAATCGCTAGTGCCGGTTTTTGATGTTTCTAAGAGCAAATTATCTATCAAACACATCGAATATTATGAGCTAAGTGACAATCAAGGCTTGAAGAGTATTAAGAAAGGAGATCTTACATTTAATCTCGATCACCAAAATGAAATTTTAAAAAAACATGTCCATTTTTTTAAAAAAGAATTATTAACGAACATTAATACTGAATATTTAACGACATATGAAAATAGCTACTTCGGTCATTACTACCATTCTGAATACGTTGAAAAAATAGGCTTTTTTAAGAGGTCAAAATATCGACTTCGTCAGGTATGGCGTTTAATATACAATGCGTATATAGTAATTCTGAAGAGATGACGCGTAAACTTAAAAAGGATGAAATCTACACAACAGCATCATTTGGTGAGCCATGTAAATATTGGGTTAAATTTAAGGACGAAGTATTTGTAGCTGAAAAAGTAAGTGACCTGGTAAATTTGTTGCCTGTGAATGCAAGAATTTTAGATCCTGTAGCTTTAGTAAGCCTCATGCGATTTAATTATGTGGCAGGAAATCGAACTCTTGTGAAGGGCGTACACAAGTGTCCTTGGAATGCGAAATTGACGGGGTCTGGCCAGTTAATCAGAAATGATTTATTAGAGCATGGCAATCTAAAAGACTCACCCGAGGTAATGGCCAATACGCTCAAGTCTTTATTAATCAAAGAAATTAAGGAGGCCATTAAAGACAAGACTAAAATATATGTCCTTTTAACGGGAGGCTTAGATAGTCGAGTGACAGCGGGAATTCTAAATATAATTCAAGAAAATGAAAAACTAGACATTGAAGCTGTTACTTGGGGAACCGAAAATAGCCGTGACGTATACTACGCAAAATCTATATCAGAATGGTATGGCTGGAAGCATACAATTTTACCTTATACCGCCGAAATGGCTTGGGAAAATGTTGAGCTAGGAGCAACTTGGGCAGGAGGGGAAATTGTTGGTGTACACTTGCATGCAATGAACTGGTTCAAAGATATACCTGAAAATTCAATTGTTTTAGCAAGTAGTTTTGGAGATTCCATAGGTCGTGCGGAATTCAGTGGTAATCACATTAATAATTGTGCTATCCCAAATCTGTATAATAGGGAGGGGCTTTTTATTCCATACAAATATGACGTTTGGAAAGAAATATTTTATGAAGATCGTTCCTTGTCATGGAATCAGAAAATGGACATACCCGAAAGGATTAAAATAGAACATGATCGCCAAGAGAACTATATGAGAAGGCAGTTAGTTCATGCAATGGGTTTCATTTCACAACACACTAATTTATACCAGGTATTTACACACTCAGAGATACTCCAATACGTTTGGTCAATAGATTTTGATTTTAGAACTGATGAAGCGTATAAAGAGCTTTTTCAAATTCTTGATAAACGATTGTACAATTTACCTTGGGCAAGAAACGGTATTGCTCCTAGTGGTAAAGCTTGTGAAAATAAAGGTTTAACTAAGGAATATCATCAACTAAGAAAATGGTTTCGAGAAAATCATTTTGAAAAGATGGAAGAAATATTTTTTTCTAATGAAGTTAAAAAGCTGAATATTTTTGATCTTAAGAGGTTAAAAAAGTTTTGGTTGAAATGGAAGGATGATAATGAAGACTGGGGAGAGGATGTTTTAAAGATTATTACCGTAATTAAATTCATGAAAGAGAATCAGATCCAAAGTGATCAGAAGTATTCTATTTTGAAACAAAAGTTCCATAGTTTAAAATTTAGATTTGGAAGATTACATGATAAACAAGCAGATAGATGATTGCGTTATTTAACCTGCTATTTATCTAAAATAAAAGTGTTGAATAATAGATACTTAGTCATCTTAAAGGAAGGCGGAATTGAATCAAATGAATACCTTTGCTTTGTCGAGTTATCAATATGAGAATAGCAATAGTTTCATCAGAATTTGTCCATAATAAAGATGGTGGGTTAGCAAACTATACGTATCGGCTTGCGTTATACTTAAAAAAGCTTGGTCATGAACCGATTGTTGTCGTTCCAGAAAATAGAACTGAGCAAACTATATTTGATAATATTGATCTTCATTTTGTCGAATTTAAGATTACTAATTCGTCAAGAAAATGGCTAGTAATTCCGCCGAAGAGACCAACAACTTATGAGATTTTTGAACAAAGGTCTAAACAGGTTAATCTATATTTGAAACAATTAAATGTAGACTTAGTGCAATATGCACATTTAGGTGGTATTGGCAAATTTCGTTTGCCAAATGTTCCGTCAGTTATAAGATTATCCAGTAATACACGAATGTGTTTTATGAATGGAGGATACGGAGAGTCCAAAGAACAGATGGAACAGCAAGAACGGATCGAATTCGAGTCAATTAAGATTGCTGATGCGGTATTTGGCCCTAGTAATGCGATTGCAGGTATAACCGAAGATCAAACAGGAGTTTCAGTAAGGGTTATTGAAACACCCTATCAAGAGGAAATAATTGATGAAGATTATACCGTTTATGAAGAATTAAATATCAATCGTTACGTTTTGTTTTTCGGATCTCTTGTTCAATTAAAGGGAATAGATATAATTGCTAATGTGCTAGAAGAATTTTTAACTAATAATGATGATTTACATTATGTTTTTGTAGGGAAGTCGATTCCAAGAAGAGATGGTGTCTGTGTAGTGGAGCTTATTAAAAATTCAGCTGGTAATTGTGTTGATCGAGTTCATTTTACAGGTAATTTAAATCAGGCCCAATTAAAGCCATTCATTAGAAATGCTGAAACCATTACTTTGCCCTCGTTAGTTGATAATTTTCCGAATGCATGCATCGAAGCAATGGCATTGGGTAAGTGTGTTATTGGAACTTATAATAATGGATTTGAGCAATTAATAGAAGATGAAGTTAGTGGATTCTTATGCAAGCCTGGAGATTCCAAAGAATTGCTAAAAAGCTTAGAGAAATCAATCAATATCAGTGAGCAAGCAAAGTTAGAAATGTCAAGGCTCGCTATTGAAAGAATTCAGCAGTTAAGACCAGAAAGATTAATTAATCAATTGGTTTCTTTTTATAAGGAAACAATTGAAAAACATAAAAAATGTGCGGAATAGTAGGCCTCATAAATAAAAATAAAGACGCACAAAAAGAAGTTATTACTGCGATGTCTTCTAGAGTTATTCATCGTGGACCTGATGGCCACGGATTGCACCTGTATAAGCAATTTGGAATTGCGCATAGACGACTTTCATTCATAGATGTAGAAGGAGGAGCTCAGCCATTGTGTAATGAAGATGGTTCTATTTGGATTTCTTACAACGGGGAACTATATAATTTTCAAGATCTCAGACTCGAACTTGAAAAACTGGGACATATATTCAAGACGAAATCGGATACGGAAGTTATTATTCATGCGTATGAAGAGTGGGGGACTGATTGTCCTAAGCGATTTCAAGGGATGTTTGCTTTTGTAATTTTAGATCAAAATAAGGAGCAAGTTTTTATTGCGCGAGATCATATTGGGATTAAACCACTTTTTTATTCAGTCCAAGAGGGTTTCACCGCAATTGCCTCTGAGTTACAGGCATTTAAATCAGTGCCGGAATTTGACTTCTCTCTAGATTTAAGGGCCATGGATCAATATTTATGGTTCCAGTATATTCTCGCACCAAATACAATTTTTGAAAAAGTAAAAAAATTGGAGCCTGGTCATTCCCTTATTTTTAATTCTGAAGGCAAAATTATATATCATGAAAATTATTGGGATTTTAAATTTAAGCCCAACAAGAAACCAAGCGCCTCAGAATGGGTGGAACGTCTAGATGCAACTATACAGAAGTCTGTTAAGAAACATTTAGTTAGCGAAGTGCCTTTTGGTGCCTTTCTATCGGGAGGTATTGACAGTACAGCGGTAGTAACATACATGCAGGAAATATTAGATTATCCGGTAAAAACATTTAGTATTGGATTCGAAGAAGCTGATTTTAACGAGCTGCCTTATGCACAGCAGGTGGCGGATACTTTGGGTACAGATCACACAGTGAAAATTGTGAAACCTGAAGCACTTGAAATTTTGCCTGAACTAGTGCGGCATTATGGCGAACCTTTCGGCGATAGTTCCGCAATTCCGACGTACTATGTAAGTCAAATGGCAAGTGAAAATGTTAAAATGGTACTATCTGGAGATGGTGGTGATGAAGCACTTGCAGGGTATAAAACATATTCGAGTTTTATGCATTATCAGTATGTAGAAGAAGATGCGGGACTCAAAAGAATGGCATATAATTTTGCTAGTGCCATAAGACCTATGAAATATCCGCCACTTCACAGTGTTAAAAAATGGTATCCTTATGTGCAATATTTAGCGTTAGACTGGAGAAAGGACTTGTGGAAAGATAATTATCATGATTTTGTAAATACCTCTTCAAAGGAGTTCGAATACTACTATGGTTCAACCAAAAATTTCTCCCCAATACACAAACTGCAATTTCTAGATTTAAAAACTTATCTACCAGGTGATATTTTAACAAAAGTTGATGTTGCAAGTATGATGCACAGCTTAGAAGTTAGGACGCCATTGGTAGATAAAAATTTATGGGAGTTATCGGCTCAAATTCCAGCAGAATTAAATTTAAATAAAGTAGATGGAAATTGGTCTGGTAAACAATTGTTAAAGCAAATTTTAAGGAAGAAATACCCAGATGATTTTATTTACAGAAAGAAAATGGGTTTTTCGATTCCAAGAGATAAATGGTTTGGAACTAAGAATTCTACTAGAACCCGTCTGGAAGAAATTCTTTACGATCCAGGTTCACATGTTTCGGAGTATTTTAAGCTTTCGGGTATTGAGCGAATTCTAAATTCCAATAATTATGGTGCAATGTGGCTGCTTCTGTTTTTAGAGTTTTGGTTAAAGGATTTTCATGAAACAAAATAGACGTGATAAAGAAAGTGCTAATAGTTCTGGATTCTTTTAATATTGGCGGTGCTGAGCGTCAAGCAATTATTTTAGCAGCTGGGTTAAGGGATTTGGGCTATGATGTTGAATTATTAGCGCTTGGGATTGAAGGGAATGGCACTAGTTTTATTGTAGAAAAAGATCTGCCTTACGGTAACTTGAATTTAACCTTGTATACCCACCATTTGAGTATAATAAAACGCAATAATAAAGTGTTGCGTAAAGTGTTGAAGGAAAAGAAGCCCGGTGTGGTACTGCCTTTCACTTATTGGCCTAATTTGTATTGTAATGCAGTAAAGAAAAGAGCTAAAATTCCTTTTTGCGTATGGAATCAGCGGGACTTAGGTTTTAACCTTGGAAGTTATAATGATGAGGGAAATATTATCCAGAACACCGATTGGATTATTGGCAATTCTCAATCAGCTGTTGATGTGGTAAGGAAAAAATGTGGCGATAAGATTATTAAAAGTAAAGTGGTTCATAACGGAATCCCAAATCATTTTTTAAGAAAAGAACCAAGAGCTATTACAAACCATCCAATGACAGCAGTAATGGTTGCAAATATTCAAAAAAATAAAGATCACGAAACATTAATTAGGAGCTGGAAATTATTAAAAGATAGGTTAGGATCAGATTGTCCAAGATTAAAATTAGTTGGGGCTAAACGTGACACTTATGCCGGTCTCAAAGATTTAGTAGACAGCTTAGACTTAAATTGTGTGCTAGAATTTACAGGAATGATTGACAATGTTTGTTCTGTAATAAGTAAGGCAGATTTCAGTGTTTTCAGTTCTAATTCGGAAGGTAGTCCAAATGGCTTATTAGAATGTATGGCAGCAAGATTACCCGTAGTGGCTACGGATATTGACTCGATTAGAGAAGCTTTAGGCCAGAATTGTCATTTCTTAGTTCCTATAAATTCACCTGATATTTTTGCTGAAAAAATTATTGCCCTCATTTCAGATAAGCAAAATATGTTACGAGTTGGAAACTTAAATTATGAACACATTGTAGAGCACTTTTCTTACGATAATATGATAGCCAATTACGTCGATGTTATAGAGAGATAGCTTTGAAATTGATTTTATTTGTACCAGTAAATTGAACTTCAAGTTTAACAGAAAATTCACAGAGAAATAAATATCTTTGCTATGATGAAAGAAAGGATAAAGGGTAAGAAAATTTTAATTACAGGAGGTGCCGGATTTATTGGTTCAAACTTGTGTGAGTATTTTCTAGAGAAGAATACAGTTTGTTGTTTTGATAACCTATCGACAGGATACGAAAAAAACATTGAAGCTTTAAAATCAAATGCAAATTTTACATTCATCAAGGCTGACATTACCAATTTTAATGCTTGTTTAGAAGCTTCAAAAGGAGTGGATCTTATTTTTCATCAAGCTGCATTAGGTTCAGTACCCAGGTCAATAGCCGAGCCTTTAAATACGAACGCAAGTAATATTACAGGATTTTTAAACGTACTTGAAGCTGCTAGAATTAATGGTGTTTCTCGGTTTATTTATGCAGCCAGTTCTTCTACTTATGGTGACTCAATCGAGTTGCCGAAAATTGAAGAAAATATAGGTTCTCCGCTATCACCTTATGCCGTGACCAAGTATGTTAATGAACTCTATGCATCGGTATATTCTAAATTATACGGAATTGAAACCATTGGGCTCAGGTATTTTAATGTTTTTGGTCGAAGACAAGACCCGGCTGGAGCATATGCTGCGGTTATTCCGAAATTTGTTGATCTCATGTTGAAAAACGAATCACCAGTTCTTAATGGTGATGGACATCAAACCAGAGATTTCACCTATATCGACAACGTAATTCATGCTAATGAGCTAAGTGGTTTAGTAGACAACCCCAAAGCTTTGAACAATGTGTATAATGTTGCTTGTGGAGATTCAATATCGTTAAATGAATTAGTTGTTTTGTTGAAACAGTCATTAGCAGAATTTAACTCCGAAATTTCAAAAATAATTCCAATTCATGGTCCTAACCGAATAGGGGATATTAGAGATTCATTGGCATCCATAGAAAAAGCTAGGTTAAATTTAGGATATGTTCCATTGACAACGGTTAAGGATGGGATAAAAAAGTCTGTCCCGTACTATTTAAAATTGGTCAATGCTTGATTTTTGAGCTACAGGGACAAATGAATTGTTCAAAAGTTGGTGAAATTGTAATTTCAAGAGTTTGAAACAATTAAAGTTTCCACTGAATACATTAGATATATACCAAGATAAAATGAAAGGCACTTGTGCTTTTTTCATAAATTCGAATTAATCATTAGAAAATGAATAACCCTCTTATTTCAGTTGTAATGCCTGCCTACAATGCAGAGAATTACATTGAGCAAGCTATATCTTCGATTCTAAATCAAACCTATGTCAATATAGAATTGCTTATTGCTGATGACGGATCAACAGATGATACAAAAGAAAAAATCAATTTACAATTAGCAAATGATGAGCGCGTAAAGGTATTTCATAATCAAAGTAATATTGGATACCTCAAAACATGTAATAAACTAAAAGCGTTGGCAACAGGAGATTACATTACTTTTCAGGATGCAGATGACTTTTCAGACCTGAAACGATTAGAAGTTTTGATGACTAAAATGAATGAAGACAGTACAATAGATGTTGTTGGAAGTAATTTCTGTAAAGTTCTGGAGGATGGTCAAATAGTGAGCACATCTGATCATGCAGTCAGTCATGAACAATTGGTAGATTCAATGCCAGAAACATTTTTATTCTGTGGTGCAAGCTTTCTTCTAAAAAGAGAAGTTTATGATAATATAGGAGGGTATCATGAATATTTCGATAGGGTCGGAGCAGAGGATTTTTATTGGGTTTACTTAATTACAGAGAAATTCAAGGTGGAAATTATCAACGATGCATTGTATTACTATCGGTTTAACCCAAATTCTGTATCCGCGACGGCGTATGATAAGAGGAAGTTATTTTCTGTTGATCTTGTTCGGTTTCTTATCACTCAAAGACAAAATACGGGCTCCGATGCACTAACTAATAACAGATTAGACCTCTTGGATGCAAGAATTAACGAACTAAATCAGCCATATATTAATGATAAATATCTATTCAGTAAAAAGCTGGTACAACGGTATTTCTGGAATGGTAAATATCGTTCTGCATATTGGCTCGCTTTTAGTATTCTTATTCGAAACCCATTTCAGTCAAAAGCATTCTACAAGGATATATGCATATATTTACCAAAATGGATTAAAGGATAGCGGTATACAATTCACACTAGCTATTAAATAGTTCAGTAATTATTTTTTTTGAGCAGACCAATATTTCTTTTTACGACATCTTTTCCATACGGTCATGGAGAAACTTTTCTTGAGAATGAAATTCCCATTTTATTAAAGGAATTTAAGGAAGTAACGGTAATTCCAATAAACCCATTCGGTCAAGCAAGAACCTTTCCAGAAGGTGTAGTAGTATTAGATGTGTTTAAAGATTTTGATTATCAAAGAAAATTAAATTTAATAAACCTGAAAAGGCTAATAACTGTTCTCGTTCTAGGGATGAATAGGGGGCGGTGGTTAAATGGTAATTTAAAAACACGAACGAGCGCTATTTTAAGAACATTTAGTCGAGCTGATTATTTTTTGGATATTATTCAATCTATTGAGCATTATGATAGTGCGATTTATTATTCTTATTGGTTGTCAGAGTGGGCGCTGGTGCTAAGTATTTTGTCAAGCGATCTAGGAAAGAATGCTAAGTTTGTTTCAAGGGCACATGGATTTGATTTGTATGATAATCGCGAAGGAGTAGTTAATCGAATTAATAAATCGTACGTACTCAAAAAGCTGCATGGTGTTTTTCCTGTTTCTGAACAGGGCACAAATTATTTAAAACAAGCCTATCCTAAATACAATCAGAAAATTGTCACAGCATACTTAGGAACTAGAAATCCAAATGAAAAGTCAGTTATCATAGAAAATAATCGTTTTACAATTGCCTCTTGTTCAAGTTTAATACCACTGAAAAGAGTAGACCTCATCATAAAAACTTTGCGGCAGATTAAGGAAGAGATACTTTGGGTTCATCATGGAGATGGGCCATTAGAAGAAGCGTTAAAAAAAGAAGCAAAATCTTTACCTGAAAATATTGAGGTAAAGTGGATGGGAAATGTTGATAATAGAAAAATACACGATTATTATTCATCGAATCGAATTGATGTTTTTGTCCTATTATCTTCCATTGAGGGTTTACCCATGTCAATTATGGAAGCGCATAGTTATGGAATTCCTGCTATTTGTACTAATGTCGGTGGTGTTTCAGAAATTGTAAATGAAACTAATGGGGCTTTACTTTCTGGTGATTACATTGTTAATGATCTGGTTATGATACTTTCTCAGATGATTAATGGAGAACTTGTTTTTAATGAAAAAATCATCATAAATAATTGGAGTTTAAATTTTTCAGATCGTAATTACTCTCAATTCTGTGCGAAGATTAAGTCCTTATAGGTCCAGTATTTAGTAATTTTTTATTTTTGAATAGTTCTGCCTAAATGTAAATCAAAGTTTAATTTTTCATAGATAATGTTACAAGTAGAAAATTGCTGCTTCAGATGATTGAATTTATTTTCTAAAAACTTACATTGCATCTAATACAAAGCTACAATTGAATAAATATTTTCTCCTTTATTATTTCATTCCTCCAGATTGTGATGTTGGTAGGTAGAGGTAGGCTGTTTACTAAAAGATTAATCAATCAGAAAGTAAATCAAGAAAACTTACTGACTAGATTTTTTAAAGATTGAAGAATAAAAAAAAAGGTTGATTGTTTAAATGAACTGATTACCAGGCCTGAGTTCAGAAATAAAAAATCAAAAGCAGCCAAGCTAAAATTTGAAACGGATTAAGAAGCTACAAAAATTTATATTTTCTTTGTAGATAAGTTGTTAGACACATGAAAAAAGTTGCATTTGTTTGTTATTTTTTTGCTCCTCATAATGATGCTGGAACTTTTAGAAGTGTGCGGTTTGCCGAACGCTTATTAGCACATAATTACCTGCCGGAGGTTTATTCAATTACAGAAGACTCTATAAAGAAGTTTGGCGGTAAGCTAGACCACACAATTGGGGTGAATTTGTCCAAAGAAATTATTATTAATCAAATTGACGACCATCAAAAAAGAATAAACCAGTGGCGTAAAATCAAACTGTTTCGAATTCCATGGACGTTTAACCATTTGAAATATATAGACGCTTGTTCGGAATGGTCTCGTGAAGTAGCGGAGCAATTGAAGGTTAAGATAGAGAATAGCGAATTTGATTTAGTTTATGTTTCTTGTGCTCCAGTAAGTGCTGCTTATGAATTTTCTAAGCTTAAAGAAAAAATTGATTTTCGTTTAGTTATAGATTTTAGGGATCCATATACAGACTCATACAGTCACTTTCCAGGAAAGATAGCTTGGCGCAAAGCAAGATATGCGGAAAGATATATTGTGAATAAATGCGATTGCTTAATTGTCAATACACCTGAGGTGCAAAAAACATTTGTTAGAAGGTACCCCAATTTTTCAAACAAAATAAAAGTAATAACTAATGGATACTAAGAAAATTAGCATTGGTTATGGTGGCTGGCTTCAGTATTATGAACCTGGTATTGAACAACAAACAAAAAATTGGCTAACAACTACTTTTTTGAATTACCGCATTGATAACGTAAATCACCATGTAAGATCGGCTTATTATATTTATAAAGCCCTCCAATTATTAAAACAAATGGGCAAGGAAGAAATGGTTAAATTGCATTTATGGGGGAACATAGATAGCAGAAATCAAACTTTGTCAAAAAAAATGAACATTGATTCTATGGTTGAAATCGGCGGTAAATTATCAAAAAAAGATAATTTGGAAAAATTAAATTCCATGGACATTCTATTTTTACCATTGGAATTGGGCAAAAATGATTGCCGCTCATTATTCATTCCTGGAAAAGTATATGAATATCTTTTTTTGGAAAAACCGATATTGGCCGTAGGAGGGGACTCGGATGCTAAGAACTTGATTTTAGACTCCGGACTTGGATTTCATTTTGATCCAGAAAATCCAGAGGATATTGTCAAATTTTTAATTAAAACTTTTAATGATCGCTCAAATTTGCGTTTGGAGCCAAATAAGGAATTGATAGCAAGTAAGTCATTTGATGTTTTGACGGGTGAACTTGTTACTGTTTTTAATAGTTTATAGGCTCCAACTATTCTGCAGAAGCCCTTTAATAATTATTTCATTGGCGTTGTAATTTTCAGTGAAGAAATTGATACTTTTATGAATGAAATACGATTGTATTAATGTGTGGAATAGCAGGAGGAATTGCTTTAATTGGTGAGCCAAGACTAGAAGCTGGTGTGATTCAGAAAATGTGTAAAACTCTAGAGCACAGAGGACCAGATGGATTTGGATATGTTTCTTCACCGCACAATCAAATCAATGTAACGGTACCTGAGCATACGATTATTGAAAATAACAGGCCGTTCCAATTAGGCCACAGGCGACTTTCGATTATTGATCTTTCAGCGTCTGCGAACCAACCCATGATTGATAAGTCTCAACGTTATGCCATTGTTTTTAATGGAGAAATCTACAACCATGCGGAATTGCGAGTAGAACTTCAAGCTAAAGGAGTTGAATTTAATACAAGTCATTCGGACACAGAAGTACTTTTGAATGGGTTAATTTTGGAGGGTAAAGAATTTTTGCAAAAAATAAATGGAATGTTCGCGTTTTGTTTTGCTGATTTAAGAGAAGATTATTTTTTGTTTGCTCGCGATAGACTAGGAATAAAACCTTTTTATTATTCAATCATCAATGATGTATTTTATTTTGGCAGTGAAGTTAGAGCGTTGAGGACCGTTGTTGATTTTGACACCACAATTAGTCATGAAGCATTGTTTGATTTCATGGTTTTTTCCTCAGTAAAAGCCCCAAAAACAATTTTTAAACAAACTTTCAAACTCTCACCAGGGAACATTATTGAAATAAATCAAGGATTCCTAACAGACCAAATTCCTTATTGGGATTTGAAACATACCATTAAACGAAACTCATCGTTTGAGCAAGAAAAAGAAGAATTACTGAATCAGTTTGATAGAGCTGCGCAGAGAAGAATGATCGCAGATGTTGAGGTGGGTGTACTTTTGTCGGGAGGTGTAGACTCGACTGCTAATTTAGGAATGTTGTCTAGACATTCGAATAAGCCAATAAGTGCATTTTCAATCGGTTTTGAAAATACAAGTGGGTATTCCAATGAATTTGAGTATGCGCAACTGGCTGCAAATCAATTCAAGGCTGATTACCATGAAATTAAGCTTACCTATGATGACTATTTGGAGGATTTATTAAATCAAATGTCACATCAAGATTTACCCATTGCAGATGCTGCTAGTACGCCAATATTCAGAATGGCAGAATTGGCAAGAAGGAATGGGATTAAGGTCTTACTTGGAGGAGAAGGAAGTGATGAGATATTAATTGGTTATAACTATTGGTCCCATGCTAGCCGTTATCAGAAATTATTGAAAGGCTCTAAAGGCAAGGCTAAGTTATTTTCTTATTTACATGAATTGCCTAAGGTTAAAAACAGGCGTAAAGTTTACAAGACTTGGTACGATAAAACAAAGCAGGGATACACACATTTTACTGGTGGAGCCGAGATTAGGTCTATTGAGCTTGCAAGATCTTTGTTGTCTCCTGATGTTCAAAATGAATTAAAAGATTACAACCCACTGGATCAAATACAGTCTGTTTATAATGACTTTATGAGTTCTGGAGATTTCGACTATTTTGATTGGATGACTTACTTAGATTTGAGCCACCGATTGCCCGAAATGCTTTTAGCCCGACTAGACAGGATGATGATGGCAGCTTCAGTTGAAGGTCGTGTGCCTTTTTTAGATCACAAATTGGTTGAATTTTGTTTTTCCATGCCTAACGAATATAAATTTAAAGACGGCATTGAAAAATATATTTTGAAAAAATCTTTTGAGGGAATAATTCCAGAACAGATTTTATACAGACCAAAGATTGGATTTATTGTCCCATTGAATAATATTGTTTTGAGTCAGGCCGACCAGTTAAATCAACGATTAGATGTGGTTAATGCGGAATTCAATCTTTTTGCACCCGATGTATCTTTAGCAAATACTTCAGATGGGCTGCAAAATTATAATTTGGTTAATTTTTCCATTTGGGCAGAAGGCTTGATTGAATCAAACCATTATTAATACATAGTTTAAAAATAAACAGGGAATTCAAACTAACTTTATGACTAGATGAAAAAAGTATTAATCATTGTTGGAACCAGACCTAACTTTATAAAGGTGACACAATTTAAGAGAGTTGCTGCTGAACAACCTAATCTAGATGTACGAATTGTTCATACTGGACAGCACTATGATCATGATATGGCAGATGTTTTTTTTAAACAATTTGGCCTGTCACCAGATTATTTTTTAAATATTGATCCGGGTTCTCCAAATTCTCAAATGGCCAACATAATGCTGGGTTTAGAAAAACTGATTGAACAAGAATTTAACCCAGATATATTAATTGTTCCTGGAGATGTGAATTCTACTTTTGCTGCTGCGTTAACTGCAAACAAGTTGGGAATAACTTTAGCTCATCTAGAATCGGGATTGAGGTCCAATGACAGAGCCATGCCTGAGGAGATAAATCGGGTTTTGACAGATGAGATATCTGATTATTATTTTGTGACTGAGCAAAGTGGAATAGACAATTTGAGTGAAGAGAAAAAATGTGGAACGGTTCACTTTGTAGGAAACACAATGATTGATACGTTAGTAGCATTTGATGCCAATATCGATGCTAGCGAAGTATTGAATAGGAACAACCTGAGAAAAAAGGAGTTTGTTTTGATGACAATTCATCGTCCGAGTAATGTAGATGATCAAATGGGAATTGAAAAATTGTACCAACTTATATTAAAATTATCTGCAAGGTATAAAATTGTATTTCCAATTCATCCTCGAACTTCTGCAAGGATAAAGCAGTTTAATTATGTAGATAAATTTGAATCAATTGAAAATTTGATTAATACAGGGCCAATGGGGTATTTTGACTTTCAAAAACTAGTAAAAAATGCAGCATTTATTTTAACAGATTCAGGTGGCATTCAAGAAGAGAGCACATTCAGGAAAATACCATGTTTGACTTTGCGCGCAAATACAGAGAGACCAAGTACCGTTGATATTGGCTCCAATACACTTGTTGATTTCGATTTAAATGAAATTTCAAACTATATTGATCAAATAGAACAAAAAAACTATAAAAAAGGCGTTATCCCTGATCTTTGGGATGGTAAAGCAACTGAACGCATCCTTGATATTATTATTGATAGTTGATTTACTATTTTACATACAATGATTTGCCATCTGGTGTTTATAGAAGTCAGGTAGCTGATGTTTGTGATTATATTCAAAAGAATTCGAATCAAAAAGTAAAATTAATCGCGCTAATTTCAATTAGAGGATTTTTAAAGAATAGACGTTTAATACATCAGCTTTATAGAAATGCCTTGGTTTTACCCATGTATCCCAGACCAAAGAACTGGAAAAAAAACAAACTGTTAATTCGACTTTTTTTATGGAAGAAAAAGGACGCATTAATAATCTGTAGAGGTATATTTTCAAATTGTATTGCCCGCGAAATTGGAAAATTCAGGTCTGTAGTTTTTGATGGCAGAGGAGCCTACGCTGCTGAGTTTAATGAATATATTAATGATTCAGGAATAGCTGATAATATCGAAGAATTAGAGAGACAAGCAGTTTTGGAATCTGATTTTCGCATTGCTGTCTCTCATGCGCTGGTTGCATATTGGCAAAAACAATTTAATTACCAACTCAATGATCACGTGGTTATTCCTTGCACCTTACACAACGTTAAAGCCGGCTTCAATGAAGCAGACGTTACTTTTGCTCGAAAAAAATATGGTTTCGGACAAGAGGACATTGTGTACATCTATGCAGGATCCATAGCGGATTGGCAATCGAAGGATTTAATGGACGAGTTTTGTGCTCGAGTTTTGAGGGACAACAGTTGTGCCTATTTTTTGTTCTTGTCGCAGTTCGATATTTCATCTTTTGATGCATTTAAAATTTTTGGTAATCGAATGGTTCAAATGTGGGTCGAGCCTAGTGAGGTATCTGAGGTGCTTTTGGCTGGAGATTATGGTTTGATGCTTAGGGAAGAATCAATTACGAATAGCGTAGCGAGCCCTACTAAATATGCAGAATACTTGCTTGCGGGATTAAAGGTGATAATGTCTAAAAATATTGGAGATTATTCTGCAAAATTAATTGATGAAAATTTAGGCTACATATATACAAAAGAATCGATTGGGTTGACAGCAATTCCATTTACAGAAAAACAACGATTATTTGAGTTTGCTACTCACAATTTCACGAAAGATAAGTTTAAGGATCAGTATCAAAAAGTAGTCGATATAGGATTATAATTAATTGAAAAAGTATTGACCTTTCCTTGATGTAAAGAATAATGGAAAGGAATTGAGCAAAAGGAAGAAGTCGAGTGTTATATTAACGAAGATATTTATACCTTCGTGTCTATCGAAAAGCTTATTTGTTTTTCACTTCTACGTATATTATTGAAAATAAAAATATGGGTTTTTTTAAGGAAATATTAATGGAAGGGCTTAATGGTCTTTCGATTGCCTCAATCAAACTGTATCTATTTCAATTGTTGTTATGCGGGTTTCTGGCTATCGTTACTAATTTTCTTTTCCGAAGAAAGTACAAACGAAAAATCAGTTTCCCCTCAGTGTCTGTAGCATTATCTTTTGGTATCCTTGTTCCTTTTGTAAAGTATTCTACGCCTTTGGCAATTCTTACGTTAGGTGTTTTATTGCTGCTTTCAAAGGGTAATTCAATCAAAAAACCAGAGCTGCCTTATTTACTTTTGACATTACTAACCGTAATTGCTGTATCAGCAGGGTTTTATGTTTTCGCCACAGTTGGATTTACCATTGGTGCTGTTTTTTTAATTCTGAGTGACTCCTTCGTTGAAGAATCAGAATAAAATAGCTAACGCCTATGTTATTCTTGCTCTAGGAATTGTCGTTCTGTCTTTATCTTATTGGGGTTTTGATTGGTCCAATCCTATTCTCACGCGAGACGTGCAATGTGGCATTATTAATCAAGACGGTACGCTAATATCCAATTCGCCGAAAGCGATAGTGGTTAAAGGAGGAGGAGATCCAATTGAATTCGTTCGGGGAAGGAATAATCCAATTTATAATTCAACTTTTTATTCGCCAGCAGTTGAGCGTACTTCGGCTCATTGGCAACCGCCAATTATTGCTGACAAGTATGCTGAAGTATTTTTGTGCAGAGGGGTTAATGGAAACCAATTAAGTGAAAAATTAAATGGTGCAACTAAATTTTTAAGTAATGATATTGAGCTGCCGATTGTTTCATTAATGGTAGATTCAAAAAGCTTTTTTGACGCTCAAGAAGGAATTTATGTACAGGGTAATCGATGGCATGAGAGCTTGAACAG
>Ga0315331_10001617_pt1 | contig 16924 bp, 8 predicted proteins | sample M160m34915metaG_FD_203456 | JGI IMG/M metagenome (GOLD analysis project Ga0315331, IMG submission 203456) | Ammonia-oxidizing marine archaeal communities from Monterey Bay, California, United States - M1 60m 34915 | ecosystem: Environmental > Aquatic > Marine > Intertidal zone | place: USA...
CTCTATGGCTTCAGCCCAGAGCTCGTATCCCTTTTCACTTAAATGCAGAGCATCTGGCATGACAGAAGCAGGTAGGTTTCCTTCGTCATCAAGGAAAATATTTCCCACATCCATATAGTGAACATGTTTTCCATCATCAAAGCGTCGTATGATCTGGTTGATTCCCTGGTTGGTGATGCGTCCTGCATCATGTGGAGTGCGTCCGCGAGGGAACACGCCCAGGAGCAAGACCTTCGTTTCAGGGGATTTCTCTTTCATGATCTCAAGAATGCGTTCTACACCAGCAGCCGTTTCAGCCGGTGCCTGCATCTTGTGTCCGGTGTTGTTCGTGCCAACCATAAGCACCGCAACCTTTGGTTGGATGTTATTGAACTGCCCTTTGTTCAGTCGCCAGATGACATGTTCTGTCCGGTCACCACCGAAGCCCAGATTAACGGGTTTACGATCGGCGTAATATTTGTTCCAGACAGATTTTCCATTGCCTTCCCATCCTTGAGTGATTGAATCACCAATAAAAGCCAGATCGATGTCACCTTTCTTCACAATGGCTTTCTTGGCCTGGTCTCGCTCCCTCCACCATGATTCATCTCCTCGGGTATTTGGTATGACTGCTGGATTGACATCGTAAAAATGTCGAATGTCATTGTATCTGCGTTGGAGCCCTGCGAGTACATTTTTGTAGGCCGGGTCCTTATGCAGGCTCTTCATTTCGTTTGGGTCCGTGACAAGGTCGTAAAGGTTCCACTCTCGATTGCGGGGGAAGTGCATGAGCTTGTGTCGCTCGGTCCTCACACCGTCATGAATCGGAACTTCATGCACTGCCGCATTTTCATAGTAAGCATAATAAATGGCATCTCTCCAGTCGGGTGTTTTGTTACCTCCGTTTTCAAACAGCGGTTTCAGACTTCGTCCCTGCATTTCTGTCGGTACACTGACTCCTGCTATATCGAGGAAGGTGGGCCCGTAATCGATATTCTGAATCATGGCCTCAGATCGTGTGCCTGGGTTTACTTTGCCAGGCCATCGCACCAGAAAGGGCATTTTCAAGGACTCTTCGAACATCCACCGTTTATCATACCAACCATGTTCTCCGAGGTAAAACCCTTGATCGGAGGAATAGATGACGAGGGTGTTCTCGGAAAGTCCATTCTGATCCAAATAATTCAGAATACGTCCCACGCTGTCATCGACGGCCTGAACAGATCCAAGGTAATCGTGCATGTATCGCTGGTATTTCCACTGTGTGATTTCCTTTTCTGACAATTTACCAGATTTCATTTTATGAATGAAAGATTGGTTTTCCGGTTCGTAATAAGAATCCCAAACTGCCTTTTGCTCGGCATTCATGCGGCGGTATTCGCCATTGCCCAGGTTTTTAAAATGCTCGGTAAATTGATTGTCACCATGAAATTTGGTGTCATGCCCCCAGTGGAAATGATCCTTCAAAGTCATTTCGTTTTCCTTGAGCAGCTTGGATCGACCTGAATAGTCATCAAAGAGGGAGGCAGGCTCAGGAATCGTTCCCATTTTGTAACGCCCGAAATGCCGGGGGTGAGGGGACCAGTTACGATGAGGCGCTTTATGCTGACACATAAGCATGAACGGTTCGCCACTTTCTTTTTGATCTTTCATCCAATCAAGTGCCAGATCAGTAATCAAGTCGGTGCAATACCCCTGATACCGTTTTCTCGAGCCATCCATTTGGATCAAGTCCGGGTTGTAGTAGCTTCCCTGCCCGGGAAGGATTTCCCAATAATTAAATCCTGTTGGATTGGTGCCTAAATGCCATTTACCGATCATGGCTGTCTTGTAACCAGCCTTTTGCAGGATTTTGGGAAACGTCGTTTGATTGCCATCGAAGCGATCGCCGTTGCGCAGGAATCCATTTAAATGACTATGCTTGCCCGTCAGGATACAAGCGCGCGAGGGACCGCAAATAGAATTAGCACAAAATGAGTTCACATAAAGAGCCCCTTCATGAGCTAAACGGTCGATGTGCGGAGTCTGGTTGACTTTCGATCCGTAAGCGCCTATGGCCTGTACTGCATGATCATCGCTGAAAATAAAGACGATGTTAGGACGCTTTGATTTGGCAGCCTGTGAAGAGTCTCCCTGGAGCATACCAATGACAAGCAGCACAGATAGACCACTCCATTTAAGAATGATCATGAGCCGGCGCAATAAACAGCGAAAAGGATTCTGCATCCCCAAAGAATCTAAAAGACGAGCCCAGTAGTCAAGCCAGTCCTTTCTGTTCAATCGATACTCGTTATTTAAAATTGTATCCATTATAATCTTATTAAGTGAAAGGCATTCGAGCCATCATACATTCATTAGTCCATTCCTGGCACTTGTTCGTGCGCAGGCATTGGCAGGGCTTTCTCGCCTGGAGAGAGCGTTTTCGTTTTACGGAAGAGGCCTTGCATCTCCTGATTGCGGGCGGAATTGGGATTATGGGAGGCGTGGTGAATGTCGTCTTCGTGAAACTTATTGTTGGGTGTCAAGATCTTGTCTGGACAAAGGGGGATTCTTCTTCATTAACTCCATTTCAAGGAACGGAATGGGAGCGTCTATTGATTCCAGTGGCAGGGGGCCTGATCGCTGGTTTGTTATTGTATCTAGGACTTAAATGGTCTGCGAAAAAGGGGAGTAACAATTTACTTGAAGCAGTTTCGATGGGAGACGGTAAATTGCCTTTTGGAACCGCAGTTAGTCAGGCTTTTTCTTCCGTGGTAAGTATTGTTTCTGGAGCTACTATTGGTCGAGAGGGTTCCATCACGCAGTTTACGAGCACGCTTGCTTCTAAATGGGGAGCGCTGGCGCGTTGGCACCCTTATCGCTTGCGGTTAATGGTTGCTTGTGGTGCGGCCTCGGGAATGGCTGCAGCTTACAACGCACCGATCGCAGGGGCCGTATTTGCTGCGCACATTGTGCTCGGTAATTTCTCCATGCATTTGTTCGCGCCCTTGATTTTTTCCTCAGTGGTTTCTTCCATGGTCTCCAGAAGTTTTTTTGGAATGGCACCTCTTTACAGAACTTCCCTGGAAATGGATCTTACTTTGTTTCAATTACCCTGGTTTCTGGTGCTGGGAGTCTTGTGTGGGTTAATGGGAGGTTTGTTTCTGAAATCAATGCTGTGGGTTCGAGGTATCTTCCAAAGATTTTCAATCCCCATGCCTTTCAAACTGGCACTCGGAGGTCTGGCGATTGGCGTGTTGGCCTTCCGTTTTCCGCAAGTCCTTGGTAATGGTTATTCAGGCGTGAATCTTATCATGGCCAATCAACTGAATCTCGCAGCAGTGGTGGCCTTGTTTTTGTTGAGATGGTCGGCCACGATCCTTACGGTTGGCTCCGGGGCCTTTGGGGGCGTGATGACCCCGGTTTTGTTTCTTGGAGCGGCTCTTGGGGGAGTGTTTGGTCTTTACGGCATGCAGGAACAGTGGCATCCCGACATACCTGTGGCTGTCTTTGCTTTGGTTGGTATGAGCAGCATGCTGGCCGCGACCACTCACAGTCCGCTACTGGCGATGATCATGGTGTTTGAAATTTCCCTGAACTACAGTTTGATGCCTGCACTAATGATTTCCTCCGCGATTGCGACGCTTGTTGCGCGGCAAGTGCATCGGACCAATATCTACAGTGAAACCCTCTATGCCAAAGGACTGGATGCTTCCTGGGAATCGGACCGGTTCGGCGATGCCTCGCGGCAACGCGTTGGAGACCTCATGCGACACCCGGTACCACCCGTGCGAGACAACGATTTCTTTGCGGACATTGCAGATCGGTTCATTAGCAGCTCCTATCACTTCCTTCCTGTGGTGGATCAGCGCATGCGGTTGCTGGGCGTGGTTGCCCTCAGCGATCTCAAGGAGTATCTGCAGATGGGTGAACAACTGAAAAGCGTCATTGCCATCGATATCATGCGTCCCGCTCCCCAATGCCTGACACCCGGTCAGCGATTGGACGAAGCCTTGTCGGTTTTGCTGGGAGCTGAAATGCGGAACGTCCCAGTGGTAAATAACGGCAAAGACAGAAAACTCATCGGTGCTGTGAATCGCTCAGAAGCACTCGGGCAACTCGCCGAAGCAATGTCTTCTCCCAGCCTGAAATCCGGCACAGGACGTAGCGAATTAAACAATCAAAAAGTATGAGACTCCTTTACAAACAAGTAAACCAATTTGAAAACGTACGTATCATGGTCGCGATTGCTGTGGGAATGTTGTTTTCCTCGATGGACAGATTCAGCGCAGCCGAACCTGTTGCCAGCTCCGAGCAATTGCCGCGGATACAAGCAACCGAAGTGGCAGATGTGATGTCTTCCTTCGAAGTACGTGACGGGTTTACGTTGGATTTGGTGGCAGCGGAACCTTTGGTGGTTGATCCGGTAGCCATGGATTTTGATGCATGGGGAAGGGCTTTTGTCGTCGAAATGCGAGGATACTCGGAGAGACGCCCCGAAAGGCTCGGCCGGATCAAGATGCTTGAGGATATAGATAAAGACGGATCCTTCGATCAAAGTGTCGTTTATGCGGGTGACCTGCCTTGGCCGACAGCAGTCATGTGTTACGATGGGGGAATCTTCGTAGGAGCGACACCAGATATTTTTTATTTCAAAGACACCGACGGTGATGGCTCAGCTGATATCCGGCAATTGGTTTTTACCGGTTTTGCTTCTGCAAGTGCACCTTATCGAGTGGACCAGTTGAACATGCAAGCCATGTTAAATTCGTTTCATTGGGGACCGGACAACCGGATCCACGGAGCCACAGGCCCTGCAGGAGGCAAAGTCTATTCACCGCTTCGTCCGGATCAGGTCCCTTTGAATCTGCGTGGGAAAGACTTTTCGTTCGACCCGAAAACGCTGGAATTACGCGCCGAAAGTGGAGGAGCACAAAATGGAATGTCTTTTGATAGCCACGGAAGGAAATTCGTCTGCAGTAACAGTGATCACCTGCAATACATTGTCTATGATGAGGCATTCGCCGGCCTGAATCCATTCATCAAACAGCAACCGGCAAGGATCAGCATCGCGGAAGATGGACCCGCCGCTCCGGTTTTTCGGATCAGTCCGGATGAACCTTGGAGAATCGTGCGTACGAAATGGCGTGTAGCAGGTGCCGTGCGTGGGCCTGTTGAAGGAGGCGGTACTCCTTCTGGGTACTTTACGGGAGCAACGGGAGCGACTTTGTATACAGGAGACGCCTGGGCAAGGGAGTATGCAGATCATGCCTTTATTGCTGATTGCGGCAGTAATCTGATTCACAGAAAAGGAATATATCCGAAAGGTCATGTCGCGACCGCGCGGCGTCCAGCAGAGGAATCGGGCATAGAATTTGTGCGCTCCTCTGATATCTGGTTTCGCCCTGTTCAATTTTCCAACGCTCCGGATGGTAATCTTTATGTAATGGATATGTACCGAGAAGTCATTGAGCATCCATGGTCGTTGCCCGACGGAATAAAGCAATTTCTGGATCTCAATAGCGGCCATAATCGGGGGCGCATTTACCGTATTCGAACCATTGAAGGTAAAACCAAACAACGGAGATTGCCAGGGGAAGCAAAGGCCATGGAGCTGGTGCAAATGCTTGGTCATTCCAATCATTGGCACCGGGAAACCGCAAGGCGTTTGCTTGTTCAACGAAATATGATCCACTTACAGGATGCTGTGAGAGCCTTATTGAAGGAGTCGGTTGACGTTTCTGCTCAAGTGAACGCAGTGCAGGTACTCCATGGTTTCGGGAATTTGACAGTTGATGATGTGGAGACGGTTTTTCGAAGTAAATCCAGCGTGGTTCATTTGGCTTTATTAAAACTGTGGGGCAACAGGGACGAATTAAGTCCATTTGATGTACCATTTGAAAAATATATCTCTCAACTTATTCTCAATAATCAAACAAGGTTTCAAGCCACTTTATTATTGTCCAAATTTCCGCTTCATTCATCCAGACAATCTGAGTTTCTTTGGCGCGCCATGTCTCTCGAAAAAGAAGACAAATACTGGATGCAATTTGCAGTGCTGAACGCGATGAATTCTTGCCGCTCCGATTTTTTGAATCACATGATCGCCAAGGGGGAAATCGGAGGTAATTTGTTCCATGATACGGGCGCATTCTATCAATTTTTGGGTGCATCAAGTGATAAGAAGGAAATTGCGCAGATATTTCGATTCGTTTTCGAAGCTCCCATTTCAGTGGATACTCTGGATGCCTTATCCTCGTTGAGTCATGGTATGCGTCAGAATGGGAAAAGCTGGTCAACGGTTCTAACCGATACAGAGCTGTCTCATGCTCGAAAAAGGTATTTAGTCTGGATCCAGAGTCAGGCTCTGGACGACCTCTCATCAGCAGGGAAAATCATCGGAATTATGGGTGAGATGATGAATGAAAATCTCAAGCAGAGTTGGAAGACCATGCTCTCTCAGTCCGAGTGGGCCATCTTGCATTCTGAACTGCTGGCTTCCCTTGCCAATGTCTTTTCATTGAGTGATCTTGACTGGGTATGCGAACAGTGGTCCTCCTGGAGTCCATCAGTTCGGCAAGTTGCTCTTGCTTTGACGATGTCGCGTGATGAATTGTTGCTTGCATACTTGAAATCAGCTCAGGAAAAACCGGAGCTTATAAAAGATCTGACATTCTCTCAGAGAAAGAATATTCAACATCATCGTTCGGATAAGGTTCAACAGTCTGCATCTCGACTCTGGGATCCCTTTACAGAAAATGTTGTGAAGAAGTCTGTGGAGGATTTTGGAGAAGCGCTGTTACTTAAGGCTGACATGGATAATGGCCAACGAATCTTCAACGAACGGTGTGCTTCCTGTCATCGTGGTAATGGAGAAGGGTTTGCTCTGGGCCCTGATCTTATTTCCGTTAAAACATCCGGGAAGAACCGTATTCTGGACAGTATTCTATACCCAAACAGAGAAGTGCAGCCGCAGTATATCTCATATGAGATAGAGACAACTGAAGGGGAAAGTGTCGTAGGCTTGATCGCTCAGGAATCACGTTCGCTCATGGTCGTCAAACAGGCATTAGGGATAACTCAAACGATACAACGACAAAAAATTGCTTCTATCGATGGAACAGGAAATTCCATCATGCCCTCAGGACTATTGGAGGGAATGACAACTCAGGACGTCGGTGATTTGCTGGAATACATCGTTCAACTGAAACGTTGAAATCAACTTCGAACAGACGACCTTCTTGTGACACGAATCCTGATCATTACAGATGTTCATTACGCGAGTGAGGCGGAGAGATTAAGGGGAGACTATGAATCCCGAACGGTTTCCAATCCATGGCTACGGTTTCTTTTGAAACAATACCGGAATTTCTTGTGGCGTAGAGACACCTTTGGGTGGAATCATTATTGTGATCGTTTTATTTCAAGAGCAGGGGACGCAGACTGGGTGATTGGAAATGGAGATTACTGTTGTGATTCAGGTTTTGTTGGGGTGGCTGATGATCCTTCCATGTGCAGTGCTCAGGCTTGTTTAGGAAAGTTCCAGCATGCTTTTGGAGATAAGTTTATCGGGATGATGGGGGATCATGATCTGGGTAAGAAAAGTATGTTCGGTGGATTTGGGGGAATGCGGCTGAAAAGTTGGGAGCGATGCACGGGGAGCCTTGGGTTAAAGGCGTTTTTTCGATTGGACATTGAACAGCACGTTTTGGTTGGAATGAATTCCACCCTGATTGGGTTGCCTGAATTCGTCCCTGACTGTCCTCCTGAAGAATATGAAACATGGAATGCGTTACGTGAAAAGCATCTCGATACATTAAGAGATGCTTTTGAGTCCATCGGAAGAAAACAACGGGTCATTCTTTTCCTGCATGATCCCACCGCAATTCCTTATCTCGCAAACATTCCTTGGGTTCGGTCAAAATTATGTCAGATTGATGCTACAATCATTGGTCATTTACATTCTCCATTGATCATGCAAATGAGTCGATTACTTGCTGGGATGCCAAAGATTCAAGGCATGGGGCATACCGCACTTAAAATGTCCACGGCTTTGCAAAAAGCAAGAGAGTGGAAGCCGTTTAATGTGAAATTAGTACCTGCACCCGGTGGAATTGAAGTCTGGAAAAAGGGAGGTTTCGGAGAGTTGATCTTGAGATCATCCGACACCTCGGCGGGCATGCATTTCCAAATAAAATCTCTGGTGAGTGAGCAAGGATTGTGATGAGTTTTTCCTGCGGAAATTGGCAAGCGACTCGAAAAAACGTTGTTACGACTCATGTGACGGTAGTTTGCAGTTTGAATGGCATTCTTAAATGCAGACACTTAGTGCATGCGGCAAAACGGTGACCCTGGCTCTTTTTCCTGAATAAATTTCTCCATCCAGATTCCACAATGTGGTTTTCAGTGCAACAATCTCGAACTCCTTGCACTGAATGCAAGAAATACCAGGCTCGTGTATGTGGTTTCCTTTGGGTAGTTTCTGAAACAACCGCAACAATGCCCACCGTCCTGATTGCTTGAGAAAAGTCAAATCCATCTTTCCATCGTCAAATTTTGCCGAGGGTGAAAGCATCATGCTTTTTCCCACGTTGCGTGTATTGCTGGCGACAATCAAAGAAAAAATACCTTCCATGGTTTGGCTGTCAAAAGTAAGTCTTGCCTGCTGACTTCGATTTCGAATTATTTCCCATAACCCGGCTACATGATATCTGTTTTTTTTGACGCAACGGAGCGATTCGGCTACCGCGTTGGCTGACGCGAACATTCCCCATCCACAAACATTGAAAGCAAAATGACATGAGTCATCAAGGTGGACCTTGAATAGGTCGATGTTGGTGTGATCCGCTCGAATAATCATTCCCAAAGCGTCATTGAAGTTGAATACTCCCACATCCTCTAGAAATGAATTGCCTGTTCCTCCGGGGAGAAGGCCAACAGGCATCCTCTCCTCTGGTGGTCGACACATGATGCCATTGATAATTTCATGCATCGTCCCATCACCTCCCAATCCGCAAATGGTCTTCTCTGGAGCATAGGCTAGAGAGCGGGCAACCTTCATCGCATGACCTTTGTGTTCAGAAAAATCGACGTTTACCTTGATTCCATGATCATTCAAGGTGGAACGAGCCTTGTGGGCCAGCGCACGATTGTCCTGAGTCCCTCCAAAGGGGTTGACGATCAGGTGAACAGTTCGATTCATCCTCGGCATATTGGTTCATTCTCAGATCATGGATCAAGGGAGATTTTGTATTCAATATTGACTTGTAAAAGTTCTTATTCACCATGCACGCATGAAAAGCGCCTCCGGCATCATCAAGAAAATCATCATACTCTTAATACTCCTCTGCATTGTTGGGGTAGGCTTTTATATTTACACAAACCAAGAGGCACAGGCGGCCATTGAAGATGCAAAATGGATTTATGATAACCGAGATCCACAGTTGTATGAAGGTGAAGAGTGGCTGGACGGTGAGATTGTTAAGGTGTTGGATGGGAATTGGGTCTATGTGAAAATTCCTGAAGGGTTTGTATATGGATTGCGAATACGAGGATTGGAAGCTCCCACCCTTGCCGTTTTGTTGGGAGACGATACTTTGAAGATGGGGAAAGAATCGCAGACCTTTCTCGAAGAACTTGTGCTTCGTAAAAAAATACGGTTTCAAGCCATCGACATGAATGACTCTCGATATGGTCATGGATACATAGAATTTCAGGGAAAGTCCATCGTGTTACCAATGGTCAAGGCAGGGATGGCAAAACTCAAGCGAACCGAGATCACTCACTTTTCGGACGAGGCACTCTGGGAATTACTCCAGATTGAGCGGGAGGCAGTCAAGTCGGGGGTAGGCATCTGGGATCCCTCCCTCATCCTTGATTGGACCATGGGTGACTTCAGTTCAGACTCAACAACGCCAGGGCTCTAAACATCAGCGATTTCACAGCCTTTTCAGCTGCTGGTAACAAAGCTGTCCCATTGCTTCAGCACTGCTGGGGAAGACTTTAGCGAAGTTCTTTCCACAAAAAGGTGTGAATCATGGCTTCGACAAATGCTCGCTGAGGATTATCAGAAGCTCCTCCGTGACCGCCTTCCATGTTTTCATAGTAAAGAACATTGTGGCCTTGATTCGTCATTTTGGCGACCATTTTACGTGCATGTCCAGGATGCACTCGGTCATCTCTTGTGGAGGTAGTAAAAAGTACTCTAGGATATTTCATGGCGCTTTCCACCAATTGATAAGGTGAATATTTTTGTAAAAATGCCCACTCTTCGGGAAGGTCCGGATTCCCGTATTCTCCCATCCAGCTGGCACCGGCCAGGAGTTTATTGAATCGCTTCATGTCCAATAGTGGAACTTGACAAACCACGGCCTTGAACAATTCCGGACGTTGAACAATCATGTTTCCCATCAGAAGGCCGCCATTTGATCCACCACGAATACCCAGATGCCCAGGAGTCGTTACCTTTCGTTCGATCAGATGTTCTGCGATGGCTATGAAATCATCGTAGGCACGTTGGCGATTTTCCTTAAGCGCTGCTTGATGCCAGCGGGGACCGAACTCACCACCCCCTCTGATATTGGCGAGCACATACACACCCCCGTTCTCAAGCCAACTAATACCTGTGGTTGCTCGGTAACTGGAAAGCATGGAAATTTCAAAGCCACCATAACCATAAAGCAGAGTCGGGTTTTGACCATTCAGGGCAAGATCTTCTTTGCTGACCATGAAGTAAGGCACTCTTGTGCCATCTTTGGAAATCGCTTCCATCTGATCAATTTTCAGTCCTTTGGTGGCAAAAAATCCTGGTTGGGATTTGATGAGGCGCTGATCGCCGGTATGCAGACTTCCAAGATAAAGGCTGGCTGGTGTCAAAAAGTCCGTCACGGTCATCCAGTAATCATCGGAAGTTTCCGAATCCACCCCCCAGGCACTCACCGTTCCTAATCCGGGAGTGTTCAGATCCTCTTGAATCCATCGATCTCCTTCTTTTGTGACGCTGATCAACCGGTTTCGGACATTGTCCAGCACATTGATGAGTAAACAGTTTTTCGTGGAAGAAAAATCATCAAGAGAGGTGCGTTTGCTTGGGGAAAAGAGAACTGATAAGTCTCTTTTTCCATCAAGGTAGGCAGTTAATTCAGAAGCAAGCAGAGAACCTGCTTTGTAAGTTTGATTCGGTGTGACCCAATCCTTGCGCAATGTAAGTAGAATGTGATTCTTGAAAAAACTGACCTCAGCGCCGTCCGGTTTGTCAATGCGAACCCATTCCGGACCTTTCCTTATAAAGGACTCGTTGGTCCAGAATGTGGTCGATCTTTGAATGAGCTCATGGCGGTTGCCGTGATCATGGACGACATAAGCTCCCACCGAAACGTCGGTTTGTTTGCCGACGAAGGCGAGTTTGGCATCTTTCAGTGATTGACCTCGGCTCCAGAGTTTGATCAGCCTTGGATAGCCAGAGTCGGTCATGGAATCATGACCAAAATCCGTGCCCACATACACCGTGTCTGCGTTGATCCAGCTTACTCTTGATTTTGCCTCAGGTAGAATGAATCCATCTTCAATCAACGATTTTGTGGATAAATCAAATTCACGTATGACGGTTGCATCAGCGCCTCCCCGGGAAAGACGCAATAGGCACCTTTTAAAATCTGTTCTGAGTATCGTTGCACCTTTCCAGACCCAGTTCTCACCTTCAATAAGACTTAACTTATCAAGATCCAGAACTGTTTCCCATGACGGGTCCTCTTTCAGGTATTCCTCCATGGTGGTACGTCGCCAAATGCCTTTCGGATGGGCATTGTCGCGCCAGAAATTATAGAGCTTTTCACCGTAAAGAGTAACGCCAGGGATGCGTTTCTTGGAATCCAGAGCGGCCAGTAGTCTTTTTTCGAGTATCTCGAAACCGCTTTCGGCAGTCAGCTCGTCCTTGCTGAGCTGGTTGAGCGATTTCGCCCATTCAATTGCTTTCTCAGATTCTACTTCTTCCAGCCACAAATACGGGTCTTTTTCCACGTTACTCACATCACGATCATGCTGTGCGAGCGTTATCTGTCAATGGATCTTTGGCTCTTCCAAGTGACGATTTCGTTGGAGAGTTATGGGGTAGAGAACACTTTTATCTGGTGTTCATCAGACTTAGTTTTTATCTCTAATGGCAGGCTAAATAATATGATAGACTCGACGGACACATTGGATGAATTGCTGACATGCAGGCTAGGTGCAGGGAAAAGGGACGTTCAGCCCTGCACAATTGTGATTTTTGGTGCCAGTGGGGATCTTACATCACGCAAGCTTATTCCCGCTCTCTATCATTTGTATAAGGAGAAACAATTGCCTCAACCTTTTCGAATCCTCGGATTTGCCAGGCGCGATAAATCTGACGACTCCTGGCGCGCTGAGCTTTTGGAGGGGTTGAAAAAATACTCACGAAGCAAGAGTGTGGACTTGTCATTATGGGCTCAGTTTGCTGAAACAATTTTTTATCACCGAGGTGATTTGAACGATTTAGAGGCCTACAAATCACTCAAGATTTCCCTGGACCAAGCTGAGGATGATCGATTGAAGAAGAACCTCCTGTTCTATCTGGCCATTTCCCCCAGTCAGTTCTCAGAAACTGTCCAGCACCTCAGTGAGGCAAGCCTCTTGTCCAAGGAAGAAACGGGTGATCATTGGCAGCGAATCGTTGTTGAAAAGCCTTTCGGACATGACGGACCGTCCGCTCATGAACTGAATGAGAGCCTTACTCATCATGCGCATGAACGTCAGATTTACCGCATTGATCATTATCTCGGCAAGGAGACGGTTCAGAACATCATGGTGTTCCGTTTCTCTAATTTCATCTTCGAGGAACTTTGGACGAGGCAATCCATTGACCATATTCAAATCACCGTGAGTGAAAAGCTCGGGGTGGGTTCACGTGGAGGATACTATGAAGAAGCTGGTGCACTTCGTGATATGGTGCAGAACCACCTTCTTCAGGTCATGTCTCTCATTGCGATGGAACCCCCGGTTTCTTTGGATGATGAATCCATTCGTGATGAAAAAGTAAAACTCCTTCAGAGCATTCGTCCGATGACGGAGGAGGATGTCGCGAGCCGCGTTGTCCGAGGGCAATATTTTGCGGGAATGATGGACGGTGAGATGCGCCCTGCCTACCGGCAGGAACAAAAAGTGTCCCCTACATCCAACGTGGAAACCTATGCCGCCATGAAGTTATTTGTGGATAACTGGCGCTGGTCTGGTGTGCCTTTCTACCTGCGAACTGGAAAAAATTTACCTTTGAGTGCCAGTGAGGTTCGTGTTCAGTTCCGTCCTGTGCCCAATGTGCTTTTTGCTGCTCAATGTCAACATAACCTTGATTCCAACGCGCTCACATTGAGGTTGCAACCTAACGAGGGGATCAACCTACGATTCAATGGCAAGGTCCCCGGTAACAGTTCCGAATTGCGGCCAGTGAGTATGCAGTTCAGTTACGATACAGAATTTGGCGCTTATACTCCAGAGGCTTACGAACGATTACTTCTGGAAGCCGTAGCAGGGGATGCTACCCTTTTTATACGGCGTGATGAGGTCGAGGCGGCCTGGAAGGTTGTGGATACCATTCGAAAGGCATGGAAGGATAAACCATTGAGTAATCGCGAGTTTTATTCCGCTGGAACCTGGGGGCCTGAAGCTGCTGATGAATTATTGGGGAGCTCTGGTCATAGGTGGAGAAATCCTGTGATCCACTCTTAAGTTAAAATATCAATCGACACTCAGCGGCATCAAAACTAGCTCATGAAAGAACTTCGATATCGTGCTCAAGTTTTCAAAAATCCTGCGGATCTGGTTTCTGCGGCGGCGCGCCAATGGTTCGAGGCAGTAAAAGTTCTGAAAGACAATCAGGCATTCAATGTTGCTCTTTCAGGTGGTAGAATCGCAGTTCCATTCCTTCAGGAAGCTTCGGCCCTATTTGGCAAATCGCCAGCTCTTCTGAAACGACTCAATATTTTTTGGGCAGATGAACGTTGTGTTGGTCCCGAGCATCCAGAAAGTAATTACGCGATGTTTAGGGAAAACTTTGCAAATCCAGTTTCATTCCCCGATTCGAGGGTTTTCAGGTTTCGAGGTGAAGACCATCCAGACAAAGCAGCCAAATCAATGGCATCCACATTGAAAGTCAAACTCCCCTTGAATTCAAGGGGTGTGCCTGCATTTGATCTCATCTTTCTAGGTATGGGGGAGGATGGACATGTGGCGTCTCTTTTTCCTGAGAATATGTCAGATGACCTCATGCGTTCTGATGATCATGTGTTTGAAGTTGTTGCTTCCAAACCGCCTCCACAAAGACTGACTTTGTCTTACAATGTTCTGGAAACATCCAAGCATGTGTGTGCGCTTATCTGTGGCCCCGGAAAAGAAACAGCCTTGCGGGAATCCATTGGAAACCACGGGAAAACTCCATTTGCCCATGTCATTCAATCTAGAGTTCACACCGAAATATTGACGGATATTTCCATCAATGATCATGTCTGAATTCTTTTTATAGCCTCAGTCAGTCAGGAATTATAAAAAGTGGAAGTCATCAATTTAGCCCGCCTGCCGGGTCTGGCATTTTTTTGACTCAAGATGGTCCCATAAATCTTGGAATACCGGTTGAAATGACATAGGTTTATATACTCTATGAATCGTCAATTCAATATTCGGCGGGTAATCGGTTTGCTTTTGATCCTGTCTTTGTGTGTTGCTCAGGCTGCGGGCCGTCAGCTGACGGGAGGGCACGCACCTGCGTCCTCGGTTCCCGTCCCTCCTGAAAATGCCCCTTCGACCTTCACCGTTCCTGAAGGTTTTGAGATGCGACTGTTCGCAGCGGAACCCGACGTAGTGAATCCTGTTGCGATGGATTGGGATGAGCGGGGCAGATTGTGGGTGCTGGAACTTTTTGAATATCCCCTGGGTGCCAAGCGCGGTGAAAAACCGAGAGATCGTATCCGTATTCTGGAGGACACGGACGCTGATGGTCGAGCGGACAAATCTACTTTGTTTGCCGATGGGCTGAACTTGGCCACAGGTCTGTTGTTGGGAAATGGTGGTGTCTATGTAGGGCAGGCACCCTACTTACTGTTCCTTGAAGATACCGATGGAGATGATCGTGTCGATAAGCGGACTACCCTTCTGGGTGGGTTCGGGTTGGAAGATAGACATGAGCTTTTGAACGGATTTGCCTGGGGGCCGGATGGATGGCTATATATGACACAGGGCGTTTTTACCCATTCAAAAGTAAAGGATCCTGAACACCCAGAACGCCCTGAAGTCATCATGAATGCTGCTGTCGGGCGCTTTCATCCGAATACCAAAGCGTTCGAAGTCTTCGCTGATGGTGCTTCGAATCAGTGGCATGTTGATTTCGACCGTTTTGGAAATGCATTTGTCAGTGCATGTGTGATTGACCATTTATTCCACATGGCACCGGGCGGGCTTTATACCCGTCAAGCGGGACGACCTGAGCATGCCTACAGCTACGAACTCCTTCCGTCTATTGTAGATCATAAACATTACCGTGCTGCTTACTGTGGCATTTCAATCTACCAAGGGAACCAATACCCGCAATCCTATCAAGGTCGCGTGCTCATGGGGAATATCCATGAGAATGCTGTCAATATGGATCGTTTGGAACCTGATGGTTCGTCGTTCAAAGCCCATGCATTGGATAACTTTGTTGAATCAACCGATGGCTGGTTCCGGGCCGTGAGTGAGCAGATTGGGCCTGATGGTACCGTTTGGATCGCTGATTGGTATGACAAATATCCATGCTATCAAAACGCTAACGCAGATCCCGAGGGTGTGGATCGTCAGTACGGACGCATCTGGCGTGTGGCATATGTGGGGGATCAGCCTGGTAAACCACTGCCCAGCAGACCTGCAGTAAACATGAACCTCGCTCTCAAAAGCAGTCAAGATCTTATAGGTTTATTGGCTCATTCAAACGTGTGGCATCGGGAAACCGCTCAACGTTTGCTTAACGAACGAAAAGATAATCATACTCAAAAAAATCTAGTGAAATTGATGGGCACAGGCGATTCCATCGAGTCACGACTTACGGCACTCTGGACTTTGCACGGCGCTGGATTACTTGATGAAACCATCCTCAAAAAGGCTGAAGAAGATGGGCATTTTGCAATCCGAAGCTGGGCAGCACGCTTCACTGGCGAGCGACGCTCCTCAGACCTGGCGGCATTGGCTAGATTGCAACGGCTTGCCGAAGATCGCCATCCTTCCGTGAGAAATGCAGTGGCAACCGCCTTGAGGCAATACAGCTCCGGAGCCTTGACTGTGAACCGTCCATCGCGAGTCAACTTGTCATTAACTGATTTGGGCCCGATATTTGCGAGCCTGATTCAGGCTTCCGCAGCAGAAGAAGATCCGCTTATTCCATTCATGACTTGGATGGCATTGGAGCCTTGGGTGACTGAAGCGCCCCAGATCATTTTAAGCTGGCTGGTTAACAATGGAGAATCCACAAAACCCCTCAGTCAGAAAATACTTTATAAAACCATGCGACGGCTCTGCGATCAGGCGGATGCAGAGGTCATGGGGGCGGCGGCTGACGCGTTGTCTGATTTGTTATCAGGCGACCTTGAGCTTTTGTTGAGTGGTTTGGATGGTTTGATTGACGGTCAGAAACTCACCAAAACCTTACCTGCTGGAAATGGAAAAGCCTTACTTGCTCAGCTTTCAAAAGCAAGGGACCCCTCGTTACGTCGACGTTACTGGCAGCTTGGCTCACTCTGGGGAGATGATGCTACTGTGGAGCAGTTGGCAGGGATTATATCGAATCCATCCACAAAAAAAGATGAATTGGGGTTAGCGATTGGCCTTGCGAGACAAATCAATCATCCGGAAATTATCAACGCATTGTTATTACGTATCGAGTCAGGAGCACAAGCGGACATGGTGAATGATGCCATTGAAGCTCTGGGGA
>Ga0315331_10001618_pt1 | contig 16923 bp, 11 predicted proteins | sample M160m34915metaG_FD_203456 | JGI IMG/M metagenome (GOLD analysis project Ga0315331, IMG submission 203456) | Ammonia-oxidizing marine archaeal communities from Monterey Bay, California, United States - M1 60m 34915 | ecosystem: Environmental > Aquatic > Marine > Intertidal zone | place: USA...
AATGCACCGAAGATAGTTCTTGATGTATCGCTGATATTTCCACCGAACAAGATCCTTACCGGTCGGCGGTTTTTCCAGGAACGCCTGATTCCGCGGCAGATAGGCAGCATCCCAGACCAGCTTCTGAGCGGGCGTCATACGACGGTACTCACCGTCTTTGAGCCGTTGTTCACGAGCGGTCGCGAACGGGACCGGTAGATGCACCTTCAAGTCGTAGTGGTAGTAAAAGTGCTTGTCGATTGACATTGCGTTACCAGCTAACGTCTCGCTGCGATTGGCCCACTCGTCAAATAACGTCGCTGGTTCAGGGATGTCGACATCCTCGTACCGCTTCAGATGTTTCAGTTCGGGGGCCCACGTTCTGTGAGGAGCCTTGTGCTGGCACATCAGCAGGAACGGTTTTTCGTCGTCGCGCTGCGTCAGCCAGTCCAATGCAAGATCAGTCGTGATCGTTGTGCAGTACCCTTCAATCTGCCGCCGACCATTCTTCCCGATGAACAAAGGATTGTAGTAAGAGCCCTGTCCCGGCAGGATTTCCCAATGATCGAACCCGGTCGGGTCTGAGTTGAGATGCCACTTCCCAACCAGGGCCGTCTGGTACCCGGACTTCTGCAGCATCTGTGGGAACGTGAACTGCGAACCATCAAACGGCCCTCGTCCATTTGAATAGAAGCCGTTCTTGTGACTGTGTTTTCCGGTCAGCACACACGCTCGGCTCGGCCCGCAAATCGAGTTCGCGCAGAACGAGTTCAGAAACACCGCCCCCCCATTGGCGATACGATCGATGTTCGGTGTCTTGTTAATCTTCGAGCCGTAAGCTCCGATGGACTGACAGGCGTGATCGTCCGTGAAGATGAAAACAATGTTTGGACGTTCGGCCGCATCAGACAATCGCGACGCGGAGACCAACAGCAGCAGCCATAGAACAATCCATCGATGACGCATAGCGATCATGCCTTAAACAAATTAGCGGATACAGCTTCGATGCTTCTACGAACCTCTAACCGTGAAAGCATCAACGACTTCTTCATAATTCCCTTGAGATTCCGCAAATCTTAGGGCGTTCGAAAAAAAACGAAACGCTCCGAGCACAGAGACACCAGCAGCAACGGTCGTGCCTGGAAGACTTCTTTGAACAGACTGACGCTGGCCCCCGCAGCTCATCCACCTGCTGCCAGGAAAATGACGATTCCGTTGGATTTCGGTGCGGCGGATCGGAGACTCGAACGAACCTCTCATGACGTTCTCGGCCCACTGCTCGAGAACTTCATATCTTTCGTATCGAAAACGGTTTTTAAGCCTGTTGAAGGCGGCGGTAATGGTGCGTAATCGGCGGACGCACTGACGATTGATCCGTTGGTCGGATGAGCGGTCATCCGAGCACTCCAGTTCTAATCATTGTGAGTTTTACCATCGATGATGGTCAGGCCATTCGCTGGCGAAACGATACCGCAGCAGTTGTGGATCGTTTCACAGTAGAAGGCGTTCTGGAACACGCTGGTAACGACACGACCAGTCAGCATCGTGGCGAGCATGTCTATTGTAAAGGCTGTCACCGTGGTGCCGTGCGGTCGAACGATCAACAACTGGTTCATCACTGAGAACACAAACGCGTCGTATTCGCGTTGCGGGTTCAGGTCGCCGGTGCGACACGGACCGGGATACTTCCCATGTTGATCGCTCTGTATCGGACACTGGAAGAAATCCGCAAAGCAGGTGTCGTCCACTACACTCCACCGCACCTCATGCGGAGATTACCGGCCACCTTGATGCGATGTTTTCCTCAGCAAAACTGTGTTTGCCGGTGATGGACAGTAGGAAGTCAATCACCTTCTCCGACGCCCTGTCCAGCGTGTGCTACAACCCCAGGAACGACTACCTTTTCCCACACCAAACGCCACAGAAAATCTATGGAAAAATCAGTGCCCGCAGGAAGAGGGCGATACTCAATGCCGTCGCACTATGATGGAAAAAGTCACGGAGAAGCTGCTTTACGATACTACGACACTGTCTATCCGTTACACAGTTACAGGGTCTCGCTCAGCCTGTCGACCGATTGTTGTGCATCTACGCTGAAATCTTTTCCTTTAAAATGCTCAACCAACTCCAGAACGGGGGGGCCACACAGCAGCAAGTACACTGGTGGGCTCAGACAAAAGATAACAGGGAGCATGATCTGGACAGTCAGCCGGTTCGCCTTCTCTTCCACTCGGCGTCGCTGTGATGTCCTAACGGTCTCGGAGTAATCTCGCATCGCTCTAGCAACGTTCGTTCCGAGTTTTTCCGTTTGTGAAATAATTGACGCAAGCGATTTCACATCGGGTACGTCGATTCTCTCTGCAAAGTGCTTCAGAGCTTGTCCCATTGATCCAGCAGTAGCCTGCCGCCCGATAAGCTCAAGCTCAATCGCAATAGCTGGGTTACTTTTTCTGGCTTCAACAGCCACATGATTCAGTGAGTCTCGCAAGGCAACACCACCGGTGAGAGACATCGCAATCATATCAAGGCATTCAGGAAGAGCGTCCTGAATCTTAGTAACGCGTTTACTGGCCCTCCATCCAAGCAGAATCCGAGGAAACCCGTAGGCGAGAATAGTCAAAAGCGATCCTGTAACCACTATCATTCGGAGCAGTAGAGGATCATCCAGTGACAATGCTGACGCTGCTAATGTCAGCAGCAACGTCAGAACAATGACCGCGTTCCTGACAGCCAGGAATTGAACCAGGGCGTCCCTGCGGTAATCACCGCCCCGCCTTAAATCATGTCCGATAGATTCGACTTCGTTTGGCAATTGAGGGATTGAAGCCGCAATAGCTCGTACGAGGACTCCACCGGCCAGCCAACGATCATCAACACTGTCATGCTTTGTACGGAACAGTTCGACGATCAGGTTCCCACTTGCAAACAATACAAACAGGACGAAAAGAAATGTCAAAACCGACAGTATGTTAACGATGACCATCTAAAACTTCCCGCTACTGATTCTGTCCACGAAGCATTTGCATCAACCAAAACAAGCCCACAATTTCCAGCACGCCCGCCCCGAGCAACAACAGATTACCCAATGGCAATTCCAACAATGGAGCCAGATGGTCTCGCTTAAAGAAATACAGAACAACAAATAAAAGTGGTCCTGTGACCCCAATAAACTGGGCCGAAAGTCGCCCAGCAGACGTGGCCGCACGTAGCTGTCTCCTATGATTGGATCGATCACGAACAACGACCGACAGATGCTCAAGGGTAGACGCCAAGTTACCCCCGGAATGGCGATGCACGGCCAGAATCGTCGAGAGCACGCATATATCCGAAACTGAAACTCGCTCACCAAGAGACTCCATGGCTCTTGACACAGATACTCCAAGCCCAATCTGACGAGCACACATAGTAAATTCAGGTCCAAGCGGAGCTGACGTATCAGTCCCTGCTAAAGCGACAGCTTGTTCCATGGTCTCGCCTGCATGGACTGCACGTGCCATCAAAGCAATTACATCAGGGATCTGCTCTTCGATCCGACGTCGATGGCGGCGGCGAATAAACGCTATAACGACCAGTGGCAACAGAACGCCAAACATCGATGCCGTCAGTGCTGGAAGCGGATCATTCTCAATAATCAGCACGACACCGCCGGTCAAACTGCCAGACATCATCATCATCAATACAGCAGCTATAGGCCGAATACCAGTCCCGCTCTCCAGCACGATCCGGTCGAAACCAAAGCCCACCTGCATAAAAAACGAGGAAGGCCTCTCGGCTCCCTCAACAGTTACTACCGTACGCCTAATACTGGCCGGCACGGCACCGCCTGCTACGGAAAGCTGAATATCCCTTAGTGCCATTCCCACTGCAAAACACAATGCAAACAAGGCTACAAAGACGATCGCTGTAATCATCAGACTGGTCAAGGCACTACTCCACAGGTATCGAAGAGTTGCTGAACCACCAATCGGAAACGTTCACACCGGAAGCCTCCATCCGCTTGCAACATCGCGGTACATAGCCAGTCGACGAAAACACACCGCTGCTTCCAGACTGGTCGCGTTCGAACCGGAACACATCCTCAACCACGAAGTCACCGTCAGCAACGTCAACGATCTCCGAGATCCTCGCGAGCTTACGTTCGCCAGTTTTCAGTCGAGCAACGTGAACAATCAGTCGAATCCCCGCTGCGATGTACTGTCGTACCACCGGCACAGGCAGATTGAAACCAGCCATTGCGGCCATCATTTCCAAACGAGCCAAAGCCTCGCGTGTGTCGTTTGCATGTATGGTACTCAAAGAACCCTCATGCCCTGAGTTCATCGCCTGCAGCATGTCCAAAGCCTCAGCACCTCGAACTTCCCCGACAAGAATCCGATCTGGCCGCATCCGCAGGGCATTCCGAACGAGGTGTCTTTGATCGACTGCACCAACACCTTCAGTGTTATTGGCGCGAGTTTCCAGACGGACCACATGCCTGTTCTGCAACTGCAATTCCGCAGAATCCTCAATCGTGACAACGCGTTCACCTTCCGAAATAAATTCACTCAGGGCATTCATCAGCGTCGTTTTTCCGGCGCCAGTCCCTCCTGAAATCAGGAAGCTCATTCCCGCATCGACAGCGCCGATTAGAAAATCTGCCATATTGGAATTGAGCGACCCATTCTCGATCATCGCATCGAGTCTCAGTGGTTCTGCACTGAATCTACGAATCGAAAGGAGTGGACCATCAATCGCCAACGGTGGAATGACCGCGTTAATACGAGACCCATCATCCAGGCGGGCGTCCACCATCGGAGACGTTTCGTCAACTCGCCGTCCAACTTTCGAAGCTATTCTTTGAACAGTACGTAGAATGTGATCATCATCAGCAAAGATGACGTCAGACAACTCAAGTCGCCCATGCCTCTCAACGTGGACCTCATAAGGACTGTTCACAAGAATATCAGTAACATCCGGATCTTTGACAAGTCGCTCCAACGGACCCAGCCCGAACACTTCGTCCAGAAGGTCAGGAAGGAGTCTTGTTTGTTGTTCAGCCGAAAGATGAGCCCCTTTTAAGTCACACAATTCTTTTGCAAGAATACGCAACTCGCTCTCGAAATCACTACTATCTTTAATATCGACTACAGATAGATTCAGTGATTCAACAAGCACTTCATGGATAGCCACTTTTAACCGCTGAAATTCGAGTTCAACGGCATCAGGTTGAGACTCAGAATGCCTACAGTCCTGGCTTTCAGCAGTAATTATCTTCATTAAACTCTGCCTCTACGTCGATTCAGTCGGTTACCACATTTCGAGCGATACTCGATGACGAGGCTACTGACACGTACATAACCTCACATAACTCGTAACATTCGTGTACTATTCTTTTACTCCACCACGAACGATCTCAACGCGATCTGCCGGCTGCGCCGCTTTACTGAGTCCGTTGACGAGTACTCGACCAAAATTAACAACCGATTCAATCAATGTATTTTTTGCTTTACTGCCGCTAGCCACCTGAGGGTTTTTCGGCGACACGGAGTACACGAAACCGATTCTCCGCGAAGGCACCCCTTGACCTGAAACCCGCCGATCCACAACAAGACTTTCCACTCCACTCGAGTGTAAGTTGGATATCTCGGACACTTTTCTATCTGGAGCAGTCAAAGAGACATCCTGAACATCGACTTCTTTTGAATCGCTTGCCTGCTTTACAGTCCCTTGTACTGGTTGTGGCTCCTGCTTGATATTTGCCTTCGATGGATCCTTCAACACTCGCGAAGCCGTCTGGCTCGCCGACGTTGTTCGTCTGCCCTGGTTGAAAACGAGAGTCTCACGGTGACCCCCATTATAAATTTCCAGTTTTACAGGTCGGGGTGGCTCTGGTAAATTCAATACTTCAGCCAGCGTCGTCTGTGATGAACCGCTGGTTGCCGCTAGTTTCTCATCATCTAGCGATTTCAACCGCCGCTCGAGTTCTGGAACTTCTGCGAGTAACAAGTCAAGCCGATCACTCTGTTCTTTGCTTAAGTTAATCGATTCATCCAGCTGGCTGATCTGCTTCAATGCGGCGATTTTGCGTTGTACATCCTCGAGCTCCTGCTGGGTCGACCCCAAATCCTGGACAATCTCACCGATCGATCGCTCCTTGTTGGCGCGAACAGCCAGCGTTATGACGCCATGCCCTTCCAATGCCTGCAACCTTCCCACTTCACCCAGGGGAACCTCAAACGTCACCCGTATGGACTGACTGCTCTCATCATCCTGCGGAGCAGCTCCTGGAGATGTACGATCTTCAATAGCTAACACCTTCAACCCATCAAGAACTCGTAGCGTTGTCTCCGGATATTCTTCCACTTCTTCAGCACGAAAGAAAATATCAACGTGTGTCCCCGGTGAAACGAAACCGTCAACAACAGCGGCCTGGTCCATCTTAACTGTCACTGCACGAAAACCAGGCGACAAGCGATCTGCTACACCGGGTCCAACACCTTCCGGATAAAGCAACGCTGTAGTGAGAGGTTGCCCCGAAGTGACGTCTGTCCGAAGGACTCTACCAACAAGCGATTCCACCGCGCTGTAAGTTGTATCGCCATCAGGATCATCAGGCTGGGCTTCCACGAGACGGATGTCACCCGCTCTGACAACTCTTCCCTCGACCAACTCAGTGGTTGCAACAGCAACCAATGGAGTCTTAGCGCCTTCAAGTATGGTGGAAAGAGTTTGAGCGTGTCGTTCCTGTTCTAAATCTTTAATCCGTGCCCCAACAACATGTTCGGGTTCTTCGTTCGACCTCAAAACGAGCGAAATCTCACCTCGGTCTTCCAACGCTTTCAACATCGTAGCTTGAGCAGGAAGCACCGAGAAAGTAACTCTCACATCTTCACGCGGACTGCTCGGTCCCCCAGGAGACGGTTCCGGTAGACTTTGTGGATATGGGCTTTCATCAACGGCAAGAACTTTAATCCTGTGTAAAGCAGTAATTGTTGTCTCTGGAATCTCGTCGTCAACGGCGTCTGAAGAACGGAACAGGACGTCTACGACCGTTCCCGGTGCCGCAAAACCCTCTAAGAATCCAGACCCCGTTACCTTCACAGTCACTGCACGCATTCCAGCAGAAAGCTGATCGGCGACAGTCGGACCGGTTCCTTCGCTGTACAGGCCATCTGGTCCCACTGTCATCCCCGACTTCAATTCATGACGAATGACGCGTCCTATAAGTTGTTCAACCTGCGAGATAAACGTGTCATTCGCGTACTTTGAAGTGGCAAACTTCTCGGGCGTCATCTTAAGCGTAGCGAAGTCCGATTCTCGAATTTTCCGCCCAGGCTCAAGATCTGTAACGGCAACAGGAATCGAAACTGGTAGAACCTCAAGTTCGACGGTATCAACACTACGTTCCTGCTCCAGAAACTGCCGAACAGAAAATGCACCAGTCAAAGCAAAGAGAACAGCTATGATGGCTACAACAAGAGTGCCGGGACTTAAACGTGACATGAAATCGCCTCCGCGCGAACGCGCCGGGTTTGTTCGAGAAACTTCGGGGGGGGGTAAGGTCTTATTCTGGGTCAGCAGCCGTTGTCAGACTTAAACCCGCAGGTGCCGTATTAGCAGGGTCCGTCAAAGTAGTCGTATCACTGTACGAACGAACTACCGGAACGCCGCCCGTTGTCAATGTGTAGTTGAAAGATTGATCGATACTGTCCAACGCGACAGCGGTGTCGCCCAACTCCTGCGAGATTGCATCGCGATATGACGTTAATCCCGCAATTGCCCCAAACACCAGCAACAACGTGACAAATATGACCTCTGCCGAATACACCGACCCGGTCTCGTCATCGTTGAGCGCCAATACCATCCACATTGTCATACCTGTCTAACAGTGAAATTCTACTCGCTCCCTCGCCCGTCACTCCAAATAACTTCTTTACTCTGTTCCAGTCGCCCCTGAAGGCGTCACTAGACTCAAACCTGCGGGCGCTGCGCCAGCAGTATCTACACCGTCGTTGATGTCGCTATTGTCATCAAACACAGAACCAGCAACCGTTCCGACGCCAACGATGGTGTTACCTGCGTAGCTGTAACTTTGACTTAAATTGTTAATTGCAAGTCCCGTATCAGCCGCTTCCTGATTGACCGCGTCGCGAAGTGACACGTTGCCTGCAATAACTCCAAAGACGAGGATCATCATCAGGAGAACAATTTCCGTCGACACGGCAACGCCGCTTTCATCAGCATAGAGTTGTTGAAATAACGCCATCGCTTTGCGCCTCCGGTACATCATCACGTGAAAAATCAACTTCAATCTCCCAAACACGCTGCCCGCGTCATAAAACCGACGCGAGCAGCAGTGAAAGGGGTGGTCTGAGGCAACAACCTCACCTCGAATACCGAACAGAAGCCGTCATACTCAAACCCAAACGTGAAACGAGTCACGTTAGCCTTCTGGTCCAGCAGATCCCGCTGGCGTTACGACAGTGATTCCGGTCGGAGCAGCGCCCGACGCGCTGGCGGCGTCGTTGATGTCCAGGGTATCAGTAAACTGGGACGACGGAGTTGCAGCATTTTCAGTAGCGGCTGTGTTGTTGTTGCCTGAAAAGCTGTAAGTCTGACTGAGACTACCAACCATTGCTCCAGTGTCGCCGAGTTCCTGAGTGACCTGATCACGCAGCGAAACCATTCCTGCAATCAGACCGAATACCAAGATCATCACAACGAGGATAATTTCGGTGGAAACGATTACACCGGCTTCATCCTGCCAAAGTCTGCTCATCAAATTCATTATCGTTCTCCTCAAAATTGAAACGGCGGGCTGCGACGCAACCCTGTCCATACATTAAGCTGCGCCGCTACCAACACGGGAGCAGTCGCGTAAGTGGGATCCCACATGCGACTAATGCAGTTTATGTGCCGATTCACCTTTTTCGCACAGATTCCTTCAAAGTGGCTGTCTGCATTCATTTTTGTGTTCATTTGGGCTTCATTGTGTGCCACTCCTGAATGCCATTCGACGTGTTGCCAGGCAAGGTGTCTACGTGAGTAGTCAGTTGGCGCCGAAAGCGCTTCCCAATGAAGGCATCACTCCGTTGTGTCCGTGCAATCAAATTTGCGGGGAAACATGCCGAGGGTGTAAACGGAGCGTTCATCGTGTCTCCATACCGGATGAGAACGAGTATTGTGAACTCGTCGGAAGTGATTTCATGAAGTAACGTGCCATGTATACCTTTGCTCCTGGTGGGTGACGACGCGGCTTGCAGAAAAGTATTTCTGACTTCCGTCATGACGCAACCAGTGGAGTAGATCCTGATGCGTCCGCACCAACCGATGGCTCGTTGGTTGTTTCTTTCTCAAGCACATCTGGCTTCCGGCTCATTGTCAGTCTTGCGAAAAAGTAGAAAGCAGCGGCGAGCAGCAGCAGGTTTCGGAATCCGGTGATCATACTGAAGTACTCAACTAATCCGCCGGTCATTGCTCCCAGGAGATTTGAAGCCATCGCGCGCTCTGCATCGCCCGCTCGATTCAGACTCACAGCGAAGATGATCCCTCCACAGAACAACGGCACGGAGACCAGACAAATGCTCATCAGGACTCTGCTCAGCGACGAAAGTGCTGAAAACTCAGCCACCGGAACCAGGAAGCTGACAACCAGCATGATTGCCAGTGACGGAAAAGCGAGCCGATACAACGTCTCCTGCCGCGTAACGCCCGTTTTTGCAACGAGCACGGTTGAGAATAGAGCCATGACTAACACCCCCGCGAATACAGCCGCATTGACACTCCAGGTTGAACCAAGATTGACGGCCAGAACGCCAAGACCTCGCGTCTCCAGTAACATGAAAGCTGCACCGAGAGCGAAGAAATGTGGACTGAAACCGTTGCCTCCACGTCGGCCGGCAAGGCGGACACCAATGGTCGACGCCGCGACAATCAAGCCCATGACAATCAGATAATCTCTCGGTACGGCGGGAGAGCGAAGATACACAAACGGCCAATCATCCCTGAGGGTAAGTGTGTCATCGGGAACGGGATCACCAGCCCGGATCTGATCACCTGCGACGTATGAGATCCCGATTGCCTGAGGCATCGTCAACATCACAGGAGGCTTACCAAAGGCTGCCGCCAGCGTGGCTCGCATGCGATCCTGAAACCATTCCGTCCCGACGGCGTGACTGACGACAAGCAGTCCCCCCGGCTTCAAGTGTCCGCGAGCAAGTCGAAATGCTTCCTCTGTAAAGACAAAGGAATCCAGTCTCACGTTACTGCGATGACTCAACAACACATGCGAGTCGATCAGGCCAAACACGACCATGTCGTACTTCTTCTGAGCTCCCGCTAGAAATATTCTTGCATCGTTAAGATGTACGGTGACACGAGGATCCTGATAAGGATGCTCAGGATGACGATCGCCAAGCGTTCGAATCTCCGGATCAATTTCGACGGCATCTACTCGTGTCGCACCATTTCGCAATGCTCCCGCCACATCATTTCCGGCGCCGGCCCCCAGCACAAGAACCTCGCCCACATTCTTCGACAACTTAAACGGAAGATCGTACTGGCTTCGAAGTAACTGCAGTCCCGGGTTCTTTTCGACAGCGACATCGGAAAGATCAACCGGAGTCTGATACGAATCATCATTGACTCGAATCGTAAAACCTTCATCAGCAGTCAAAACCTTAAGTTCATCGCGTTCCTGCTTTGTCAAAGTCGGTAGCCACCATTCCTGAATCACCCCCTTGTGGTCGTGTACACGCAGTGGACCAACCGTGATCTTCTGATAGGGCGACCAGATGGCTCCTGCCGTGGTTTGCCAGGCTGTGAACGCTGCCAGACAACCAAAAACAGCCCCCGAGACCATCCAGGACCTTGGCGCCTGTCTGAGTCCCACAAACGTGAAACACGCAGCAATCAACATCCACACCCAAGGTGCAGGCGACAGGATAGACAGGGCCGAAAATACTCCAATTCCAAGTAAACTCCCCACAAGATTCAGTCCATATCGCCACAACGGTCGATCCCCCTGCAGCGTGCGACCGACGACATGGCCCAAAGGAATAAAGCTAGTGGCGAGGATGAGAAAACTGATCGTCAGGAAGGGGTAAAGCGGAATCTGCATTCCACGCGATCGGTACTCTAGAAACAGAAACTCATCAGCACTTGGAAGAACCTGATATAGCTCTCCCAGTGCAGTTACACCCACAACTCCATAGAACGAAAACGGCGCCGCCCAGGACAGCCAGATACTGGAAGCCCAGCGTCGATGAAGCATCATTCCCAGGCCGAACCCAAGAAACGCTGCAAGTAGCACGAAATTCGTGAAGTACCCCAGTACTCGGACTTGACCAGGAACGTACCGAATTACCGTTAGCTCGACAAACAGCGTCGCGGCACCGGCGAGCACAATCCAAAGCCCCGGAGAGTCAGCCGTCGACCTGTGATCACAGCCAATATCTGTCTGTTCATTCGCCATTATTCTTGATCTTTCTTGAAGCCACCAGTCCCTGTGAATCTTCGTAATCAATGTTCCATTCAGGGCTGTTTTGTACGTAATTGGCCAACTCGATCTGCAAAGATGTATCGGCCACAATCGTTTGGACTTCGTAGTCGTCAAGCCGCCGTTCAATCCCGTTGTGTCCCCAGCAAATTGCACGATGATTTTCGTAGTGAACCGACGGTACGAGATGCAACGAGTTGGTGGTCATCATCAGCCTCATCTGGCGTGGTCCAGCCCAGGCCAGCCAGTCTCCCCACCACTGTGGATTTGCAACTCGTCCACGTGGTGGAGCTCCCCGTAGAAAAATTGTGATGCCAAGGGGTGTCTTATCTCTAAAAACTTGCTCCGCTGGACGCTTTCGTCCTCCGAGTATCGGTTGGCTGATCGGTGTAAAACTAAATGCCAACCAGACGATCAACAGCATCAGCGCTGTTTGCACTCGCGATTTATGGCTCATGACATCCTGGAATCGCCAAATCGACAACTTGCCATCAGCACGCAACAACGCGCCGCGTAACACCGGTGTCAACGACAGGACAACTATGGGCGCGTACCACGTAACCATCCTTGTCCTCAGGCAAACGGCTACAGTGAAAACTGCCATGAGTAACCAGTCTGAGGTAGTCGAACGATGCTCTCGCAGTGGAAGCGTTGCGATGAACAGAATCGTTCCTGAAATAACCGCCAGGCTCGTTGGGCCGAAAAGCTCAGGTGGCAACCATTCACTAATGGAAGCCATATTGGGATGCGTCCCGAAGGTCGCCACATGAATCGGAAGATAAATCCCGTGCGGATTCACGATAGTCGCGGTAGAGGCGATCAGCAGCAAGATCGACAATTCCCGACACACGGGAGCGTTTCTCAGTTTTGCAAACGACCGAGTCCTACGGACACAATCGAATGACTCCGCTGTTGCGAGAATTGCGATTACCACAATGCCCACAGCAAAAGAACCGTGGGTGTTTACCCATACCATAAACAGAATTGCAGTAGCACAGCGGATCCACCATTCGCGTTTCTTTGGTAAATCCGAAGAAGAGGTGGGCGTCGCGTGACGATGCGGCCCAAGCAGGCGCCCCTCGGTAAGCAAGGTCAATAGACAGACCAGCAGGAAATACCCGAGTTGCTCTGGACGCACCACAAGATGCCTGTCCCATCCGACCAGCAAAGTAAGCATGCTGCAGAATACCGCCAGTCCCAGACGTCGGGTCTGAAGTAAAAACAGCAAAGCTAGCATCAGATAGATTGAAACAGAAAGAACCGCAAATGCACACGACAAGCTTTCCGGACCGCCGCTACGTTCCAAAGCACCAAACAGCAATTGAGACAGCCACGCAGTAGCTACGATCGGTGTCGTTTTCGCAAGGTCGACGAACGGATCAACATCGGGAAGCCGCCCGTGGTCGAGCATCCATTGACCATATGCAACATGGCCCCAGATATCCGTGTGCCATAGCGGTACGTAGCTGAAGTATACAAACAACGCCGCAAACCATCCGGTGCAGATAACGTAAGCCCACGGTACTTCTCCCGACGTCAATGACAGCTTGTTTGTGTCGGAATTACACTGCGTCATGGCTTCGACGGACCTTCGGTAGCATCAAGAAGATATCAGTCCTGCGACCTTATCGATGCATCACGACCAACGGTTGTAACCAGTCTGTCATTTCGTCAATTGCAATAGAAATTGAGGCCTTCGCCGTCCGAACTGGCGTGAATGTCGATCAACTCCTCATTGTCAGTTTGGTTTATATTGTCACCTCATCCGGCACTTCACAGCATCACTTGAAACACCAGACGACGCACATCTGTGCCACTTCCAGTGCGCGTCAACGCCAGGTTCATTCCCGACGAAAAGCTTCAAAGACAGCCCTAAACGAGGTCGATCCATTCGGCGAAGATGTTGAAATCGGCATCGATGTCCTCTTCGGAACTGGATACTGGCGGCGGCTGATCATTTGAAGAACCGGTCGCACCACCTGAGTCGGACGATACTTCTTCATCATCGAGGTCATCAGCAATCAGGATGTCGAGCCCTGCGGCCAGTGGTGGTGCAGCATTCTGCGGATTCAGTTGCAGTTCTTCTCTGAGTGCCGAGGCACCGAACAGACTGTCTACGGCCTGCTGGCCGAACAGGTGGTTGGTTCCGGCACCACCGTCCAGTTTGTCGCTCCCCATTCCACCGGACAAGGAGTCGTCACCATCGTCACCGGCCAGCGTGTCATGGCCAAAGTTACCCTGAATTACGTCGTTGCCGAGACCACCGGTAAGAAGGTCATTCTGAGTACCACCTCGCAGGCGATCGTTTCCGGCACCACCACTCAACGCATCCCGTCCACGACCGCCATTCAGTATGTCGTCACCGTCGTGACCAAGCAGCGTGTCGTTGCCACCCTGCCCGGACAGGGTGTCATTTCCGGCTCCGCCAGTCAGCACGTCACGCCCTGCACCACCCATGATCGAATCATCACCGTCGTTCCCGACGAGTGTGTCATCTCCGGTGTTGCCCTGGACCAGATCATGACCGGCTCCAGCGTTTATCCGATCGTTGCCTGATCCACCGAACAGGATGTCGTTGCCGCTCCCGCCGTTGATCGTTTCGGCCCCGAGCCCACCGAGGAGTGTATCGTCTCCTGCAGCACCGTTCAGAGTCAGTGCTGTGGTCTGGCCGCCTCGCACTTCAATTTGATCGTTGCCAGTACCGCCGTCAATCGTCAATGAACCAGTGAATGCTGTCGGGACACCATCAAAGAAAATTTCGTCGTCGTCGCCGTATCCGTGAACGACGATTGCATTGAAATTCAGGCCGCCGGATTGATCGAGGTCGATACGGAAGTTGTCGGCGCCGTCGGTACCATTAACGGTAAGAGTCTGTGTGGCTGAAACGTCGATGAGTTTCTGGATGATCTGTTTTGACTGGACGACGAGATAACCGTCGAACAGGCTGAGATCCATGTGTCCGCTGGCAGCTGACAAATCCACCACAAGGTCAGCCGGCGCCGTGGATGCCACAGCGTTAACAGACTCTGGCAACCGCCGAACACCGGTTGGCAGGATATCCGCCATCAGGTCAGTCGGGTTTGTCTCTGGATCAAGATCCGCCTTATTCAGTACATGACCAAACTCATGCAGCACTACAGTCAGAAGATCAATGTCACCGACAGCGTGACTGTTTCCACGGGCCTCTCGTTGTGTCAAAGAAGCAAGCGTGTCGAATTCACTATTATCGTACGGCGTTTGATCAACAAACCATCCGTTACCGGCAGCATTGATGTCGAGGAACATGACCGAATCGACCAATTGACCAACCTGGGTCCCTGGAAGATCGGTAACGACCGGTACAACACTCTGCAGGTCGATTAGCTGATCAGCAGAAACCTGTCCGCTGGCTATCCACGTACTGATCGCAGCATCAAATACTGTCGGCAATTCTTCCAAAATGATATGCCGTTCAGTCGGCAATGGCACTGCGGTTGCTGCTGCATCCAGCGTTCCTGAAGCTGAAATCCGAATTGCATCCGCAACACTGTAGCCGATCAGGCCACCGGTCAACTGAATCGTGATCGTTCCGCTTGTGAAGTTGAATGTTCCAAGTTCATCCCAGTTTGCACCATCAACTGCAAATCCATCAGGCGTGATGCCGTCGACTTCCAGGCCATCAATGGGGTCTTTCAACTGGTTCGCAGTAACCGTTGCGACGAGATTTCCAGGAATAGCTGTCCCGTCATAAATCGTGAACTCGGCAACTTCCGATCCAAAGCCAAGTCGTGGCCATGTAGCAGCAACTCGCGCTAAACCCGAAACCGCCGTCGCCGTCCAGGTGGCCGTTGCAGTGCCATAAATCGATGAGGGAAAACTGAGCAATTCACCCGAGTTGAATCCTTCACCAATGAAATAGTTGAACCACGTTCCTCCAGTACTCACGACGGACGAAAATCCTCGATCGCCTTCGTCGATAATCAGAGCGTTGACACCGTCAAATGCTACCGGTGTCACAACAGAACCTGTGACTGATATATTAAACGGATTCTCGTCGACATCATTCGAAGTGAACGAAATTGAACCTGGAAAGGCCCCTGCCACGGCCGCATCAAGCTGAACATCAAACGTCACTGAGTTGCCGGGACTGACTGTTGTGGAAGCAGCACCGTCAAACAGCGTACCTGGAGTCGCGGCCACCAGACTGTATCCCGCTGGCAAGGCCAGCGTTGTTCCCAGAATCAGATCCTGGGCACCTTCGTTCTGAATGGTGAATGTCGTCGTGGTAGACGTACCAGTGTCCGTCGTCCCGAAGTCAAATGTACCACCATCCTGGACATTAGTACCGCCCTGTGTAACTTTCAGTTCGGCGTCATCAATGAGTTCGACACGAACCGCGTCCGCCAGCACACGCCCATCTGCGACCGCCGAGAGTGTTACAACCAACGTCGTTGTTCCGCCTGCAAGCTCATAAATATCACCAATATTTACAAACGTTGCGTCACGATCGTTGATGGTTCCCGTCGTCGCGTTTGCAGCGTTTTCAGGAGCAAGTCCCTGATTAAACATGACCGCCTGAGGAGCTGCTCCACCAGTAAGAGTGTAGGTCGCATCTGAGGCGTTCATCGAGCCTGCAACCCACGTTGTCGATACGCGATATCGGCCTGCATCAGTCAGATTGCTGAAAGTCCAGGTTGCGACATCTGTCGCAAGCACTGAACCTGGATTGGCCTCATAGTTTCCGCCAAATCCCCCACCAAAACCTCCCTCAGTAGCCCAGCCGGCGCCGACCGTCGTGAAGACCGGAGCGCCATCCTCATTATCAATGATCGTCGAGTCAGAAATCGTCCCGATGACTGCGATGTCAAACGGATTTTCGTCGCTATCGTTAGTTCCGATTGAGATAACCCCAGCGAAAGTACCTGCTGTCGCTGTGTTCAACAGAATGTCAAATGTTGTCGTCGCCCCATTCCCAATCAGATTCGAAGTTCCAAGATTGGCAACGGTGTAGCCAGTCGAAGGTACAAGGAAATTGCCAAGCTCCAGGGTTCCAACACCGAGATTCGTCACTGTCACATTAATTGTGCCAGCAGCCGCAGCGGCTCCAACAGCAATTTGACCAAAGCCCAGAAGTCCTCCGTCAGCAATGTTTGCGCCGCCAGTCGTGAGTGTCAGGCCAATTTCCGGAGTTGTGACTGGCTCCACGCGAATTGCATCCGCAAGGACAAAGCCATCGGCCAGGCCAGTCAACTGGACAGTCAATGCTCCACTTGTCACGTTAAATGGAACGCCTAAATCTTCCCAGAACGCTCCGTCGTCACTGAAATCATTGGGGACCTGTGATTGGTCAATCGCCACTGTAACTGGCGTTCCTGTGGCAGTCGCAGCATCGTAAATCGAAAACGGAGCGTTCGTGGCATGGCTTGCGTTGCTCCCGTCCCATGTGGATGACACGCGGTAAACACCGTTGGCGAGTCCTGCGAATGTCC
>Ga0315331_10001620_pt1 | contig 16914 bp, 32 predicted proteins | sample M160m34915metaG_FD_203456 | JGI IMG/M metagenome (GOLD analysis project Ga0315331, IMG submission 203456) | Ammonia-oxidizing marine archaeal communities from Monterey Bay, California, United States - M1 60m 34915 | ecosystem: Environmental > Aquatic > Marine > Intertidal zone | place: USA...
CACGATATAGCCTTTACGACCATCACTTAGATTGTCGTAGTCTTTCACTACGTCTTTTGAATATTTTAAGTTCATTTTATTTCCCATCTGTAGAAAATGTGGTCTTGGATTTCCACAGTTTTCTGTTTCGTTTTTGCCCAGCCGGGCGTTACATAGTCTGCATGGTAGAATAAAGCACCATCCGTAATATCCAAAAACGGGAGAGTGTTGTTCAACCATGCTTTCGCATAATCTAGAAACCGAATGTATGTTTCCTCATCTTTAGGTACATCAGACTTCCCATCACAAAACCAACTAAATTGGCATCTATTCTTAACAGGATAGTACACTGCATCATTTTTGTCAAGGGTCTTTTTAGTTTTCCAAGACTCTCTAGTTGGCCCTTGTTCGACCACGGCACATATGGTGTTAGGAAACCTCTTATCATTTACCCGATTGAAGACCACACCTGTAACCGCAAGGATACCAGCGGTGCCTTGATTTCGAGCCTCATGATACATATTTAATGCCAGACATTCAGCAGAACGAACCATGTAAGGATCGGCATTAGACGAACTGACAGGAAACAATATTGCTCCTGCCAGTAAAGCTGCTTTTAATTTAAAATTCACCTAGTTGTTCCTTCAAGTATGTTTTCGCATAATCACCAGCCATGGTTGACCGAAAGAACTTATCAGCATCTGCGGCTACCTCTTCAATGGTGAACTCTGAGTCACCACCGTAGAAGTATCCATCACAGAACTCCTCGATATCCATCATATAGTTTTTCATCTTACTCATATCCATACTCCTTCATGAACAGTTTAGTTAACGGGCCCTGCATCCGATAGGCTTCTACTTCCCACGGCTGTTTTGCATATTCAGTGTTCTTGTAATTACGATACTTACCGTCCTTACACTTCCACAACTGCTTGTAACCACCTTTGAACTTGTCTTTCATACGACCTGTGGCGCCCTGCCACACATGCACCATTTCGTGAATGATGGTTTCAATCAACTCTTCTTCACCAACCAACTTACGCAGCCGATGATCAATTTCTATGATAAAGTCACGATCATCATCCCCACGGTAACAAAAACCATGAGCACCATCTTCTATTGTCTTAGTGAATTTAAGATCAATATCCAACACACGATGACGAGGCATTAAATAGTCCATGCACCACCAGATAATCTCATCTGCTAGTTCACGGTCTTTTTTGCGACCACCTGTAACTTCGATACCAATCATTGATAACTCCTTAATCTCTTATCTTATATACAGAATACCACACTAAAGGCCCATAGTCAAGCAAATAATGGCACACTAAGTCATTGATATTAAAGAATTTTCAAAAAAAGTTAGACTCCTGATGCGGAACCCTTGACCTGATCGTAGGTTTCATGTTCAATCAACATGTAATCATCGTTCCAAAAGAACGCTTCCTTGACTACATTCTGGGACAATCCCTTGTAAGCCTTGTGTAGGGACTTATCTTTCGCAGCAACCAAAAGTTCTGCTTCAGAAGGATGCAATCCCTCTAATAGTTGTACGAACATAGCTTCTCGTTTATTCTGGGAAATTGCTCCATTACCACCACGAATGAAGTTATACAGTTTTCTAGCTTCCCATGCCAAGTCTGTATGTTCCGTACCCTCTGGGGCATCGTTAGGTACATACGGTACAGGCCCTTCCGGCAGTTCCCATACAATTTTAGGATCAAACGAGGATTTAATCACCATACGGAAAGAATCCGTATTATTGTCTTGAAGGAATTTGACCTTCTGTTTCTTGGTCTTTAGTTTACCAAGTTTTTCTAGTACCTCTGAATACAGTGGGGTATATGTTTGTTCGGGCATATCAAAATTCTCCTATTGAATCGGTTAGAGTTTTTAGTCTCTTCTCTATAAAGTAATTTAGTAGTTTGCTTCGATCAGGTATTTCAGCTGATCTAAAGTTCTCCAGAATTTCTTCTCTAAGTTCTTCTGGACACTCTGTTAGGTCTATGAGTTTCTTGTTTCTCTGGTAGTTCCTCAAGACCTCATCATTAGGGGCAACATCTGAAAATTCATGATCAGCCCACGATGATATCTTTTTCTTACCAAGTGGCTTCTGTCGAAGCCCATCGGTAAAAGTGTTATCTGGCGACAGCACATTTGGTACACCATCACTGGCGTCACCTTTGAATACATGTTCTATCAAATAGTAGTTAGGATTCTCACCGTTTACCATCTTTTTAGTAATAGGACTGTACTGTTTAACATTTGGGTATCGTTGCAACTGAATGAAGTCTTTATCACCAGAGAGAATTAGTACTTCCTCTGCAACCTCTGTAACCAGACTGGCAATGATATCATCAGCCTCTGCACCGTATACCTCTAAAAATTTGTACGGTAGGTTATCTTTGATCTCTGATTTGATATTGTTTAAGCACTCAAAGATTGCATCCCAATTCCTACCATCCGACTCCCTCTTGGTGCGCCGACTGGCCTTATACTGTGGATAGAAATCACGCCTCCAATAGTGTTTGGAATCATAACATAAAACCAGTTCACCATATTCAGAAGAAAACCTAGTGCGATACATTCTCATGGAATTTAGTATCATGTGACGAACCATATTCTCGTCTGGTTCTGTGTTCTTTGTCATATGCAAATGCATCATTACACTAGCCAGACTAATCTGGTTCATATCAACTAAAATCATTTTTTTACCACCATATGAGCATTAAAACTCATACTCCTTCTTTCACCATCACATTGAAAAGGATACACAAAATGTTTTAACCATGACGGGAAGACAAGCAACTTTCCAACCTCTGGCTTAAACTTAATGTTATCACTTCGAAAATCTTGAGCATCACCATAACAGAATTCAATCAAACCACTAGCCGGATAGTGATCTTCAAAATCCACTGCGATCTCTTCATTCATACCATCCGGCAATTTAAGATATATCACAGCAGAAAAATCTCCCGTGTGATGATGCCAAGGATTAAACTCACCTTTATACTGACTAACAATCCAACTCTGTGTTAAGTGTATGTTGTCCAGTGAGGGTACGACCTCTCCAGCCATTCTCTTCCAACCGTTTGCCTTATTATTCATCGCTGAACGTACTAGATAATCTAGACAACCCTGTTTCATAACAGTAAAAAGAAATTCTTTCTCTTCTTTGTCTGAGATAGGAATTTGTATCTCTTTATGTACCTTACCCACAAGTTTATGTGACCAATCCCATTGAGCACTCTTCTTGTCATCAGACAGAACATCATCGCCTGTGCGATTGATAATCTCAACGAATCGATCTGGAACTTGTGATTCCATTATCATTGGGGAAAATGGGCTATGAAATTTCGGGGTCATCATGTTCATCCTTAAACTGTTTCACAAACGTATCAATAGACTTTACGTCCACTTCACTTACTGGGGTATTATCTGCCTCTATAGTAAGATCGACAAAAGTATCTGTTAAGCCTTGTAGAGCATGAACGTAGCCCATATCTCTATATATCGTTGCTTTCACTAGTTCAATAATCATACCCATATCTTGAATAAATAAATTTTCACTGACATCAATACCATTTTCGCCCATCGAATGAATCATTTGAATCATAAGGGTTTGAGTTAGATCATCAGCAAAAGCTAAGTTCTCTCGGGCCTGAACTACATCGATATTAGGTTGTTTTACTTGTCCGCTTCCCCACGGCCCTCTTACTACGTTTTCGGGGAGCTCGCTGTCTTTTGGGTCTTTCGTCATTTATTTTTATACCTTTACGTTCATCATTCATTTCTTGTGTCCAGATCAAACCTAAGTCTGGATAAAAAGTACCAACATCTCGTTTTGGTTCACCCTTAAAAGGCCCATACCAATAGTAACCTAATGCAACACATCTGTTGCGTATCTTCTTGTCTGCATATTCTCCGTAGAACATATCAGACCAATCACCTGTTCGTAGATAACTCTTCATACTTCGAACATAGGATTCAGCATAAGACTTTCTAGCCTCTGCACCTTTCACACCAGCCTTCACATTCTTACGTTCGGCAGAGGCAAGGTCTTTCTGTGTCTTAATCCATTCCTTGACTTTCTTCGGATGTAACTGGTGATCATCTGGTAGATCACGAAGACTTTCGTGAATATTAGTCTTACCATAATTCGGATCAGCAGCTGCCTTCTTCTCTCTCGCCTTTGCAAGACGTTCAGCAGCAGCTACTTTCTGCTCCTCAGTCATAGGTTTTCGTGGTTTCCTACGTTTCTTTGGAGCTTTCCATTCTGAATTATCAGTTTGAACAGTCACCTTTTTCCTAGGCATAGATTAGTATCCCTTTTCTTCTAATCGTTTCTGAAGCTTCTTCTCGGTTCTACGTTTCGCAGCAGCTTTTGCCCTGCGACCCTTTTCACCTTTAGTCATGGCAAACTCACGTTTCCTCAACTCATTGAACATACCATCTTCTTGAAGTTTTTTCTTCAATACTCGCATGGCCTTTTCAACATTGTTATTACGAACTTCGACTTTCATACTATCTCCTCATATTTGCCAAATCTTTGGCATCTTGTTTCCTACGAATAGGTACTGCATTAGATTTATGCATCTGTCCAATACCTATAATTTCAGTACCAGTATAAACTTTTGGCTCTGGTTTTATACAATTGGTAGGAATGGTGCCGCCGGAAGGATTTGAACCCTCGACCCTCTGATTACAAATCAGATGCTCTACCGACTGAGCTACAGCGGCACGTTTCGGTTTGGATGTACCAACACCCATTTTCTTCAAAAACTTTTTGTGTTCTTCTTCTGCCTTCAGAAGTGATTTAGATTTTTTACCTACCTTGCGCCGTTTGGTGCTTGTCGTTGTGTAATAGCTAGGGAGTAAATGCATACCCTTCATTTATATAGTTCCTTCAATTCCCAATCATTGTTGACCCTACAGGCAGTACCCTTCATCTTGCGACTAATATCACCAACCATAACGTCTGTCTCAAACTCTCTGCATGTACCGTTGGTGGCAGTAGGTTTTGATCTTACTGCAACCTGTCCACGCTTATAGTAAGTATACTGGCCATTTGGGTTATTGTCAAGCGCCAATTGTAATTTTTGTGCAGCATGGATTTCATCAACCTTATCAAACATCGCACCAACCTCATGACCAATAACCATCCCAATTAGACCTAGTGCGGCCGCAGAGATAGGATCACCAGATGCAGCGCCTGCATATGCACCGACAGCAGCTCCACCCACTGCACCATACATAGCTTTCCTACCTACCGTCTGTTTAGGAGCCCAAACCCCTTTGCCTGGCAGATAGTAATCTTTTGCGGTACACCCCGTTATGGGACTACACCCCAAGGTGGGGTTGATGCCAGAAGGCATCAAACATCCACTTAGGGATAAAGCAACCGCCGTACTAAGTAGAAGGCGTTTCACGAGTCACCTCACGGTTCTTCTTAATAACTTTTTCAAGATTATTGAGAGATTGAGCTTCGTCCTCTTTCTTAGAGTCCTCGACTTCATTCTCAAGTTCTTTCCAAGCCTCAGTAGAACGTAACCGTGAATAAACCATGCGATCCTTACGCAAGCGGTTCATGATGATCTTGTACGCTTCCTTGTTGTCATACTTCAACAACACAAACGCACGATACTGTGTTCCAGAGGGAAACACATCGATCTTAGTGGGATTGTAACCAGCCACATCAACAGACGCAATCACATTCTTAGAAACCTTTTCGATCTCATTAAGAACAGACGAGTCAATATCAGTTGATCCAATCTTTGCAACAAAGGATTTTGTCATAGAATCCAACTTACCGTTGATCCTATCTGCAAGTGTAACCTTTGCGTTAAGAGTTGCAACATCAACCGCCAACTGTAAGTCGGGGGCAGTAGCTGATCCAGTAGTAAAGATCGCTTCATCATCTGATGGAAGCTCCTTGTACCAATCTGGAATTACTGATATTGCAGCAACAACCTTACTGGTTTTGTACTGGATTTCTGGTGTACTAACCAGTGGAGGCGGGTTCTTTTCAGCACACGCACCCAAGAAAGCAACAGCACACACCGTTGCCAGTAGTTTGGTCTTCATCATCATTTGATCTCCTTCAATTGTTCGACCATCACATCTCGAGCACCTGACTCAAGAAACAAACCCTTAACCCAAGGCACGATATCTGGATAAAACACCGTCAACACCACACCTATAGTAATTCCAATAATATATTTCACTTTTCACATGTCTCCATTTTAACTTTACCTATACTCGTATTCAACCATACCACTTTACACCGTGGTTTGATGTTTGTCAAGTCACATTTCTGATTCTTCTGGCTGACCAGTTTTTCTGCCACGTGCTCTCTAATGACCTTGATTTTTGCACGATCCTCTGCGAGAGTACATGCTTTCATCTCAGCCATATCTGGGCCAAATACATATGTTCCTGTAGATGGATACCACTTATCCTTCAGTTTTGACTGAATAGTTACTCTACATTTTCGGGTATCATCGACATATGGGAACACATGTCTTTGTTCTAATTTGATACTCTCAATAATCCCTTGATATTGAGAAGTCGTATTTGATTCATAGTTACATGGAGCTTCTGCATACGCCGAAAAACTCATGAAACAAAGAGACAGGGAAAGAAGTTTACTTCGCATCTCGCAAAGCCTTAGCTATAATTTCATTAATCGGGATGATATCTTTCTCACCGTTCTTGTCTTTTTTGATAGCAATAAGACCATCTTTCTCAAGATTTTCCAACATAGATTCAATTATTCCTTCAATCATCGACCTCTTTGAAAGATAACGTCCACAGTAATAAGCTACTGCTACTGCCCCTGTTGCTATTAATGAGTGCGTTATTTCATCCATACTCTACTCCTTTAAACTCCATAATCCATGCCAGGATTGTAAGTAATCATTGCGTCCCAAACTAATTCTCTAACAGCGGTGTCAGTCGCCTCTTCAAACTCACCACCAATCTCAGTTCCAGCAAGAATAGACAATGCGGTGTCAGTCTTTTCCCAACCCCATTCACCAGCGATAGCGGCATCAACCAACTCTCCAACTGCATCATTACCTTTTTTAGTAAACATTCCAAATTCGTTTTTCATAATATATCTTTCTTTGTTGTGAACTCTCATTATATTAATACTATACCACAGGTAAGATAAGATTGTCAAGCACATAATGGCTATTTAAGCCAGATTTTTACATTTTTGATAGCGGATTATTCAAGGCCTTCTTAACTTTGTTGTTTATATCGGTTTCAAGTGTTTTCATCTTAGCGGTCAAACCATCATCTACACTATCCATTCTGTTCTGTATACGCTCTCTAATCTTATCATTTCGATCATTCTCTTTATCGATCATCTTACGAGTATCGTCCTGTATACCTTTGACTCGTCTTTCAATCTGTTCAACAATTTTCTCTGTACGAACAATCTCTGCCTTCAAGTCATGTTTAATCTCTCTCGCCTCATCTCTAGTCTGTATCGCAGAGTCCTCAATAACCTTTTCTATCTTTTGTAGTGCATCCATGTCTGCACGTAGTACAGCTAACCTCTTGTCAAATCCTGACAAGTCTGGCGCTGTGTACTTTTCTATTTTTGTTCTCATATTCATATAGTCTTTATAGAACTCAAAGCCTGCGTAAAGACCACCACCGAGGGTACTTAATGCTGTAACTATTACGAATATTTTACCACCTCGAAACTTGACCCCGGCAAACTCAACTTCTGTTTTGCCGTCATCTGACATTTGTTTTCTCCTACTTGTATTGTAATCCTGTCAATCTGTCATGTAGTTGATTACTACCACCCATTAGTATCCATGCAGCGGCATTATTCTCTGGTAACTGTGCATCAGGCATCTTACTTTCTGTAAAGAAACCTGTTGGTTGCGGTATTGTTGGTTGTACTAAAAACTTCTTACTATTTCCCAATACATTCATTACGATCAAAGTCTTTAATTGGTTTGAACTATCGTACTTCCCCTTATCACCCATTCTTTTGACTATTTTGTTTGCAGCTTTTTGTTTTGCACTTGTCTTCTTTACAACTTTTACTTTTGCCTTTGGTTTCTCTTCTGCCTCTGGTTCGTTACTAGATTCAGCTTCGGGCTCAGCAGCGGCTTCGGTAGGCTCAGCTTCGGGTTCTCCCTCTTGTTCTGAAGGTTCTGGTTCATTTGATGATTCTGGTTCTGACTCTTGTTCGTTTCCAGTATCGGTTCCACCCTCAGGCTCGGATTCGGTAGATTCCGTGGGTTGATCGGTGGTAGTTTCAGGCTCTCCCACATCTTGCATCTCCATTTCTATTTCTGTACTAACTTCTGCAACTTCTATTTCTGGTTCGCTAACAGCTGTATCTGTGATAGGTGCCATTTCAGTTGGCATCTCCATAGTCATTTCTGTCTGCACTTCCATCTCCAACTGCATTTGTTGACCAGAGGATGATTCGACTTCAACTTCTATATTTGTAATCTCTACAGGCTCTGCTACGTTTGTGTCCAATATGCTCGTTGTATTCAGTACGTCTAAAATTTCAGTCTCTATTATTGTAACAAGATCAAAGGTATTTGTCAAGCTCGGATTAGCAAATCTTGGGCCAAAAAACTTATTTTTGAAACCAGCGTCTATACCAAACATCACAAATTCCCCTGTTAAAGAGGTAAATGAGTTTTCTTGAATAGTTTGACTAAATGCAAAGTTTCTTGTACCACTAAAATCTAACTCAACCTCATGTTCAAACTTGTGAGCAAGAACATTACCAGTATCAAACAAAGATACCGTTAAATTAAATATATCTCTGCAATCACTGTTTTGCATGACATTACCGTCTACACAACTTGAAAGTGTAGAATTACTTACATGAGAAGTTACATCCATACCGTAATTCATAGCAAATCCACGATTGATCTGATCTATTGTCATACCGTCTTGTAGATCAAATGTTGATGAAAATTTACCGCCAGGCCCTTGTTTACCAGCAGTGCAAAATGCACCAGTAGCACATCCATTCCCACTAGTGGTACGTGTTCCACCTGACGGCGTGAATTGATCCATAGTCGGAAGTTGGTTAGCAGTAGTCTCTTGTCCTGTTACAACTTCATTAGTTTGTGCATTAGATAAAGAGGGGTATACCAAAGGCAAGGCCAATAATCCCAACAATAATACCAACAACCTTGATTTGGTCATTATCATCTACTCCCCGTGATCCTCTATGAACTCCGGCTCTGGATTCTCCTTTTCTTCCTTCTCTCTCCTCTCCAACTCTTTCTGCCACTCCTGTTCTTTTTTCACTCTCTCTTTTTTTTTGAAAACCTCAGAATCTTCTGGAACTTCATCTGTATTCTTTTCCCATCCAGCTCTAGCATCATCCCCGATTGCACCCATGTAAGGACATGGTGTTCCTGCCATCCACATAGCATCGAATACTCTCGCATCCTGACATAAGGTGGACACAGCTGCAACCTTCATACCCATTAAGTAGAGCGAGCGGCTCAGTTTCATTCTTTCACAGTTTTCGTCTGTTACCGCAATACCGCTTGCGATACCAAGAATTTGAGTCTGCACACCAGCACTTAGTGCTGACTTACAAACATCACTATTGTTTATCACAACACTTGGTGCGTTTGCCGTAGGCGGCGCCTTATCTGTCACAACTGTACTAGATACTGTTGAATTTGTGTCTGCAGCCAATAATGTAGAAGGAAATAACACCACCAAGAACATTGCGATTCCGAATAGATACCTCATCATCGTCTCCTTAGTTAATACTATTTAGGTCATTTATCCTCTCTACAGTGAGGCTCATCATGCTCATCCCAGTAGTAACTCCTACAATTCATATCAAGTAATTTTTGTATTTCTTTCTTTCGACAGATTTTTCTATCTTTGAACACACGAAATACTTTACAGTCCTTCCCTGTAGCTTCAGAAATAACATTATCGGTAATACTTTTGTCTGTGGTTACACCAGAAACAAGATCAGCAGCTGATACTGCTTGCAAAACTATTGCACCAACACCTGTGCAACCAGACAACATAACAAGACAAAAAAGAGGTACTATAATACGCATTAATCATCCTTGTGCAACCTAACAAAATATTCTGCATCAACAACCACCAATGGTTTTTGGTTATTACGTTTAATAAAAACGACAGGCTCATGATCACCAGAATTAGATTCTGCCTGTTCGTATGATTTCCATATATTTAGGGACTCTTGGTTCTTACATTCTATAGAGTAAGGAAACTTCTCTCTTGCAGCTCGTGCCATGATAAGGTCTTCCCCACCAGCACCCATACTGCGAGACTCAACGTCCTCTGGATGTACGTCAAGTTGTTCAATCAATTGATCACGAACCCACTGTTGAAATCTGCGACCTTTTGCTTTAGCGCTACTCGTCTTCACCATTGCCTCACTGTGTTTGCAATAATTGCAAAACATGTAAATATATGTAGGAGAACCCAGACAGTCCTGATTATTGCAACCTTGTCTGCCTTTTCATCTTCATCAAATGCTTTAGAACCAATAGCTTTACACCAATATTTCCACATCATTCGTCCTCACCATCTAAATCGTCCCACTCTATTTCATCAACATAATCTGGATCATCTAATTCGCTACCACAAAAAGGACAATGCATGATATGATAATGTCTGTCATTGAGAGAGTGTTTTATTCTAAACTCTGCCTCACATGATACACAAACAATAAGCTTCACTGTATTTCACAGAACCCAGCAGCACAAGCAAGTTCTTGTGCTCCAATTGTCATGTCGGTGAGTTCGTAATCAGAAAGTTTATTCCACTCAACCACTTTCGGCATTTTCCCTAACAGCATTTCATATTCCTCTTCTGAACAATCTTGATATGGTGCTTGTTTATATGTATGTTCAGAGAATGGAAGAAAACTAACTCCCGACATGAAATCGAACTGTTCATAGACCCACGCACCAACTTCAAGCCATTCATTCTCTTTGACAGAGATAGTCACAGAAGGTTTATGTTCGCACCAATGTTTCTGATATATTAACCATAATTCTAACTGTTCGATAGCCGACATGTCTGTACGAAACACGGCAGAGCGATTAACTTTCATGGGAAAAGAAAATACAGAGGTATGACTAGGATTCATCTGATCGTCTTCTACAGGAAATCCTTGATCAACCATCATCTTTGTAAGAGGGTCTTTCTTATCACCACGAACTGTACGAACATAATAAGGATTATGTCTTGCGTGAATACCAGAAGCTGCATCAACCAATTGGCTGACCGTCCCTGACGGTTTGACACACGTTACAGCGACACTTTGATTGATACCTATCTTTTTAGCAAACTCAGCATTTGTTTTTACAGCCTCTTCACGCAACTCGTCCAACAAGTCAGACAACTTACCTTTCTTACCATTTGTGTACTCACAATCCATAATACCAGTAAGAGAGACTCCTAAAAGTCTCTCTTCTTCACAATTGTTTTTCCATGACTTTGAAACATACTTGAAGTTAACAAGTGTAGATTGGAATGTGCCTAGAATCGTTGCAAGACGAACCTTCTCCAAAAGGGACTCCCGATTATCAGATGCACGAACTACAACCTCTGACAGATTACAGAACTCACGATTACGTAGGATAATCTCCGAACAAGGATTTGTACCAAACTCATGGTCTGTATCTCTGCGACCATTCTTTGCAGCCATCTTAACTGCACTCTCACGATTAAAGATACCACGTTCACCAGACTTGGAATCATATAGAGCTTTCCACTCATCCATAAAAATACCCATGTCTGGTTTCTCTGCATAACAAGCACTATTGTTTGCAAGGGCCCGTTGACCATTCTCATTCCACCACTGGCCAGATTTAGCATGACGCATACGATCATCAGATAGGTTCGATAAACTGATCAAGGCAGACCTACGCACACCGCCTACGACTACAACTTCAGCAATCTTACATACTAGGTCATGTGCTTCTAAAGAAGACAATTTACGTCCAGCAGCATTCCTAAAAATATCCACCGCAAAATTAAACAGACTTTCTAGAGGTTCTGGGCCAGATGCTCGGCCACCAAATGTTTTGAGGGGAGCACCAGCGGGACGTACCTTAGACAAATCCCAACGTGGAATCTGACCGATATACAGCATACCAACCAATTCTTTAAGTCCTTTAGCCCATCCTAACTTAGAATCTGCAACTGTGATGACTGTATCAGATGGATGAAAATCTTCAGAAACCCTAGGCAACTCATTCACAAATTGACGTTCTACACTGAAACCTACACCTGTTCCGTTCATAAGAACATACAGGATTTCATCAAATGCCTGTACACGATCAACTGCAACATATGAACAGTTATATCCAGCAATGTTCTCACGTTTTAGAGCTTCCCCAGCAGTCATAAGACACCGCATAGAAGGCATAACTCCCAACCCAAGAACAGCCTGTTCCAATTCATCTCTCAACGACTTGGGCAACTTGTATTCGTGCATCTCATTCATATGTTCAGTGAAGAAATTAAAATATCTAGATACCGTTTCATCCCACGTTTCTCGCCTCTTCTTTTCAGGCAACCATCGTGAATAACGTGACAAGTGAATAAATTCTTGGTAGGATGTTGGTAGGTGATTAGACATGTATTTTTCTCCATTCGGCAAATCGTAGCTGAGCTGCGGCACCCTGATAGGTGTTGTTTGTTATTATGTCCTCAACTGGTATATTAGCCAAGACCATATCATTAATATCTTTTTCTTTTATACTATCTGGCCAGATAACAATCTTTCTGTCCTGTAGAATTAGTTTTTCTATCTGTTTACAAATCTCTTTGTTTCTTGGTTCGTTATCAAAGATAACTGTAAAATCTCCATAACCCAACCTGTCAAAGTCAGACCCACCCACAGCAAGACAATTATCAATGAATAAACTATCCAGTGGGCCTTCTACGACATGAAAATGTTTGGAAGTATCTACTCTATCTAAACCAAATATTTTATCACTGTCTTTTAATTTTATAGTGATATATTTTGGTTTCTCACTTCCAAATGCTCTTCCTTGGTATGCAAACACTTCTCCTTCTTTATCACGAAACGGTATTATCAACCTTGGATGATCTTTGACCAAGGAAGGGAATTTATTTGGTATTAATGTATTTGTAAACTTATAGAACGATTCGCAAAGAAATAAGTCTTTATAGGAGCTGATCGGTAACTTTCGTTTGTCAATAATTTTTCTAGCAGGATGGTCTTCTCCCAATTCTTGAAGTGAAATGAGAGAGTTGAAAACATCTTTAGGTTTAAAAACTGGTTCATTAAAAGTAAACTCTGGCTCTGGATTGGTTGACTTGACACCTTTGCGATATCGTTCTATTATATAGTCATCGTAAGTTTTTGAGTCTATATACTGGATCAGTTTTGCTAGAGTTGTCCCAACACCACAATTATGACATTTGTAGAATAGGTCATTTTTCTTGCGATAGACAAATCCACGAGCCTTAGTTTGTGATTTTTTGGAGTCACCACAATACGGACACCGAAAGTTCCAAGTATTGTTACCCTTCGGTTTGAACAGTTTCAGTTGTGGTGAGATGATATTCAGATATTTCTGGTCTATAAAGGTCATAGAGCAGATAGTATAGGATTAGGGGTGTATTGTCAAGTCCCTTATCCCATATCTATAAATTTATGAATTAAGAATCCTATTACGATTGAGCCACCATATACTACGTGTCTCCACTTTTCCAGAACACCAATTCGATTGTTAAGTTCTGTGTGTAGTTTTTGTATTTCTATATTCTGCAATCTGTGTTGTTCAGATGCAGCTGACATGATTTCTTTTGTGTTGGTAGTAATACGAGAATGTAGTTCATCAATTTTAGCAGTCAACTCTGTTCTGCGAACTTCTATCTGTTGTTCTGCCTCAACTATCGCTTCCTCTTGTCTTGCAATCTTTTCTTCGTGGACTGCAAGCATACGATGGATTGAGTTGGAAACATCAGTTAGTTTCTCAATAGCAATGTCTAGTCTATCATGAATCTTTTTTTGATCATGAAGTTCTTTTTTGAGAAGTTCAACTTCTGTTTCCAACTCAGCCATTATACTAGTCCTTCTTAAAAATTGACCAGACACCCCAAGCAAGAGCGCCCCAAAGAATAACTTTGGTTAATGGAATAGCGAAGAATAAAACCGCAACAGCGGCAGCAACAACGATTGCTCCTTGATGACTTGATCCTTCTCCTACTCTTTCAGAAATCCAATTGCTTATCATGATTTGTCTCCTTTTTCTAATTTGTTAACTCTGGCTTCAAGTTCGTCAATCTTTAGACTGACATTGGGGAAATTCTTCTTCCAATTCTTTTCATCTGCAAGAACCTTCAATCCCAACTTTTTAGAAGCCCATGTCGAAACATCGTCAACTTTTTTGTAGAACCATACACCAGCTTTGGTGTCTGCAAACCATGAGTCTGCGGCGCTACCTAGAATACTACCAGCGATACTGCTGATTATGAAAAACCACATTACAAATTCTTTCTATTTTCATGTTGAGGGGCAATACGTTTTTTTGCTTTATCTAAGTAATTACTAAATTTCCAATCCCAAACCCAAGGGATCATACCATGTATTAGCATAAAAATACTAACCCACAATGCAGAGATACTTTCGCACCACGCAAATTTTAAGTGCTTAAAATATGACAACCCAACATCTTTGGGATGATTTTTGTTTATCATGTCTAACCCCAATCTGTTTTGGGTTCACACATTGTGCATCTGCAATTCTTACAAACCTCTATCTGGCCTTCTATACCATGATTATAAGGTTCACGGGAGTAGTCTTTCATGAGAGGTACTCCACAATGAGAATCATGTCCACAATTTTTACACTTACTCATTAGGTTCTCCACTTGCGGGCCAACGTCCGAATAGACGAACAGACCAATACGCACTATACATTTTGAATTTTGATACTTTAGGATCAGCTGATTTCATACCCAACAAGAAAATCTTGTCAGCAAGTTTACGACAACGCTTCCACTTTAGTTTACTCATATCTTCACTGTGAAAATATTCTCTAAGAGTCGCATACAAGTGATCATGGATAACCGCTGCACGAGCAACGTCCCAAGGTGCGATTACATTCCACGCAACACGAGGCACAGAAGCCAAGTCTGTTACCATACCTTTCTTGCACGTAATCCTGTTTGTTCTGTCACCACCAGAGTTTGCAATGTTTACACCAATTTCCTGTAGTGTGTCCATGTCATCATCTGTTATACCATGATCATTTCCTACTGTAAAAGATAGGCCTTTTTCTAGTACCCATGTTTTAGGTGGAGTAAATTCAGCACTTATTTTACCATTGAATTTACAGCTCATTTCTTTTCTCCATCCATTCTTGGTTTTACTGCGTTTTCATAGTAAATAATAATCTGTTTTTGTTGTTCGATATATCGCCTCAACTCTGCAAAATTTAGTGACAAATTTTCATAGTCTTTTACGGACATTGCAATATAAGAATCACCACCATTTTTCTTGGCATATTCTTTTACGAATTCATCATAGTTTACTTTCGAAACTACCCAAATCTTTACATCATTTAGTTGAACTTGCTTCGGTCTTGCTTGAATTGGAACCTGTGTTTGCACTGTTTTTGTTACAGTTACCACTTTTGGTTCCGGCATCATCCCACACCCCATTAGGGTTAGTGACATCAGCAAGACAGTCCCATAACCTATTAGTCGCATTTTGCATCTTCTTTTCTATATAACTTGGCCTCTTATTTGCCAAGTGTGTTAAATTGTGTTTTCTCAAAGTATTACGTAACTGATCACCATACCTTGTGGCAGTCTGCAATTCTTTCTGTAACCCTTTATTTAGTTCGTCTAACTTTTCACGGTCTTCAATCATGATGTTGATAGTCTCTTCTTGTATCTTTGCAGCCTGTTCTAACTTTGCACTATTCTCTGCAAGTGTTTGAATACGCTGTTGTGTATCTTTATAGTAGATATATCCACCATAACCAACACCACCTATGATACCCATAATCAATATAAACATATAGACCTTAATCATTTTTTCTTCTTCTTTCCACCTCTAGGTGCGTTCAAGTCTGCCATTGGTTTTGCTGTTCCAAGTGCTGGGCCGTAAGTCATCTCCTGTGTCTTTTTTTTCAGTGTCTCAATAAACCGACTACCATTCTTTGCATTTTCTCTTTTTTGTTTGGCAGCTTCAAGTTTAGCACGATGTTCTCTGTATGCCTTAGTGCGAGCATCAAACTTTGCACCCTCACGGGTCATTAGAACACTCTCATCTTCCTTCTTCTTTTTCCTTCTAATCCCTGGCTCACCTTGAGGGCCGACACCAATACCAGCAATATTACCACTGCCTGCCATGTTGGCCGGTGCGTCTTCCTTCAGACCAGAGTGGGGATCAACCACTGTCCATTTAAGTTTCATTGATATCCTCCAAACTTATGTACATTTTTTCTTGTGTCTTTATATGCAAAACAGGGAAAATACCTAGTCCTAATATGGTGTCAACTGGAGATTCATCATCAATCGCAAGAACCTTGTCGCCCTTCTTAGCGCCATCTTCCTCGTCTTCTTTACTAAGAATATCTTTGTTAAGTTTATATTCTCCTTTAGGTAGAACTTCACCAAATCCTATTACCTCTTCTGAAATAGAATTATCTAGCTCTATACCTTCTTCCTTTAGATATTTCATGAATTCTTTTTCGAACACATCTGGATCATCTACAGATTCCTTAAACGTATCCTTGAGAAGAAACAACGCAGCTGCATACGTACCCAACTTAGTCCTAAGTCCCGGCACCTTACTAAAAATTCTTTTGATATTAAAAACAAGTTTGTGTAAAACAGTATAAGCAGACTGTTTCTCAATGGTATTCAGAGGATTTTTCTTAATCTGCACTTGACCGTATTT
>Ga0315331_10001621_pt1 | contig 16908 bp, 23 predicted proteins | sample M160m34915metaG_FD_203456 | JGI IMG/M metagenome (GOLD analysis project Ga0315331, IMG submission 203456) | Ammonia-oxidizing marine archaeal communities from Monterey Bay, California, United States - M1 60m 34915 | ecosystem: Environmental > Aquatic > Marine > Intertidal zone | place: USA...
ATTATTTGGGCATGAAAGAAACTCATTATGGTGAGATTCAACCTGAACCTGGTCGTGAAGCATATCTTAATCAGATTGAAAAGAATAAGAAGCAATTTGAAATGGTTGATTTAGTATCACCAGCATGGACTATCCAAGTACCTAGGAGGATTAAATGAGACTAACACAAAAAGTAATTGATGAAATTCAATTAGCAATGACACACACCAAAATGAATGGTGAAACTAACTGGAAAGATGGGGATGAAATTGATGTTTGTCTTGGTGGTACATTTGCAGGTGATAAGTTTATAAGTATAATTAATAGAACACGGAGTAACACTACAAAACAATGAAAGAAAAACTTTTAGAGCTTCTTAAAGAAGATTGTTATAAAAAAGGTGATTACACTCTTTCATCAGGTCAGAAGTCAGAGCATTATGTCAATTGTAAACCTGTCACATTAACTGGACATGGGTTAACGGTCACTGCTATGATGATACTTGAACATGTAGAAACTCCTGTAGTAGCAGGTCTAACTCTTGGTGCTGATCCTTTAGTGTCAGGTGTAGCAGTTTGTTCTGCTTTAGATGGTAGACTTGTAGATGCTCTTATAGTTCGTAAAGAACCTAAAGGTCATGGTACAGAAGCATGGATAGAGGGACCACAGTATCCAAAAGGAACTAAGGTAACTGTATTAGAAGATGTAACTACAACAGGTGCATCTGCTATTAAAGCAGCAGAGAAACTCCGTGATGCTGGTTATGTCGTTGAGCGTGTTGTAACCATCGTAGACAGGCAGGAAGGTGCTATAGAAGCGATGGCAGCAGCAGAGCTTGAACTCCGTAGATTATTCACCATTGACGACCTAGTATGAAGGTAGCAGTTATCACAGACCAGCATTTTGGTATGCGTAAAGGTAGTCGATTATTCCACGATTATTTTCAGAAATTCTATGAAGACATCTTTTTCCCCACATTGGAAAGGGAGGGCATCAAAACCCTCATCGATATGGGAGACACTTTTGATAATAGGAGGGCGATTGATCTTTGGTCTCTGGAATGGTCTAAAAAGAATTATTTTGACCGTCTTCGTGATATGGGAGTTACTGTATACACTGTTGTGGGTAATCATACTGCCTATTACAAAAACAATAACTCAATTAATACAATTGATTTATTATTACGAGAGTATTCTAATATGGTTCTCATTAGAGACCATGCAGAATATACCATTGGGGATACGAAATGTCTTTTCTTGGGATGGATGAATTCTGAGAATGAGAAGAAGATAAAAAGAAAAATTAAATCATGCAAATCTAAAGTTGCATTTGCACATTTAGAACTTAATGGGTTTGAAGTTTATAAAGGATTCTCTCAGGATGGACATGGGTGTCATGGTAACCCAGATATATTTGATAAGTTTGATCGAGTTTATTCTGGTCATTATCATACAAGATCTGATAATGGTAAAGTCTTTTATCTAGGAAATCCATACGAAATGTATTGGAATGATTGTGAAGATACAAGAGGATTCCATATTTGGGACAGTGATACTTATGAAACAACTCCTGTAAATAATCCATATAGAATTTTTTATAAACTTTATTATGATGATACACCATATCAAATTTTTGATGCTACTCCTTATGAGAATAAAATTGTAAAAGTTATTGTTCAGAATAGATCAAAACCAAAAGACTTTGAAAAGTTTGTTGATAAACTTCATGCTGTTGGTGTGGAAGAGTTGAAAGTTATTGAAAGTTTAGATTGGAATAATGGTTATATACATTCAAAAGATTTTGAAGCAGAAGAGGATGAGAATACTATTGCTTTATTAAATAGATTCATTGATGAAGCAGAGATGCCTCTTAATAAAACTAGAGTTAAAGAACTCATGGGTGATCTTTATAGGAAAGCTTGTGAGGTTGAATAATGTGGCTGCTAACCGAAGAGGGTAGGAGAGAAGGTGCTTATGCTGTTAAAGATACTGATGGAGAAAAAGTTTTGTTTCTCTTTCAGAAAGAAGATGATGCTTTGAGGTATAGGATGCACCTCAGTATAGATGATGAAGTTGATATGGAGGTTGTAGAAGTGGATGAAGAGGTTGCAATAAAAGCGTGTGAGGTGTATAATTATAAGTATACTATCATTACCTCCAACGATTTCGTGATACCGCCAAAGCAAGATGATACTATTCAAAAAGATTAGATGGAAAAATTTTCTGTCTACAGGTGATCGGTGGACTGAAATACTTTTGAATGAAAAGGGTACAACACTAATTGTTGGTACTAATGGTGCAGGGAAATCTACTGTGTTAGATACTCTGTGCTTTGTTTTGTTTAATAAACCATATCGTAAGATCACAAAATCACAGTTAGTTAATACTACTAATGAGAAAGGTACTGTTGTAGAGATTGAATTTTCTATTGGACCTAAAGAGTATATGGTTCGTCGTGGTATCAAACCAAATCTGTTTGATATTGAAATTGATGGGCAGATGAGGAATAAAGAATCTGATGATAGGATTAATCAAAAGATTCTTGAAGAGCAGATTCTGAAATTAAATTATAAGTCTTTTACTCAAATTGTTATTTTAGGTAGTAGTAACTTTATACCGTTCATGCAATTGAGTGGTCCTAATCGTAGAGAAGTTATTGAAGATCTTCTTGATATTAAAATCTTTTCTGCTATGAATAATATTCTTAAAGAACAATTGCGTCATGAAAAGGATAAGGTAAGAACTTTAGAATTGAAGAAAAGTAATATCAATGATAAGGTTGAAATGCAAAAATCATTTATTGAGGAATTAGAAACTAGAGGAAAAAAAGATATAGTGGAGAAGGAAAAAAAAGTTAATACAATTGCTTTAGAAATTGACGAATTGTTAAAGAAAAATGAATCCTTAAATAAAGGTTTAGACAGCGTTCAAACACAATTACAAACTGTATCAGATGCTCCAGATCGCTTGGTAAAACTGGGTTCTTTGAAACAGAAGATATCCAATAAAGTATCAAGGATTACAAAAGAGCATAAGTTTTTCACAGATAATAGAGTGTGTCCTACATGCAGCCAAGATATAGAAGAATCGTTTAGGTTAAATAGAATTGATGACGCTCAATTTAGAGCAAAGGAACTCAGAGATGGCTATCAAAAGCTTGAGGAGTCGATAAACGAAGAAAACATTAGAGAGCGTCACTTCACCACACTAACTAAGGAGATCTCAAATTTAACTTATGGCATTTCTCAGAACAGCGTTCAAGTTTCTGGATTACAACGACAGACGGGGGATTTACAACAGGAGATTCAAACTCTTGCCGACAAGTTACAAAACAGAAATACTGAACATGAGGAGTTAGAAAAGTTTAAAGGAGACCTTCACGAAGTATTTGAAGAACTAGCTGATAAAAGAGAACAAATTAACTACAATGATTTTGCATACACATTGCTAAAAGATGGTGGTGTTAAGGGCAGAATAATTAAAAAGTATCTACCTTTAATTAATCAGCAGGTTAATCGTTACTTGCAGATGATGGATTTTTATATTAATTTCTATCTTGATGAAGAGTTTAATGAGACTATTAAAAATCCTATCCATGATAAGTTCTCCTATTCATCTTTCTCTGAAGGAGAGAAGATGAGAATTGACCTAGCACTTCTCTTTACATGGAGAGAGGTTGCTAGGTTTAAAAATTCTGCAAATACCAATCTATTAATTATGGATGAAATATTTGATTCATCGTTAGATGGATTTGGTACTGAAGAATTCTTAAAGATAATTAAATATGTTATTAAAGATGCTAATGTTTTTGTGATATCTCATAAACCAGATATGCTTGATAGGTTTGATAATCTTATAGAGTTTACTAAGAAAGGTGGGTTCTCTTATGCTGAGAAAAGTGTCGTTGAAAGATGATGCATGAAATCCCTATTTTTCCAACATTAATATATGGAGTAGATGTTTCAAAAGAAGTTAATACTAAACTTATTGATGTTATTAGTGGTGTAAAATTTAATAATACTGGTAATCATCCAGAGACTACAGATCCAGATATACATCTTAGATCTGAATTAAAATTTTATACAGATTATCTTAATGAACAGTTTAAAATTTTAAAAGATAAGAATGGTTGGTATTGTGATAAGTTAACTCTCACTTCTATGTGGGCAACTAAAACTAAAAAGGGTGTATGTAATTATAGGCATCACCATCCTATGCATTGGTTTAGTTTTATACATTATTTGACGGAAGGTAGTGCCACTTATTTCTATGACAAAGAGAAGGAGTGTCCACCTATGATGTTGGGTTCTGGTGGTGGAGCTGAGATTTGTTTCAAACCAGGTGCAAACATACCTGTAGGGTCTATGCTATTATTCCCTAGTTACATCCCCCACTCAGTAGAGTCTCACGATGGTGACTATGATAGATATACTATTGCAGGTAATATTTTCCCAGAAGGGAAGGTAGAACCAATGGGTGATGGTGTTTCATTAAACATAAGGTTAATACAATGACCACTCCAAACTGGCAACACAATTCGGGTAAGCCACCGAAACGAAAACTTAAACCACAGGCATTGCGTTCTGCAAAGGCAAGACGCAGACACCTGATAAAGTGTCTACTCAAGACCTCCGACCACCATCGGGGGTCTTATAATGTTAACAACAACACAAATATTATGAGTAGACCTCAAGGCGTTATGCTATCCCCGACCATTGATTATCTTTCAATGGATGATGATCAAGGACCAGTTGGTGTTATGATTTTTCGTGGCACTGCTACACAACCAGCACAAGTTCGTTCAGTAGAAGATCGTGATGACTTCCGTGCTGCTTACGATGAATTCAAGACTTATGAAAACTATGTCTAATAATGGTACAGTAGTAATTCATGAACGATATCCATATCGTTTTGTACAAAAGGGTCTCTTAGAGATTAACGGCAAACCTGATTGTCGTATTCAAAAGTTTGACGAGTACCGTCACATGTACAAAGATATGTACTACTGCGATAATCAAATGCAGTTTGGCATTGCTATAGAGGATCTAGAGTATACCAAATGGTTAGACCCTGCAGGTGTACCTTGCTATAGAAAAAATGACTAATTCATGGAGCTTACTCTATCACACAATCAACGGAACATTAGACGAGGTATTTCCAATTATGTACGGACCAGAAGATGAAGCAAACTATGTTGCTGGAATAGGTACAGCATCCGCTAGTAGATGGCAATCAGTTAAACTTGAAAATGTCACTATAGACACGAGTAACTGTCCACCAGAAATAGAAAAACCTCCTGTACACTATAAGTACAACGAGGAAAAGATCCTTGAAAAAATCAAGGATTATATTGGTAGAACATATAGTTCTCACTATGCATATAATGATAAGGTACAAACCTTGGATCTTATTGAAGCAGTGGGTGATGCATCTGCATTCTGTCGTAGTAACATTCTTAAATATGCTTCACGCTATGATAAGAAAGGCACTACAAGGCTTGACATTCAGAAGATAATACACTATGCTGTACTTCTATACCACTTTGAAGGACTAGATAAGGAACCTACTAATGGATATGAAACTTTCTGAAAAAACAATTAGCTTACTGGAGAATTTCTCCTCAATCAATCAATCCATTCTGGTTAAGAAGGGTTCTAAACTTCGCACTATTTCTGTGATGAAGAATATCCTTGCAGAAGCAGAGGTTGATGAAAACTTTGAGAGGGACTTTGGTATCTATGATCTACCCCAGTTTCTTAACGGGGTTAATCTTATGAAGGATCCTGATTTGGATCTTAAGAATGAGACATACATGATTATCCGAGAGGGTAAGTCAACTAAGGTTAAGTTTGCCTTTGCAGATCCTGATTGTATAGTTATTCCACCTGAGAAAGGAGTTACACTTCCTTCAAATGATGTTACTTTCCAATTGGATAGTATTCAACTTGGTAAATTACTTAAGGCATCTTCCATATATCAATTACCCGATTTGTCGGCAGTTGGTGATGGTCAAGATATTACCCTAGTGGTTTCTGATCGTAAGAATGATAACTCTAATGAGTATACTATTGTAGTTGGTAAGACTGATGAGACTTTTGAATTCTTATTTAAGATTGAGAATATTAAGTTGATTCCTGGATCATATGATGTGGCTATTTCTAAAAAGAATCTTGCCAAATTTACCAATAGCAATTATAATTTAGATTATTTTATAGCATTGGAACCTGATTCAAAATATGTATAGTGTTTGGAGGATGTGGAAGTATGCCTTGGGAAGTTTCGAGGATACTAAAACTGCAAGGTATGATAATGCAGTATGCATTATTAGGAGTTTTATCCTTCTCACTTATCTTGTTACTAACTGTTTTATTACTGCTGGTGTAATCCGTCATTGGAATTCACCAGCACAATCTGTGATTAATTATGAAGCGTGATTTTCTCTGGGTTGAAAAGTATCGACCTAAGACAATTGAGGAATGTATTCTACCAGAGAGTATTAAGAAAACCTTTAGGGACTTCCTAAATAAAGGCGAGATTCCTAATCTTCTCTTAACAGGACCAGCAGGTGTAGGTAAGACTACAGTTGCCAAAGCACTCTGCGAACAGTTGGGGTGTGATTATATTTTAATCAATGGTTCAGATGAAGGTAGGTTTCTTGACACGGTAAGGGGACAAGCAAAGAACTTTGCTTCTACTATGTCCTTGACTGCTTCATCTAACCATAAGGTTATTATTATTGACGAGGCAGACAACACGACACATGATGTTCAGTTGTTGTTGAGGAGTAACATTGAGGCATTCCATAAAAACTGTAGGTTCATCTTCACCTGCAATTATAAAAATAAAATCATCGAACCGCTACACTCCAGGTGTTCTGTGGTTGAGTTCTCGATCAAAGGTAAGGAGAAGGCAGAGATACAGGTCTCTTTCTTCGATAGGATTGTTGGGATTCTTGAAAGGGAAGATGTCAAATTTGATAAGAAAGTTCTTGCTCAATTAATTAATAAACATTTTCCTGATTGGAGGAGAGTGTTAAATGAGTTGCAACGATATAGTGTTGGTGGTACAATAGATTCAGCGATACTTGTAGAATTTTCAGATGTCAAGGTTGATGACCTCATTAAAACGCTTCGTGCGAAAGATTTTCCTGGAGTCAGGAAGTGGGTTGTTCATAATTTGGACAATGATCCTTCTGTACTTCTTCGCCGTCTTTATGATGGCCTTTATCAAACCCTTGACGGTCCTAGTATTGCTGCTGCTGTGCTCATTATTGCTAAGTATCAGTATCAGATCGCTTTTGTGGCCGACCAAGAAATAAATCTTATGGCAGCATTGACTGAAATTATGGTGGAGTGTGAATTCAAATGAGTAGAGGTTTTCATCTCACTATTTACAATAGGATAAGAGGTGGTGAGAAAGTCGAGAGTTTTGAGAAGTGGATGTTTAATAAACTCCCTGCAAAATCAATGCAGGAATTAAATACCCCTTACTATAAAGTGAGGGATCTTTTAGTTAGAGATTTTAGGAATGGTGATATACCTTATACAATGTCGTGGAGTGTAAGGAAATATCTTAATTGGTTGTTTGAACATGGTAGGATAGATGTAGGATCTTCTTCTTGTACTCCTCATTGCAGACAACTTGACAATCTTATATTATACTATGATGGTACTCTTCGTAATATAAAGACCCAGAATAGTGTTATTAATCCAACTCTAAACGAGGAAGGGTATGCAACTTTTGGTGGTAAATTGATTCATAGATTAATGGCAAAGGCATGGTTTAAGAATCCAGATCCTGATGAGTATACAGAAGTAAATCATAAAGACAAAAATAGAAGTAATAATAATATTGAAAATTTAGAATTGACTGATCATGAAAATAATATATTGCATAGAGATGGTAAACCATACTGGGCTGCTCCTAGATATTACACTCCTTGTGGTATGTCATTTTAATCATGAAAGCATTAAAAACTCCTCTTCGTTATCCTGGTGGAAAATCTCGTGCCTGTACTAAACTAGCACAACATTTTCCAGACTTAAAAAACTATACAGAGTATAGAGAACCTTTTGTTGGTGGTGGATCTGTAGCATTATATGTTAGTAAATTGTATCCTCATTTAAATATTTGGATTAATGATCTTTATGTTCCACTCATATTATTTTGGCAACAGTTGCAGCATGATGGGGATAAGATGCAAGATGCTCTATGGAGTATTAAAAATAAGTATCCTGATAGAGATACTGCTAAAGAATTATTCATTGAATCTAAGGAGACTGTAAATGACTTGTCAAAAGAAGATTTCGAGAGGGCAGTTGCTTTCTATATTGTTAATAAGTGTAGTTTCTCTGGTCTCACTGAATCGAGTTCCTTCTCCCCACAAGCCAGCGAATCCAATTTCTCCTTTCGAGGAATCGAAAAGCTTAGTGAGTATGGAAAACTTATTGAAAATTGGAGTATTACAAACTACGATTGGAAGGAGTTGATGTCTGATAATCCTAAGGCATTTGTCTACTTAGATCCCCCTTATGATATTAAACATAACTTATATGGTAAGAAGGGTACTATGCATAAAGGATTTAATCATGATGACTTCGCACATTTATGTGATGAGTTTACAGCATCTCAATTGATATCTTATAACAGTACACAGTTAGTAAGAGATCGTTTTAAATATTGGGGTGCTTCTGAATTTGATCACACATATACTATGAGATCTGTTGGTGATTATATGAGTGATCAACAAGAGCGTAAGGAACTTTTGATTTTTAATTATGAAAATATTAGGAATTAATAGTGCTTTAGAGTGGGATCCTGCTGATGTTGGAAACAATGCTAGAGGACATGATGCAGGTGCTACTTTATTTGTAGATGGTAAGCATGTATTAAGCACTGATGAAGAAAGACATTCGAGAATTAAATATGATGGTAGATTTCCTAAAGGAAGTATAGATTATTGTCTTGGTGATATTCCTAAGGAAGATATTGATATTGTATGTTATGTTCCTTCTTGTATAAAGTTCTGTCATGAACAGACTGCATCTGGACAGGCATATAATTTTCTACAGGGCATGTTTCCTAATGCTAAGATCTGGTATGTTGGGCATCATCTATGTCATGCAGCATCTGCTGTATTTACAGCACCATTTAACAGTGGAAGTTTCTTAACTTTGGATGGTGTTGGTAGTGGTGTTTGGAATTTTGCATCTGCACAAGTTATTACTAATGAAAATAATGGTATAGGTTATTTTGACAAAAACAAAAGGGAGTTTAGATTCTTTAGATTGAATAGTCATACTGGAATGAATTCTCTTGGTGAGATGTTTGGATTTTATTCCAGCAACATATATGATGAAAAAATCAATGGTGTAAAACCTATTCCAAATAATCCTAATCCTATTTTATTTCAGGTTGAGGGTAAGGTGATGGGACTTTCTGCTTATGGTGATGTTAATGTTAATACAGGAGTTCCATATTGCAAATCAACTGAATACTCAAAGGAAACTATGGGAGTAGATAAGTTTTTGTTTGGTGAACCTAGTGTGAGTTATTATAATTATGATATGGTTTGTAGTCAGTTGAAAGGTACTCCAGAAGATAAAGCAGCTTTTCTTCAACATCATTATGAAGGTGCTCTTACATATTTGATCAAAGAACTAAGGGAAGATTATCTTACAGAAGATGTATGTTTTGCTGGTGGTTGTTTTCTAAATGTATGTGCTAATACTTTACTCCAACCTTATTTCAGAAACATTCACATCCCACCTTGGCCAAATGATTCTGGTGTACACTTTGGTGCTGCTGTGTATGCTTCATATAAATGTAAAGAGACTATTGAGATCCCTAACAACATTGCACTTCTTGGAAAATCTTATGAGGATTATGTACCTATGGAAAAAAATTGCGAACACTTTGAAGACTTTGATCTTTTATGTGAAATAGTTGCTAAAGCAATTGATGAGAATAAAATAATAGGATGGTTTCAAGGTAGATCTGAACATGGTCCTCGTGCTCTTGGATCTCGATCTATTCTTATGAGTCCTAAGAGAGCAGAGAATAAGGATATTCTTAATGAGAGAGTTAAGCATAGGGAATATTGGAGACCCTTTGCTGGTGTAATATTAGAGGAGTATGTGGGAGAATATTTCTTAGAAGCTTTTGATACTCCTTACATGTTATTTGCTCAACATTCTATAACTGATAGATTACCTGCTATTACTCATGAGGATAAAACTTGTAGGATACAGACGGTTAATGATGAATTAAATTCTAAACTGTGTCAACTCCTTCGTAAGTTTGAAGATCCTGTTCTTCTTAACACATCCTTTAATGATAATGGAGAACCTATTGTAGAAACTCCAGATGATGCTATTGAAGCATTTAAGAAAATGGATTTAGATTATCTTGTTATTGGAAATTACTTACTCTGGAAATGATAATACTTGGAATACATAGTGCTCTAGATTGGGATTCAAGTGATCCTAAGAATTTTTCTAGAATCCATGATTCTGGATGTACTTTGTTTATTGATGGAAAGCATATTAAAAGTATAGATGAATCAAGACTTACTCGTGTAAAGTATGAGGGTAACTATCCAGTCAATTCAATTGATTATTGTTTAGATGGTATTCCTAAAGAAGATGTAGACATTGTAGCATTCCCTCCAAGTGCAGTTCATTTATGTAATGAACAAATTTCATCAGGTGATGCTGGTAATTTTTTTCGTAAAGAATTTCCTAATGCTGAGATTTGGTATCTGAGCCATCACTTATGTCATGCTGCCTCAACTGTTTTTACAGCACCATTTAACAGTGGAAGTTTTTTAACTCTTGATGGTATGGGAAGTAGTGTATGGGACTTTGCAGATGGATCTACTAAGAGAATGGAGAACAATAGTATAGGGTATTTTAATAAAGATAAAAGAGAGTTTAGATTTTTTAGATTAGAGAGTGGACCAGGTGAAAATTCTTTTGGTGATTATTATTGCAATATGGCTAGTAATATCTACAATGAGAAGACAGGTTCCAATGATGGCAAATATAATAATGCAGAAGGTAAGATAATGGGACTGTCTGCATATGGTAAATCTTCTAATAAGTCTAAACCATATACAGTTTCAACAGAGTATCCTTTGAATAGTATGAATATTGATAGGTTTGAATATGGAGAACCAATTATAAATTTCTATGATTATGATAATGTCTATCTATCTATTAAAGATTTGTCCTATGAAGATCAGTCTGCGTATTTGCAAGGACACTTTGAAGATGCTATAATCAAATGGATCTCCCTATTGAGGGAGGACTACCTCACAGAGAATGTTTGTTTTGCTGGTGGTGTGTTCTTAAATGTCTGTGCAAATTCTTTGTTCAGAGGTATGTTTGAGAATATTCACATTCCACCTTGGCCAAATGATTCTGGTGTACACTTTGGTGCTGCTGCTTGGGCAGCATATAAATCCAAGGAGATTCTTGATATACCATTCAACATTGCTTTGTTGGGTAAAGAGTATTCAAACTCTGAGATTAAACAATCAATTACTAAATTATGGAACTGAAGTACTGGTTAAATTCTATCAATCTTACAAAGGAGAATATCCTTGATGAAGATCCTACTGAGAAGTATCCAGCATTTGTTGTTAATAAGTGTATGTCAGGATCTATTGATTCTGTATTATTTGCAAATGAGATGAACAAGTATCACTTCTTAGATTCTAAACTTCAGTATGATTTTCTTTTAAATTCTTTGAGGAAGAGGAAGAGGTTTGCTCCTTGGTTAAAGAAGGGTAAGGTAGAGGATATTGATGCAGTTAAGAAGTACTATGGTTATAGTAATGAGAAGGCACAACAGGCATTGAGAATTCTTACAAAGGAACAGATTAAATATATTAAAGGTAAACTTAATACTGGAGGAGTGGTTTGAAAATCCTTAGTATAGATTTAGATTTCATTGCTGATACTTCTATAGATGAAAATGAGAAACTTGTAAAGGAGAAACTGGGTGATGAAGAAGGTCTAGACATGTGGCCTATTCTCAAATGGCAAGAGTTGTTTGAGAAACTTCCTGGTCAGTTTTCGCATGATATTAATACTAAGAATTATCAATATTGTTTAAGAACTTATTTAAGAGCATTACGGCATTGTACTGATGTTAGGTTTGGTTATGATCATGATAATATACTTTATGGTTTAGAAGGTCATGATAATATTGAAGTTATTAATATAGATCATCATGATGATATATTCTCTGGTATCTTTGGTAGTCCTGAAGAAGAGGCAACTATACTCAAGAATTTTGATAGAGTTATGGAAGGTAACTGGGGGATGTATTTACAGATTAATAATAGATTAAGTTCTTTTACTTGGATTGGTAATAGACCCACCCCAGATCTACCTGCTGCAGAGAAGTATATTAGTAATTTTAAATTTACTACTAAGGATCAATATGAGTTTGATGATTATAAGTTTGATCAGATATTTGTGTGTATATCTCCTGGATATATACCACCTTTACAGTGGCATATGATGGCCACTTTCTTAACTGTTTATGAAGAGATAACAGGTAATGTAGTAGACTTGAATCAGTTTAATAAAAAATATGAGATGGAGAAATATTATTCTCAGATTACAGATTTCATAACAGATGGTACTACTATTGGTAAGGGAGACCCTTCTGCAAGAATTATTTACTAAATACATTTACGAATAACTGAATTAAAACGATGAGTGTTGTGAATGAAGTGACCGTTCCTTGGTCACCCGATCAAATGGTCGAGGTATCATTAGGCGAACCAGATGATTTTCTTAAAGTAAGAGAGACGCTAACCCGTATAGGTGTGGCATCCCGTAAAGAGAAGAAGTTATATCAATCTTGCCACATTCTACATAAGCAAGGAAGATATTTTATAGTTCATTTTAAAGAACTATTTGCTTTAGATGGAAAAAGAGCTAACCTTACTGCTAACGATGTTCAGCGTAGGAACCGCATTGCTCAGTTGCTTGCTGATTGGGGTCTCATAAAGATTTTAAATGCTGATCAGATTCAGGACATAGCACCTTTGAATCAGATCAAAGTATTATCATTTAAGGATAAGGGTGACTGGATACTCGAAACCAAGTATAATATAGGAAGGAAAAAAACGGAGGAAGAATCCTGAAGAAGTTTATTTTTGATGTTGATGGGACTTTGACACCTTCCAGAAAAACTATTGAACCTGAGTTCTTACATTTCTTTTATGAGTTTTCTACTTGTAATGATGTTTACTTAGTTACTGGTAGTGACAGGGACAAGACTATAGAGCAAGTCACACCAGGCATATACAATCAAGCTAAGAGGGTTTATAACTGTTCTGGTTCTGATGTATATGAAGGGGATGTTAATGTTTATAGAGATGACTGGGAACTACCTAGGGATGTAGAGAATCATTTAGAGAATGAATTACTCTTTAGTAAATTTCCTGTTCGTAATGGTAATCATATTGAGAGAAGGCCAGGAGGAGTTAACTTTAGTATACTAGGCAGAGGTCTTACATGTTTTGTTGAGAGAGAAGAGTATGTAAAGTGGGATCAAGAAACTGATGAAAGGAGAGAGATTGCTAGAAGACTTAAGATGAAGTTTCCAGAATTAGAAGTTAATATAGGAGGACAGACTGGTTTAGATCTAGGACCAAAGGGATCTGATAAGAGTCAGATCTTAAGAGATTTTAGATTGGGAGAACAGTTAATTTTCTTTGGTGATATGATGGAAGAAGGTCAGAATGATTATGCTTTAGCAAAAGCCGTACAGGAACAGGGCGGTTTGTCCCACTGTGTTAATGGGTGGAAAGATACTATGATGTTACTAAATAAAATTGAGTCGCCGTAAGGGACTTACAATTTAACACTCGCTTTTAAAGGAGGCTATTATGACAGACCTACAAAGATTTCGTGCTGAAAGCTTGCCTGATCTTATGGATAAGATCACCAAGAATAGCATAGGACTCGACAATTATTTTGATCGTTTCTTTCATGAGGTTCAGAATACTCATGGAAACTATCCACCTTACAATCTCATCAATGTAAGTAACTGCATATCTAAACTAGAGATTGCTCTAGCAGGATTCAAAAAAGATGAGGTTAAAGTTTACACAGAGTATGGTAAACTTGTCGTAGAAGGTAAGAAGGAAGAGAAAGAAGGTACAGACTATGCACATAGGGGACTCGCACAAAGATCCTTTAATAGATCATGGACTATCGCTGATGACACTGTTGTCAAGGAAGTCAATTTTGAAGACGGACTACTAACTGTCACACTCAGTAAAGTAGTACCAGATCATCACACTCGTAAAGACTGGATCTAACACATGGACACGGTAAGGGGACCCCCCTTTACCTGAATGCATTCACTTAAGGGAGGCAAGGGAGGTAGACACCTCCCTTTCTTTATGGTATAATAACTTCGTTAGGTTGATCGCCTGACATGGGAGTGACTGAATAAACTTGCTGGCATAAGGCTAGTTAAGGTGATGCGACAGAGGTGGTGCTCGCTGGAGGAGTCTCCAGAATCGATTTACCAATCGGGTCGTATACAGTGCGGTAAAAATCTACTCAATGTAGCAATGCCCCTCACTTGTTGGTACACATAACTCCAACCTCCCCACCATAAATATTTTAAAAAAGATGTCAATCAAAGTCGCTATTTTAAATGACGGTACTCAACTTCTTGCTGATATTAAAGAAGTTTTGGATGGTGATACTAAACAGTATATGATCATTAAACCATTTCAGATTACTTATACACCAGAGTTACTTCTTAAAGAAGATAATGAAGCAACTGAATCTCAAGTAAAGAAAGTTGGACTTAAGACTTGGTTGGAGATCTCAGAAGATGATACTTATATTGTCAATCCAGATACCGTTGCTACTGTGTGTGAACCATTAGCAGATTTAAAATCAATGTATGAAGACCTAACAAATGGTAGGAGAATCTAATGATTAAAGTTCTTGTTTTAAAAAATGACTCTAAAGTACTAGTCTCTGAGATTAGAGAAGTTGGTGCTGAAATTGGTGAACCTAATTGTGAATTAACTAATCCAGTTGAATTTAGAATGGGTGAAGAGGATTGGAAAGATAGGTTGCAAAGGTGGCCAGGTACATTAGTGACACAAGACAACAAGTGTATGATGTCATCAGATGATATACTAACTATAGTTGATCCACAACAGGAATTGTTAGTGGCATATAAAGAGGTCATCAAAGATTGAAATTCTATACAAATGTAGTTATGATCGGGGATCACTTCCTTGTTCGTGGGTACGATAAAGGAGAGTACTTCCAAGTTCGTGAGAAGTACTCTCCTACTTTGTTTGTGCCGTCAAAGAAAAAGACTAAGTATCAAACTTTGGAGGGTGATTATGTTGGGAAGATTAAACCTGGAACTGTAAGGGAGACAAGAGAATTTTTAAAACAGTATGAGCATGTAGAGAATTTCCCTATCTATGGTCAGGATAGATTTATCTATCAGTATATTGCTGACAGTTATCCTGAGGATGAAATCAAGTTTGATATAAGTAAGATTCGTCTGTATACTATTGATATTGAGACTAGAGCAGAGAATGGATTCCCTGATGTTGAATCAGCAGATCAGGAGATTTTACTTATAACAATTCAGGATTACAATACAAAGGAGATTATTACTTGGGGTAATGGTCCTTTTAAAATTAAGCAGGATAATGTTAGGTACATACAATTTAATAATGAGCACGATCTATTGAGTAGTTTTATTCAGTGGTGGATGGATAACACTCCTGACATTGTTACTGGATGGAACATTCAACTGTTTGATATACCATATATCGCCAAGCGTATTGATAGAGTTCTTGGTGAAAAATTAATGAGGAGATTATCCCCTTGGGGTCTATGTTCTCCTAAGGAGATCTATATTAAAGGTCGTCAGTTTCGTACTTATGATATTGGTGGAGTTACTCAGTTAGATTATCTTGATCTCTATAAGAAGTTTACTTATTCAAATCAAGAGTCATACCGATTGGATTATATTGCTAGTGTAGAACTAGGGCAGAAGAAATTAGACCATAGTGAATTCGACACATTTAAAGATTTCTACACAAAAGGTTGGCAAAAATTCGTAGAGTATAATATAATTGATGTGGAACTTGTTGACCGTCTGGAAGACAAGATGAAACTGATTGAACTTGCATTGACTATGGCATATGATGCCAAGGTTAATTATGCAGATGTGTTCTATCAGGTTCGGATGTGGGATACCATCATCTATAACTATCTCAAGAAAAGAAACATTGTGATTCCTCCGAAAGAGAAATCCAATAAAGATGAAAAGTACGCAGGAGCTTATGTCAAGGAACCGAAACCAGGACGCTATGATTGGGTGGTTAATTTTGACCTTAATAGCCTCTACCCTCATCTTATTATGCAATATAATATCTCACCCGAAACCCTCAGGGAGGCTAGACATCCCAATGCGAGCGTTGAAGGGATCTTAAACAAGAAGGTGGAGATTGATGGTGAGTTTGCTGTGTGTGCCAATGGAGCACAGTACAGGAAGGATGTGTATGGTTTCTTGCCATTGATGATGCAGAAGATGTATGACTCTAGGGTTATATTTAAGAAGAGGATGATTGATGCCAAGAAGAAATACGAGAAGACACCCACGCCTGATCTTGTCAAAGAGATTGCCAGATGTAACAACATCCAAATGGCAAAGAAGATTTCTCTTAACAGTGCTTATGGTGCTATCGGCAATGAGCACTTCAGGTATTATAGGTTAGCAAACGCAGAGGCCATTACGTTATCAGGTCAAGTCTCAATTAGATGGATTGAGAATAAGATGAATGCTTATCTAAATAAACTACTGTCAACAGAGAAAGTAGATTACGTCATTGCATCTGACACCGACTCAATATATCTTAATC
>Ga0315331_10001622_pt1 | contig 16907 bp, 11 predicted proteins | sample M160m34915metaG_FD_203456 | JGI IMG/M metagenome (GOLD analysis project Ga0315331, IMG submission 203456) | Ammonia-oxidizing marine archaeal communities from Monterey Bay, California, United States - M1 60m 34915 | ecosystem: Environmental > Aquatic > Marine > Intertidal zone | place: USA...
GCCATAACCATCGTTCTCTAACGACTTGACCAATGCCAACATCTGCGGCGGGGCCAATACGATTTCGATCGCCATTGGCAGAGACGGAACGCTCGCCACGTTTTCGCCGACACAGCGAACGATCCGACCCTCTTGACGCAACGTGACGAGCGCATCACCAGCGTTGCTATCATCAACGCTAAGTTGTGACCGCACACCGAGGAAGGTGCTCTTCTGCTCTCGCCACCAAGCACGCCACGACAACGCATCCTCAGAGGCAATCACGCGGCCGGTATGGCGCAACAATCGCTTCTCGGCAGCCGCCCGCAACATGTCGATGTTGGGCACAAACTGCCCCGGCTCCACGACCAACAGCAGAGCATCTACCAAGCCGACATCAGACAACGCTTGCCCTTCTCCAGGAGCAGCACGATAGACCAGATCGGCTAGCGGTATCGCGGCAAGCACCCGCGTCAAAGCCTCAGGCGCGCGCAAGCGCTTCGCCAATGGCTCAAGCAATTCGGCCGGCAAGACGTCTTCACCCGTTGCGTCGCCAATTTGAGCCAACGCAAATGCAGAATACACATAGCTGCGATCGACAGCTGGAGCGCTGACTCGCTTTTTTAGAACAGGCACCGCCGCCGGACCAACCCGCACCAGCGCCATGCAGGCGGCCGCGGCCAAGGCAGGATCCTTGGCAAGCAACGCGATCAGACGCTGGTTCGCGGTATCACTGCCAATGGCCTCCAGCAAGTCGACACCACGCAAACGCAAATCAAGCGATGACTCACGCGACAGCTGCATCGCAAATGCCGCATCTTCTTTGGTGCACAACGGAGCAAGCACTGGCACAGCCTGACGGCGCACAGCTGGAATGCTCGCACGCATGCACTGCTTCAATGATGTCTTGGCCTGCGCGCCCTTGAGCACTGCCATGGTTTCAATGACTTGGCGCGTTGCCATGCCAACCGGACGTGCCAACAATTGGAACAGCAATTCATCGGCGACGCGGTCAGACCCGGAGGTACGACCAAAGCGGCGCGCAACCGGCATCAAGTTCCGCATCTCCTTAGAGCGAGCGGTGCGTGCGACCTGAAGAATCAGGTCCTCGATCTTGGGATAGGCACGCCCCATCTCCTCGAGCTTGGCCTGCACTTTGACTCGCGGACCAACCATTTCGAGGAGGTCACGGCGAAAGCGCTCGATCTCCTTCAGGGGCCGGGCCTCCGTCGCTTTGGCGACCGGCGCCTTCCGTGGCGGTAGCTTGAGATCACCACCAGGCAACACCTGCGGCAAGAAAGAGATGAGAAGTGTGACAGCGAGGGTCATTAAGCGGGACCGCGGATGGGTAGGCGTTCGGTGGGGTCGAACCGGTACCTGGGACGTGCGGCGATCATAGCCCGCCAACCCCGAGGGGCCAACGCGGGGTAAAGAACCGGGCAACCGAGGCCCAAATCTCCGCATCTCCACGACGCCTCCGCCAGCCATATCGATTCGAGGGCAATGACGGCAACCGAGACATCTTGCCCCCCCACAGCCAGCAGAGATGCCGCTTAGCTGACTGTTGCTCACCGGTCGCGAGAGATCATATTTCGCACGCTAATGACGACACCGAAGCTCTACACAAAGCCACCTGGATGGCGGAACTAGCCTTGGCAATGGCGTCGACGATGCGCGCTGTGACTCGGCCCACGACCGGGAACACGCGTCGACGATCGCTAGATAGCGCGGCTTTGCAGCCCCCAGCAACCGCTTCTTCAACGATCTCAACTGCCCCCCCTCAAGTGTGATTCGCTCGATCCAATTCGGTCCAGAAGATAGGCCCGCCAACCTGCGACTTGGCAAACGGTGGCTCCGTTTAGCCAATCGGCCGACAACATCCACTCAGACTGCGCCTCCGCGCAAGCGACCAAACACACCGCACTCCGCCCTGAGCGACTCGTGTAGGAGTCACCAAGCATCCCGTCCTCCAGGTCGGAATGCCTCGGAAGCCCCCTGATTGCCATGGTCACTAACGGCTTTCTGACCTTCTTCGGGTAACCTGCTCGCCCCCAATGACCGAACTGACTACCGAACTGACTCCCGGGCAGACCCTAGAACTGCGCACTGATCGCCTAGCATTTGGCGGCTCGGCCATCGCCCGCCACGAAGGCCGCGCGGTGTTCGTGTCCTATGCGGCACCAAAGGAACTCGTGCGCGTTGAGATTACTGCTGTCGAAAAGACCTTTGCGAGGGCCAAGGTGCTCGAAGTGCTCGAGGCGAGCCCCGACCGCACCGAGCCACGTTGCCAACACTTTGGCGAATGCGGTGGCTGCAACTACCAACACGTCGCCTACGAAGCGCAAGTCTCAGCGAAAAGTGAGTTTGTCTCCGACGCCCTAACGCGCATCGGCAAGTTCGAATGGGCAGACCCCATCGTCGTGCACCACGCAGAACCTTGGAACTACCGTTCGCGCACGCAACTCAAGCTCAAAGCCACAGCCGGCACGCGACCCGATGGTTCGCGCGGACGCATCGACAAGCGTGAGCGCAAGCGCATGGCCGCGGCACAAGCCGAGAAAGACATCGCAGAGGATCAGAAGCTCGGCGCAACACGCACACCTGTGGTGGGCTACCACTACGCAAGCTCAAACCGAGTGCTCGACGTCAAGGAATGCCCAGTGCTCGCCCCCGAACTAGAAAAGGGCATCGAGACAATCCGCACAGCGATCACCGGCATGCCGCGGCGAGAATGGCCCTACCAAGTAGAAGGATCGTGCGGCGTAGAAGGCGCTTCTTACTCACCTGACCTGCCCGGCATGCGCAAAGACCTGGTCGAGCATGAAGTGCTTGGTTTCCGGTATTTGATCGAACCGGAGAGCTTTTTCCAAGGCAACCGCCACCTGGTCCATCAACTGGTCGAATGCGCCGTCAACAATGAAGAAGGTGGCCTGGTGTTCGACCTCTACGCTGGCGTTGGGCTCTTCTCCCTACCACTCAGCAAACGCTTCGAGCGCGTCATCTCGGTTGAAGACGAACGCCGCGCCTGCACCCTCGGCCGCGTCAACGTGAAGACCAACGGATGCAACAACGTGCACTACTTGCGCAAGACGACCGAGCAGTTCTTAGCTAGCAACAAGGAACGACCAGACCTCGTCGTCATGGACCCGCCGCGCCTGGGCGCAAAGCCGGCAATCCCCATGCTGTTAGAACTCAAAGCCAAACGCATCGTCTACGTATCGTGCGATCCGCAGACGTTAGCGCGCGACCTGCGCTCCCTGGTTGATGGCGGCTACGAGCTTGAGGGTGTCGAGGCAGTCGACATGTTCCCGCAGACCTACCACGTCGAAGCCGTCGCCAAACTCCGCCTAAAAGACGCATAAGCGTCTTTTAATAAACTGACTACGTCACCGCTCGAGTTCGGGCCTAGTCGCGCCCGGTGACGTGCAGCTAAGGCAAGCCGAGGGGCAATACATGGATGCGGCCACAATGGGCCTCACCATTCGGAGTCAACATCCCGCGCTTTTTGGCCACGAACGTGACCGTGGTATCCGCGCAGCATGCGGCCCCGAGGACTTCACCTGTATCTCCGTGCAAGCCAGAGGGAATGTCGACGCTTAGCTTAGGACCTGCGGCTTGATTGAAGACCTGGACCCAAGAGCGTGCCGGATCGCGCAACTCACGGTCGAGGCCTGTACCGAACAGCGCGTCGATCCAAACGGCACCTGAGTGTCCTGTTGGATCCGGCACAACACCTATTCGCAAAGCAGCTCCGGCACGATCAAGGATCTGCTGCTGCAAGGCCGCATCCGGCACCTTCTGCGGATCTGGTTCCGCCAACAAATACAAGGCACACCGCGCAAAGCCAAGGTGACGAGCCATGGCGAGACCATCGCCGCCATTATTACCGGCACCACACAAGATCACGAAACGATCGCCGAGGCTCCGCGCGACCTCAGCGGCACCTCGAGCCGCATTCTCCATCAATAGCACGGTAGGCATGCCTAATCGATCAACAGCATCGCGGTCGATCGCCCGCGCTTGTGCAATCGACAGTACGGGTTCGCTCTTACTCATTGCAGGTCCTGATTACGCACAGCTTCTCGGACGCGCCGCAGCACATCGAGGTCTTCGACAGGATCTAGCGCAAGCAACTCTTGGAAGCCACTTTGTTGCGTGCCAAGCAACTCGCCGCTACCGCGCAACGCAAGATCGCGCTCGGCCAGTTCGAAGCCGTCAGTCGTGGCACAAATAGCAGCCACCCGCTCGGTCTTTGGGCCACACAGAAGAGCCATGCCGCGTCGCCGCCCTCGACCGACGCGACCGCGCAGTTGATGCAGCGTCGCGATGCCGAAGCGATCAGCACCAACAACAACGATCAGCGTGGCTTCAGGCACATCAACGCCGACTTCTAGTACCGTCGTACCGACTAGCACATCGACGATTCCCTCTCGGAACAACGCCAACGATCGCTGCCGCTCGCTTTGCTTGACGCGGCCGTGCACCAACGCGCAACGAAACTTCTTCTGCAAAGCTTCGTGCACACGCACCACCCCGCCCTTTTCCCCATCCTGCCCAACTGCCGGACACACCACAAAGACGCGCCCTTCTCGCTTCACCGCCCGCGCAATGCTGCGTAGCGCCCGGGCCCATTTTTCCGCAGGCAGGTGAAATGCACGAATCGGTTCGCGACCAGGTGGCCGACTTGCAAGCGTAACCACGTCTAGGTCGCCAAAGGAAACCAGCGCTTGCGTACGCGGGATCGGCGTTGCAGTCATCACCAAGACGTGCGGGTTCTCGCCTTTGTTAACGAGCTTCATGCGTTGATTGACGCCGAAGCGATGCTGCTCATCGACGACAACGAGACCAAGCCCCGGCATCTCGACATCACCAGCAATCAATGCATGCGTCCCGAACACAATCCGCGGCCCCTGCAACGGCAACTGACGGCGGTGCGACGCAGTACACAACGCAACTTCAACGCCGGATCCCTTGAGCCAACTCGACACAGTCGTGTAGTGCTGCTCGGCAAGCAACTCGGTTGGCGCCAAGAACGCAACCATGCCGCCCTTCCGGCAAACAGCGAGTCCAGCAGCGATCGCCACTGCGGTCTTGCCAGTTCCGACATCTCCCTGCAGCAACACCCCCATCGCCCCTGGCCCAGCCAACTTGCGCCACAAGACCTGCACAGCATCCTCTTGCTCCGCGGTCAGCTTGAACGGCACCCTGGCAAGAATGCGCTCCGCCATTTCCTCGTCTACCGCGAACGTCTGGGCCAGCCGCTGCTCACGCGCTCGACGGGCTCGCTCAACGGCCTCGAACAACTTGATCGCCTCGCGCACGGCAAAGTGACGACGAGCTTGTTCGTGCTGTTCCACGTCCTTCGGACGATGCATCGCCAACAGCAATTCTCGTGGCGTCAACGACATCTCAGCCAACCCGCTCGGCAACTCCGGCAAAGTGACCGAGCTCCAATTAAGCTCATCAAGCACGTGCGCAATCCACTTCTGCAAACGTGGCGAAGAGATCCCCTCAACCTCGGGATAGCGCAATTGCACCTCGCCATCCGCGACGGCACCCTGCGGCAAGACCTTGGCAGCAGAAAGAACGAACCGCTTGCCCTTCTTGAGCAACGTCCCTTCAAGCGTGCGGTGCTGGCCAACCGTATAGTTTTTCTTCAACCAGGGCTGATTGAAAAAAGCAGCCTGAAAGGTGCTCGAATCGGCGCAGACAAACGTCACGGTCACCATCGAACGGCGTCCGGGCAACCACTGCATCGAAACGCTGCCCACCTCCCCCTGCATGCGGACCAATTCGCCAATTGCCGACTCATCAGGGGTATCAAGCTCACGGAGCGCCCGGTAGCGGCGTGGGAAAAACGCCGCTAGCTCAAACACAGACGTAACGGATACGTCTGCAAGGCGGGCCGCTGTGGTCGGTCCGATTCCCGGCACGGTAACGACCAGATCATCCGGTCTGAGGCTAGAATTGCCCGTTAACGCGCTGGAAGTCGCGTCATCAGCTCGTGCCTCGCGCTCTGTAGATCCGCCCATGAAACTATGGTGTAGCCGACTTCGGCTCGCCACGGAACGCCGCGTCCGGTAGCTTCTGCGCGCTTGAACGAGCTCACTGAGAAGCAACTCTCGGAGCTGCAGCGCTTCGGCTTTGATGCCGAGCTGCAGCGCCGCTGGCAGAATGACATCGCGGAAGGCCGTCTTTCGAAGGCTACCAATGCAGTCGGAGGCAACTTGTTAGCGCCGGCTGCGGGCACCATTCACAAGCTCCCCAGCGTCGACACCAAGGCCTACAAATCCATCGAGCAGATCGGCCGTGACGCGATCAATAATGGCGAGCTAGGAGTCGTGGTCCTAAACGGCGGCATGGCGACGCGCTTTGGCGGAGTTGTCAAAGGCATCGTGCCAGTCCTTGGCAAGTCGCGCACGTTCCTGGGCCTAGCCGTCGAAGATGTGCTCGCCCAGCGCAAAGCGGCCAACTGCAACGTCCCGTTCTATTGCATGAACAGCTTCGCGACCGACGAAGCGACCAAGGCGCACTTTCGTGATCATGCACAATTCGGCCTGACCAAGGATTGCATCACCCACCTGACACAATCGGTGGCGGTGCGGATGACCAAGAGCGGCAAGATCTTCGAGTTAGAGAATGGTGAGCCGTCACCTTATGGCCCCGGCCACGGCGACTTCGCATCCTCGTTCCGCAACAGCGGTGCCCTCCAGAGTTTCCTCGACGGTGGTGGCCGCTACTTGCTAGTCCGCAACGTCGACAATCTCGGCGCCCGTATCGATCCACTGATACTCGGCCACCACATCGCGAGTGGCTGCGACATGACTGGCGAATTGGCCCCAAAGTGGCCCGACGACGTTGGTGGCTCCCCGTTCCAATACCTCGGCCGCACGCAGTTGATCGAACAGTTACGCTACCCCGAGGAATTTGATCCAAACGTTGTCGATGTGTTCAACACCAACACGTTCACATTCACGGCGAAGGCGCTCGACCGCGACTTCGACCTCGGATGGTATTATGTCGAGAAGAAGGTCGAGAACCGCGACGCGGTGCAAGCCGAGCATTTGATCGGCGAGATGACATCGCACTTATCGACCAACTTCCTACAGATCCGCCGCAACGGCCGCCGCACGCGCTTCCTACCGATGAAGACTCCGGACGATTTGAGCGCGGCGATGGAAGAGATTGCCGAGATCTATGACGGCAGAGATGAAGAAGCTGACATCTAGCCTGCTAGATGTCTGAGCCCGCGGTCGGACAGACAACAGTCCTAGAGATCCTCACGAGTTGATCCTTGACCGGTCCGCAGCGCCAGAAAGCTTCGACTTAGGCCTACTGCCCCGGTTTCGACGCGCTTCTCAGGCTTCGGCTAGGTCTGCGCCCGAGCAGGTGCGCCAGGGGCGGAGGTCCGCACCACAAGGTGCAGAACAAACACCACTGAGAACGCAATCGACGTCACGACATGCCCCCAAATCCACGCTGTACGCCAAGCCTCATCAACGGCCACCTGCAGTAGGTAGCCGGTGACAATCATGGGTATCGCCTGCGAGAGCAGTGCGATACCGGTACGGCGGCGTGGACGCGCGCCCGAGACCAGCTTCTGCAAGATGTGCGTCCGCCAGATGAGCCCGATCGCGAAGACGAACAACGGCACTGTGAGCACGTGGATCGCCTGCAGCGGCGAGGTCCAGGAGTGTGCCACTGGGCCAAACTCGTCCTCAATCTCACCGAAATAGAGCAGATATCCGTAGCCGAAGCCGCTGAACGTCGCGAGGGCCGCCGTGAGATAGACCGCGCGCTTGTCGCCGCGCCTCAACGGACCCTCTGAGAAACAGACTCCCCAACCGAGGGTGGCGGCAGCGCAGACGGCTTACGCTTGGGCTTGGCCGGCGTCTTGCCTGGGGCCGGCTTCTTGCCTGGGACCGGTTTCTTGACCGGATAGATGAGCTGGTGAGAAGCGAGGATCCTGCGCACCGTGTCGACTGTAGCATGCACGGTCAGCGTGCAGCCAGCGACAGGCTTGATGACGCCGGTTTTAAGGCTCAGGTCGTTGCCGAGCACTTGCTTACGGAACTGTTCGTACCATATCCCGCGCGGCATGTAGTCGACGGGCTCCTCGAACGCCACAACCTCGATGCGGCGGGCGCGCGCCTTGGTGTCGACGGCCACCATCAGCAGTTCCTTCTTGGACCGGACCCGGTGCCGGTCAAAGTACGCGTATCCGGCGATCTCTTTGCCCTTTCGCGCCTCATAGACGTAGATCATCGAGCGAGGGGCCGCGTGGCCAGATCGCTTCTTGATCTCGGCCTTCGCCGCGTCGGACAAGACGTGCGTTTTGCGCTCGAACTTGCACTTTGGGAACGCAAGTTCGAGCGCTTCGGCAGGCTCTAGAAAGACCTTTCCCTGGGCGAACAGACCGCCGGTGCACGTGGCGACCATGCCACACAGAAGAAGGAGCTTCCTAAGGCCGTCAATCATTAGAAGACGTAGCCAAAGACCAAGGTGAAGACGTCAGGCTTGTTCTCGTAGTCTGCGTAGTCCGCCTTGATGACGACCTGCGGGATCGGCTTGTAGTTGAGGCCGTAGGTCACGATCTCGTTGTCATACTTGTCCTCAGCCGTGAAGCCGGCGGCCATCTGATCTTGCGTGTTGATCTGCTCAAAGCGGACGAACGGACGCAGTTGTTGCTCCGAGCCAGGCGCGACCAGGCCCATGAGGTCGTAGCCGACTTCGCCGTAGTAGCCGCTCATGCCCTTAGCGAGGTTGCTCTGCGTAGCGTTGTTGAACGTCTCGGTGTCGTCAATGTCCGCCGCCGCGTAGAGCGCGCGGAAGACCCACGGGCCGGTGCGGTAGTCCACGTGGGCTTCCCACATGAACGTCTCGAGGTTACCGATGGCGACGTCCGTTTGGCCCGAGTTGGGGTCAAGCGGATTAACCAACCCAGAGCCAACCTCGTCTTGGCCGTGGTTGCCGTAGCTAGCCGAGGCGCCGAGCGTCAGGCCGTTGACGCCAACATAGTCGACGCGCGTGATGAACGAGAAGTCCTCACTGTTGGACTCCGAGCCCTTCTGGCGGCCGCTGCGGAGGCCCTTAGCGCCGAAGCTCTCGCCGTCGAGGGCGGTCATCAGGTACGACTGGTAGGCGAAGTCGCCCACGTCGCCATAGAGGCCAGCGCCCATCTCACGCCACGTGGACGGGATGATGCGCTTCTCGATCTCGGGACGGTTCGAGGCGAGGAAGGCCGTCGGCTCGTGCAGCTGGTTGATCAGGCCCATCGGGGACAGCAGCAGACCAGCACGGAAGTTGACCGTGTCGCTGTGCATGTAGTCGAGGTAGGCGAACTCGATCGAGGCCGAGCCTTCCTTGCTAGTGGAGCCGTGCTCCCACTCCAGTTCGGAGTTGAACACCCACTTGTCGCTGAACTTGTAACCGACGTAAAGGATGGCCCGACGCGCGTCGGCCTCATCCTTACCGCCGTCGCGACGGTCCTTGTAGACCATCTCGCCGTAGCCACCGAACGAGATGCCTTGCTCGATGTCGTAGACCTTGTTTGCACCTTGGCCGACACCGCGCGAGCTGCCCATCACGTCGCGGAACTGGCCGATCTTCGGGACGAAGCCGCCGAGGTCGATCTTCTCGACATCGGAGGACAAAGCTCCGACCTGCTGTTGCAGGGCCTTGTTTTCCTGCTCGAGGCGCTTGAGGCGCTGCTCGACAGATTCCTGTGCGATAAGAGAGGGAGAGATAGCGAGCACAGCAAAGGCGCACGCTGAACTAGTAACGAAACGAACGTTCTTCATTGGAGTGTGATTTCCGGCACTAGTGCCGTGACACGGTCGCGCATGCCAGAGGTCATGCGTGCAGTGAGTTGTGGTTTGGCGGCATCGCCGCTGGCGACCAGCACGAGCACTTCGACGCCTTCATGCTGCTCAGCCCAGGCCAGAGCCACGTCCGGCCCCATTACAAACAAACCCGTCGACAAGCAGTCGGCCGTGAATGCGTCAGTCGCCCAGACAGTGACGGAACCAAAATCCGCCGCAGGGCGGCCGGTCCGTGGATCGAGAATATGGCCCAGGCTCCGGTCACCGACCTGGAACCGGCGCTCGCTGTTTGCGGTCGTCGCCAAGCTGCCAGAATCGACACTCACTCGAACGACACCGCGTAAGCGATCGTCCGGCGCAGCAATGTCGTAGTCAGCAGGTGTATCATGCTGCCCAGCTCGCAACACCTGACCGCCGAAGTCCATCACGACCGCGGTCGCACCAGCTTCGAGCATCGCGCGTGCTGCCGCGTCGAGACCAGCCCCCTTACCAAAGCCGCCCTCCTCAAGGCGTAACTTCGCACTACGCCGGCCGGTGTTGCCGTGCACAACTTGCAACTGGTCTAAACCACAGTGCGGCAAGCATGCCCAGACCTCTTGGTCTGTTGGCCAATGGCCACCATCGCGCAGTTGATAGAGGTCAACCAACGCGCCAACTGCTGGGTCAAATGCTCCGCCAGTCGCACGCTGCCACCAACGCGCCTTGCGCAGATCTTCGAGCAGTGCGCCCGACAAGTTCATGTAACTGCCGACGCGCAAACTGTTCAGTTGCGACAACTCAGAGTCGGGACGCCACGTCGACAAGCGGGCGTTGACGGCTTCAATTGCCTGCAGCCCCGATTCGGAAGCCTGCATCGCTTCCGCGCGCGACGGAGCCGTCACCTGCAGGTGCAGATTGGTCGCCATCGAAACAACCATCCGTTCGACGGTTGCCGAGGCCCTACTGGTCCATTCCACCTCGTTGCGAGTTGCCCAAGAGGCACACCCAGACCCCACCGCAGAAGCAGCAAGCAGGGCGTATTGGGTCAGGCGGACTCGCATTTGGCCTGATTCTTTATCGCTACTGAGACGCGATCTCAATACTTAAAATGAGATCGTTTCTCAATTATGGCCCGAAGTGGGCATGTAAAAATGCCTCGATCCTGGGGTGCGGACGCAAAGCAACCAACGCCGCGGACCAAGACCCAAGCTGGCCAGAGCGACGAAAGCGGATTCCTAGCGAGACTCAGCGGCGACGGCGCTTAGGCAAGTCGACAGAACGATCCCCGGGCACATGGTAGAGCTCCACGATCCTGGCTTCCGCAGCTCGCGCATCTTCGACATCGAGCAGCACGGTTGAGCCGCTCGACAATTTGATCACGACATCACCGGCCGCCTTATCTACTCGCTTGATGAAGTCGAGCATATCGACCGGCTGCTCACCGTTAACGCTGGCCACGCTGTCATTATGAAACGCTTCGTAGCCCACGTTGACCGCATCCGCGAGCACTTGAGCCAACACGACGACCTCCTGTTTCTCAGGTAATCGCAGGCCGTGGTAGTAACTGTGCAGCAGTTCCTTTGGCGCCTTATCCCACCAATGCTCGCCCCAATTACGTAGGTATTCAGCGGTCAAGCGCTGGAAGACCAAACCACCAAACAGGAACCACATTGGACGACGGTCATACTCCGTCCGAGGCACCAACCACTTCATCGGCTGCATCGTCAACGCCACGTTCTTCGACTTACCATCGCGCAAAACACGCGCCTTGATGACGTCGCCACAGTGGTAGTCGCCGATAACCGCATCGAACTGGCAACGATGACGACCGCGGTAGCGAATCGTGCCGTTGTCGGCAATGCGATGCCCATCAAGCTCCATCAACACATCGCCCTCAACAAACTTACCCCAGGCGCTCGAGCCGTATTGAACAGCCGTAAGCAGCACACCGCTATCACGCGTCTTCATGCCCAGATGCTTCCGCAGCGCCGGGTTCTCAAGGGGTTGAGTCGTGATGCCAATGCCCGGCACGTCCGGCAACTTCTTCTTCTTCACGCCATCCAGAAAGCGGCGGATGATGGGCGCCGGCACCATCTCGCCAACGTTCTCGGCATCTGGCATGGCCTGGAACGCAATGCCAACGATCTTGCCGCGTGCGAACACAGGCCCACCGCTATTGCCTTCGTTGATCGCTGCGTCAACGGTTACCGCCAACAGATGACGCTGACTGTGCTCGTAGCGCTGCACCTCGATACGCGATACGACGCCCTCGGTGATCGATACCTCTTCGCCACCGATCGGATAGCCAACCACCTGGACCGCATCCCGCAGCTTGGGCAAATCCCCAACAATCGATGGCTTCATACCACGTGCGAACGGCTTGTCGTCGATCTCAAGCAATGCCAAATCGCAGTCGTGGCTAACGGCCAAGACACGGGCAGTCACCTTCTTAGGATCGCTCTGCTTCTGCACCTGGACAAATGTGGCGTTGGCCACGACATGGGCGCCCGTCAGGATCCTTCCTGGGCCGACGACCACCCCGGATCCAGTGCTACCGCGCGGAGCCACGCTCTGCCACGGACACTCATAGTCGGGGTCCTGGTATGTACTGTAGACGCGAACGACTTGGGGGTAGCTCATGAGCGATCGGGCGGAACAACGTAGCGAGCGGCGGCGTGGAAGCGACCCTGGCCCGCCAGATCCACAGCATGACCTCGAATCAAACGGGCCGCCGCAAGCGATTCGCCCCCTAAACGACCGCCCAGAAGTCCATGAGAAGGGGCAAAGAGGTCACCGAGCGCAAACTCACAAACTGCGTTCCGCCGGCGAACTCAACGAGAAAAGACCGCCAGACGTAATACAAGCCACCATCTAGAGGCTGGAGGGTCCGCCAACAAACCTCAAAAACTCAGCCCCCAACATCATGTTGTAACGTTGTAATCTCTAGGGAACCTTGCCCTGCACATAGCTCGTCATACGTGACAGCCCCCAATTCCACTGTTCAAGCTCATCTCCATGCTCCGCTACTCGCCCACCGCCATTCTGGCGGCCATTCTCGTTGCGCCCGCATTTGCCCAGACAATCCAACCAGTTGGACGCATCCACCCAAATGCTCTGCCACAGAGCACCGTCGCTAGCTACGGCGCACCACTCCTGGATCGAAACGCTCTAGCTACCGAAGACACGAACCGCGCCGCCAACGGCCAACCGGCACGCTATGCCGTTCCGACAACCGTCAACATCTCACCACTGACGCACGGCTCGTGGGAAGAACTCGATGACAACTGGTCCCTCTGGCGCTTGCTCATCAAGTCTCCGGACGCCAGCCACATCAACTTGGGCTTCCAGACCTTCTTCATGCCCGCGGGAGCGCGCATGCAGGTCTACAGCAACGATTACCGCCACATCGTGCGCCCATTTGACAGCAACGACCACCAGCCAACCGGCCAACTGTGGACTCCTGTTGTTGTTGGATCGGAGATCATCTGCGAGGTCTACGTGCAAACAGCACTCAAGCCGCAGTTGCTACTCAACATGGCCCACATTGGATCGGGTTACCGCTTCTTCGGCGCTGGCTCGACAGCACTCAACGACGTTGATGGCAGTGGTTCCTGCAACATCGACGTCAACTGCCCGCAAGGTGTCGGATGGGAGAGCGAGATATCAGCTTCCGCAGCGATCTCCACCGGCGGATCGATTTTCTGCAGCGGCAGCATGATCAACAACACCGCCAATGACGGTCGCAACTTCTTCTTAACCGCTTACCACTGCGGCGTTAACTCAAACGGTTCGGCGTCTTCCTTGGTCTGCTACTGGAATTACGATGCCGTCTCTTGCGGCAGCAGCTCCGCACCCCTCAACCAATTCACGACTGGGGCGACTTTGCGTGCGGGCTACAGCACTTCCGACTTCACGCTCGTGGAGCTGACCAGCACTCCGAATCCGAGCTGGGGTGTCACCTACGCTGGCTGGAGCCGCGCAACCGGCAATGCGACATCCGCAGTAGCCATCCACCACCCAAGCGGCGACTCAAAGAAGATCTCGTTCGAAAACCAATCCACACAAACGACGGGCTACGGCAGTAGCAGCCAAAACTCCAATGGCAACCACGTCCGCGTCGTGGACTGGGACCAGGGAACCACGGAGCCAGGCTCATCAGGCTCCCCCCTGTTTGATCAGAACCACCGCATCATTGGTCAGCTGCATGGCGGCGGAGCTGCCTGCGGCAACAACCAGTCAGACTGGTATGGGCGACTACTGACATCTTGGACAGGTGGCGGCAGCAACAGCTCACGCCTCTCGAACTGGCTCGACCCGCTAAACACCGGCCAAACGACGCTAGACACCTCCGGCACGGGCAGCAGCTCAACCGCTGTCATCACGTCAGTCGGTAGTGGCTGCGGTGGAACCGCCATCACATGTGACGAGGCATTCTACGAGACCCCGAACTTCGACCTTGCCAACTCGTCCTTCACGCTCGACTTTGACGGCACGGCCTACACGCTAGTCGCCGGCCAAGGAAACTGGATCGCACCATCGGGTGGCGTCCAAACCCTTAGCGACGATGACGAGTTCACGCAATCGTTCGGCTTCTCGCTTCCATATCCTGGCGGCTCAACGAACAGCCTGACGGTATGCTCGAACGGCTTCATCTCGACCTCTAGCAATGGCACGGACTGGACGCCAGACGTCGCGGACTTCCTCAATGGCATCACGCGCTGGTGCCCGATGTGGCACGACCTCAGCCCGAACCAAAACGGGAGTGGTGACGTTCACTGGAACGCCAACTCAAGCCGCGTAGTCGTCACCTGGAACGGTGTCGAGTACTACAACAGCAACAACACGGCGACGTTCCAGATTCAGTTCTGGTCCAACGGCGACGTTCATTGCATCTACCAATCGGTTGCATCTGGCGGCAACGACTACCTAGTCGGCTTCTCGCTCGGCAACGGCGCAGCGGATCCAGGCAGCATGGACATCTCGGCCAACCTGAATGGCAGCGTGACTGTATGCAACAGCACCGCGGGCACCCCGAACGTCACGCTCGATGCGACCGTCCGCCCAATCATTGGCACGACATCGACTCTGATCACGACGAACCTCCCGACTGGCACCGTTGGCGGCCTATCCATTCTGTCGACCATCGCAATCCCAGGTGGATTTGATCTGACGTCGCTTGGCATGCCAGGTTGCCGTGTCTACCAGCAATTGACCTTGGTTGAGACCATTCCAGTTGTAGGCAGCACGTCCTGGCGCTCATTGCCGATCCCGAACGACCCCACCTTGGTCAGTGCAAAGGTGCACGGCCAGTCGGTCATGTTGGTGCCAAACATCAACGCCTTCAACATGGTCACCTCGAATGGCCTTGAGCTGTTGATCGGCGACGTATAAGCCACCCGATCGCAAAGCTCCCCGCTAACCCGGGGACCTAAAAAAGCCGCCCCCAATGGAGGGCGGCTTTTTTTGTGACTGGGTAAATGCGACACCTCGCCCCATCCGATCCACGAGGTATTCCTCGCGACCCCAGGCCTACAAGAACCAGTCGCGCTTCTCTTCGCCGGGCGCTTCTTCCGGCAACTCGACACTCGCGTTTACGAGTTCTTCAAGCCACCAATTGGTGCTGTTGTAAAGACAAGTGACCTCACTGCACTCGGCGCTCGCATCAAAGCCCTCAAGCAAGCGGGATGTATCATGCTGCCCAGAAGGCGGGACCGACCAAATGTCTTTGCCACCGATCTCGGCCTTCTTAACTCCCCGGTGCGCCGGACAATTGTAGGTCCCTAGCGGTGTCACAACCTGCCGCAGCATCTGCATGTGGCACACCTTGGGCTGACGAGTGTATTCCCGCCAAGTACCACTCATCAAGACGCGCAAGTTGGTGCTCGCCAAGACTCGGAAGTCCTCACGAACCGTTGCCCGAGCCTCTTCAAGGTTGGCCTGGATACGCGCAATGACAGCCTGCAGTTCGGCTTCCGTTTTGGCGGGATCCATGACCTCGGCGCCACTGTCTTGTCGCTCCAGGAACGGCTTAAAGGAGATGTAGTCAAACATCGCATCAGAAGCGCGCTGACTCGCCATGACCATCTCGTGGATATTCTCGACGATCTGAACGTCGCCACGGCTGCCACCGACCCACGTAATGACAAACGAGAACCCCATCTGCAAGTCTGGGTTCGCAGCCTTAATCTTCGGAGTCCAACTGCAAATCTCGTCAAGCGTCAGCGACTTCTTCGACGGATGATGCATACGCTGGAAAACATCATTGCTGCCCGAGTCGAGCGACAAACGCACCCAGTCACCCTTGGTAAAGTGCTGCGCAGCTTGAAGGATACGATCACCTCGACTGCCGTTCGTGACAACTGAGACCGACAGGTCGAGCTTCTTCAGGAACGCGACGAAATCGACGAAGCCTGGGTAAAGCGTTGGCTCACCACCACCGATCAGAATCACACTGCGCAGACCACGCTCGGCCATGCGCTCAATGGACGCACGAAGTTGTTCATCTTCATGCTTTTCGCGGCTGTTGAGGATGTCCCAATCGATGCAGTGATCACACGCGTAGTTACACGCCGTGGTCAGATCGAGGTTGATCGACAGTGGCGCGAGATCCGGCATGTCCGGCAACTGCTTGCCTTCGGCCTGTGCCTGACGCAGCGCGCGCTGCCACTTCACATAGTCGACCACCTTCGGCCACATGCTCGGCTGCTGCAGCTTGCTCGCGAAGTCATGAACACGCTCGACCTTCCTGCTTTCCTGCGAAGCGGAACTCCCCTCACAGTTGCGCGAGGATGCTGGTGTAGAACCGGATCCGGAGGGCGATGGCATCGAGGGCGTTAATTCGTTCACTTGACTTAGCTCTTAGGTTTGCGACGAAACCATACACGAGCAGCCCCAACGGATCCTGAACCTTCGCAACCCGCCCGCCCACACTGACGAAGGATATGGCGTAGTCCTCCCCCAACTCACGGTCCATACGCGCTCCATTGACCGCCAGCCACGCCGGCCGAGGCTGGCGTGGACAACATTCCAGGTGCAGTTCCACAGCGATGTTACCGATGCCACCGATGACATCGAACCGCACCACGTTGGTCGTGGCATCGGGAGAAGCATTACTTTGCACAACCGAGC
>Ga0315331_10001625_pt1 | contig 16885 bp, 15 predicted proteins | sample M160m34915metaG_FD_203456 | JGI IMG/M metagenome (GOLD analysis project Ga0315331, IMG submission 203456) | Ammonia-oxidizing marine archaeal communities from Monterey Bay, California, United States - M1 60m 34915 | ecosystem: Environmental > Aquatic > Marine > Intertidal zone | place: USA...
TCCACTACCCTCGGCTGTTTCACCGCTTCTGGGCCAGCGATCCTCCCCTGAGCGGCGTTGGCGTCATGCTCGCGGTGGCTGCGGCCGCCCTCGGCGGCTTCGGCCTCTTCCAACGACTGCGCGCGCGCGAGCTCGACACCTTGGACAACTTCGTCCTCGCGTCGCTTGGCTTCTTCCTCCTGATCCGGCTCGACGACATGACACCGCCGGAGCGCTACTGGATCCCGCTATTCCCGCTGTTCGTGGTTCAGGTGCTTCGAGGCGTCGTCGCCCTCCCCGTACGATCACACGCGGCCCTCCTCCTCGTGCTTCTGACAGCGAGCGCCCTCGCGTATGCGTCCACTTACAGAGCGCTCGACCGGGGCACCATCCCCGACGGCATCACCAGCCGCGATGCGCTCGCGCTCTACGAGTTCATTCGGTCGGAGACCGAGCCCCAGGACCCGCTCCTGTTCTTCGAACCACGGGTCCTGACGCTCTACACCGGCCGCCAGGCCTCAGAGCTGCCCTTGCGGGGAGGACGATCGGAATGGATGGCGTACGCGGAGACGATCCAGGCCCGGTATTGGATCCGCCCGGGAGGGCTCCCTCCGAGCTACCAGGACGCGCTCACGCTGGTGTTCGCAAACGACACATTCTCAGTCTTCCGTTTCGAGCGCTATCGCTGAGCTTGCAAAGCGCCGGAAGCGTGCTTCCTTCCCTCAGGGAGTGGATGGGATCTCCCTCGCGCGAGAATGACCCCGAGGCTACCCATTCCTCACCCGTGAGGTCAGCCGATGAAGTTCTGGATCGCCTTTTCGTTCACGGACACGAGACACCTCATCACGCTTGCGCAGCGAGCAGAAGCGCTCGGCTTCGAGGGTGTCTTCCTCGCGGACCATCTCTGTGTCCCCGAGAAGATCGAATCGAAGTATCCCTACGACGCCGAGGGGGCACCGCCATTTTCACCGCAGATCGAACATCCCGACGTGTGGGCGGCGATGTCCGCAATGGCCGCCGTCACCCGGAGGCTCCGCTTCTCGATCGGGACGCACATTCTTCCGCTCCATGACCCGCTCGAGGTCGCTCGCGGTGCCGCCACCGCAGCAGTCCTCTCCAATGGGCGAGCTCACCTGTCCGTGGGTGCCGGTTGGATGAAGGAGGAGTTCGACATCCAACGGATCGACTTCAAGACGCGCGGTCGCCGTATGGATGAGATGATCGAGGTCATGCGCAAGGTCTGGACGGGAGAGGTCGTCGAACACCACGGGGAATACTTCGACTTTCCACCCCTGACGATGCTTCCCGCCCCGGACGCCCCGATCCCGATCTTGATCGCGGGCCAATCGCCCCGAGCGCTGCGTCGCACTGCAGAACAGGGAGATGGTTGGATCGGCCCTGGCAACACCCCCGAGGAGGCTGAGACGATCCTCCGGGATATTCAAAGGCGACGCGCAGAAGCCGAGCGAAGCCATCTCCCGTTCGAGTGCATCGTCCCGCTGACCACCGAGCCCGACGCGGCGGTCTACGAACACCTCGGCGCTCTGGGAATGGACGCAAGCGTCAGTTGGCCGGCGTCATTGGCCATGGGGGTCGAGGCCCCGACGCTCGAACAGGAGCTCGACTACCTCGAACAGTTCGCCGCTACGGTCGTTCAGCCGTTTCGCTGAGCGACTGGCGAGGGATCAATCTCCGGCCGGGGCAGCCTGCGGCCCTCGAATCAGCTTCCCGGGGAGCGCACCTGTCGGGGATCCTCCTTCGTAGGTCACCTCTCCGCTCTTGATCGTGTAACGATATCCGTCGATCTGTTGGACGAGGCGTCGCCCCTCCGCGGGGAGGTCCCACACCATCTCCGGCGCGTGAATTCGAAGCGCCTCGAAGTCGATGACGTTGATGTCTGCCTTCATCCCCGGCGCGACGAGCCCTCGGTCTTCCATCCCGTAGAGCTCCGCCGTGCGGCGCGTCTGCCCCTCGACGACGAACTCCAGCGGCAATCGATCGCCCCGCTCCGGAGCGCGGTCGCGGACCCAGTAGGTCAACAGGAATGTCGGCATACTCGCGTCGCACACGAGCCCGCAGTGTGCCCCTCCGTCCGAGAGCCCAAACACCGCCCGGTCATGGAGCATCATCTCTCGAATTGGGCCGAGATGTCCGTTTGCGTACCCCAGGAGAGGTAGGTAGAGGAAGCCGTCTTCAAGCATCAGGTCATACGCCAGCTCCGTCGGCTCGCACCCGAGCGCAGCCGCGCGTGCCGCGATGCTCTCATCGGGTGCCGGTTCATAGTCCGGCGGATCCCCTAGAGAAAAGAGCATGGGCCAGGCATTGGTGATGAACGCCGTCTGCGCAGGCTGCCCCTCGAGGTTCGGCGCTTCCGACAGGATCTGCGCTCTCACCTCGGGCTTCGCCAACTCCGCGTGCCGCTCGGCAGAGGAGAGCTCTAGGAGCGGCCGGAAGCTCGGGTGTAGACGGAACGGATGGAAGGAACTGTCGAAGCCGAACAGGAGCCCCGCGGGTCGCTGTGCGACCTGAGGGCGCAGGTTTCCTCCGTCGGCCGCGTCTTCATCGACGATCGCGAGCAGCCGCTTCCACTGATCCGGATCGGTAGGGTTCTGTAGGCACGCGAAGCTGACCGGCCGACCCGTCTCCTTCGCGAGCCGCCTCATCCACTGCAGCTCACTCTCTTCTGGGGCGAGATCACTCGCGACCTCGAACACACCATGCCCCACCTCGCCGAGCATCCGCCCAATGCCCAGTACCTCTTCATCTTCGGCTTCCGTACCGGGTACGAGCTCGCCATCCTTGGCGCGGTGGAGGAGCGTGCGCGACGTACTGAAGCCGAGCGCCCCGGCATGCAGACCCTCCCGGACGATGGCCGCCATCGCATCGACGTCCTCCGCTGTGGCCCGCTCGTTCTTCGCGCCCCGCTCTCCCATGACATAAGCGCGGACCGCCCCGTGTGGGATCTGCGTCCCCACATCGACCGAGCGAGGCATCTCTTCCAACGCGTCGAGATACTCAGGGAAGCTCTCCCAGCGCCAATCGATCCCCGCAGACAGCGCGGCGCCCGGGATGTCCTCGACCCCTTCCATCAACTGGATCAGGAAGTCCTCCTGCCCAGGCTTCACAGGCGCAAACCCGACACCACAGTTCCCCATGACCACCGTCGTCACCCCGTTCCAACCCGACGGCGTGAGGTGCGGGTCCCAGGTCACCTGACCATCATAATGGGTGTGGATGTCGACCCAGCCGGGCGCGACGAGGAGACCTCGCGCGTCGATCTCCCGTTCAGCGGGCCCCAGCCCGGTTCCGACTGCGACGATCGTGTCTCCATCGACCGCCACGTCCGCCACCCGCGCGGGCGCACCGCTGCCGTCGACGAGTTTCCCACCGCGAATGATCAGGTCGTACATATGAGCCTCCTACGCCCTCAGGGTAGCCCGCTTTCGCCTGACCGCGGGTCCCACCCACCCCGCCAGCGGTAGGACGCGACCGAACGTCCACTGTCGCACCCAGGGCGCGATCGACACCCGCAAGCCCCCCTCCCGGCCACTCCCCAGGAGCCTCTGCCCCAATTCCGGAGGGCGGCCGCGGAGGGCCTAACGCGAGCTCAACCCACCGCGGAGAGAGCGAAGGATGGCGGTCTCGCCCTGGCTTCGGCGATACTCGGGCTGAACTCCGATGAAGAGGTGATCCGATGGCTCCCTGGGTTTGGATCTGCGTTGGCGTCTCGTTGCTCGTCCTCGAGGTGTTGATCCAAACCGAGTTCTGGCTGGCATTCATCGGACTCGCAGCCCTCCTCGTCGGCGGCATGACCTCAGCCGGCCTCGGTGGACCGTTGTGGGCACAGTGGGTCGAGCTCGCGACCTTCTCCGTCCTGCTCGCCGTCTTCTTTCGCAAGAGGATTCACGAGAAGTTCGTGCACCCCGCGCCGGGCCTTGGGCCCGAGCTGGTCGGCGAACGCGTCCTCGTGCACAGTCGAATGGACACCGGAGCGACTGGATCGGTCGAACACCGAGGGAGCACCTGGCCCGCGCGCAACACCGGCACGGCCCCGATCGAAGCCAATACCCACGCCACGATCCAGCAGGTCTCGGGGATCGAACTCGAGATCCAAGCCTGAACGCTCAACAACAAGGAGCCCAAGAATGGAACCCAGCATAATCGCCATTATCGTGATCGTGGGCCTGATCCTCTTCGTCATCGCGAAGACCGCGGTCGTGGTCCCACAGCAGAACGGCTATGTCGTCGAGAATCTCGGCAAGTACAGCCGAACTCTCGGAGCGGGCTTTCACATCCTCTTCCCGTTCATCGAGCGGATCGCCTACCGATATTCATTGAAAGAGCGCGCCGTCGATGTCCCGGAACAAGTCTGTATCACCCGCGACAACGTGCAGGTTCACGTCGATGGTGTCCTCTACCTACAGGTCCTCGACCCAAAGCGCGCGAGCTACGGAATCGGCGACTTCATGTTCGCGATCGCACAACTCGCTCAGACCACCCTGCGTAGCGAGGTCGGCAAGATCGACCTGGACAGAACGTTCGAGGAGCGCAACTCGATCAACCAACAGGTCGTCAGCGAACTCGACAAAGCGAGCGACCCCTGGGGCGTCAAAGTGCTCCGCTACGAGATCAAGAACATCACGCCACCAAGCGACGTACTCACCGCGATGGAGAAGCAGATGCGGGCAGAGCGCGAGAAGCGCGCGGTGGTGCTCGAGAGCGAAGGCATGCGAGATGCTGCCATCAATCGTGCGGAGGGCGACAAGCAGAAGATCATCAAGGAATCCGAAGCCGCACAGCAACAACAGATCAACGAAGCCCAAGGGGAAGCCGAGGCGATCCGAGCGGTCTCTATGGCCACTGCAGACGGTCTTCGCGAGGTCGCCTCGGCATTGCAGGGCAGCGGCGGCGACGAAGCGATGAAGCTCCGGATCGCCGAGCAGTACATCACGCAGTTCGGCAAGCTGGCGAAGGCGGGGAACACCTTCGTCGTGCCATCCAACCTCTCGGATATTGCCTCGATCCTGGCGCTCGCGACCGGCGTGCTCAAGGACAAGGGCGGGGAAGCCGGCTAGCTCGACGGCACGCTACGCGCCCACCTCGCCTTCACACAGACCGGCGTCGACCACCGCTTGTCGAAACCGGCGAGCCGCAGCCAGATGCGCGGGGGCGTCCGGTAAGCCGCACCCCATCGTCACCAGCGACACGTGCGTCCCTCCAGCGGCGCGCCAAACACGGACCTCCTCGACCCAGTGCTCCAGATCGTCGAGGTCATCCCCCATCATGATCAACTCGGCGCCGAAGGTCGCGCGCTCACGCCCCGCAGCCTCCACATCACGCAGCGTGACCGCCAGGGCCTCCGCCGCGTCTCGCGCGCTCCCGCCGTAGATGAACCCATCACCGAGACGAGCGGCGCGGGCGTAGGCCGCGGGGACGAAACCGCCAAACCAGATCGGGATCTCGCGATCCGGGCGAGGCAGGATCCCCGCGCGATCGATTCGATGGTGCTCCCCCACGTAGTCGAGGACCGGCTCTCGCCAGAGCTGTCGCAAGAGCTCCACTTGCTCCTCTTGCCGCCGGCCCCGGTTGTGGAACGCCTCATCGAGCGCTTCGTACTCGACGTAGTTCCAGCCCACACCGACGCCTAGCCGGAGTCGGCCTCCGGACAGCAGATCGACCTCCGCAGCTTGTTTCGCGACAAGCGCGGTCTGCCGCTGCGGGAGGATGAGGACACCCGTAACAAGCTCAATCCGTGACGTCGCCGCCGCGAGATAGCCGAACAGGACCAAGGGCTCGTGAAACAGCGAGTCCTGATCATAGGGGCCGGTCAAGCGAGGCTCACGATCATGCGTCGCCCCGAGCACGTGGTCGTAGGCGAGGAGATAGTCGAAGCGCGCCTCCTCCACACCCTGCGCGAAGTCGAGGACGACCGCGGGATCCGGGCCGATCTCCGTCTGAGGAAAGACCACCCCGATCTTCATCGTCTCCACCCCTTGGATCGCCGTTCGTTCATCACGAGAGTCGCTGTCATCCGGACTTGAGCAAATCGAAGCCCCGCTCGATGTCGAGGAACCGGGCGCGGGCATCATCCAGGAGGTGTTCATGCGTCGGGATCACGAACAGGCCGTCGCGTAGCCCCGCGATCGCGATCGCAGCAGCCTCCGAGGCGTCTCGGTAGAGCGCCGCGATCGTCCGGGCTTCCTCCGCATCGATCTGGCCCGTGGCGACCGGATCGGCCATGGGTGACGCGGGCTCACCGTAGCGGTCCGGGCGAAACGCCAGCGAGTTCTCCCCAAGACCAGAACGGACGGGCCCTGGGCACAAGACGCTGACCGCGATCGAGTCGCCCTGAACCTCCGCGCGCAGGACATCGGCCATAGCGAGGACACAGTGTTTAGTCAGGTTGTAGACATGCGTCGGGAAGCCGCTCAAGTAGGCGGGGTTCGACAAGCTGTGCTCAGACCCTGTGAGCAACAAATGCCCCGGTCGACCCGCTGCGCGCAGTCGCCTGACGTGGGGGCGAAGCGAGTTCAACATTCCCCAGACGTTCACATCGAATTGGAACGCGATGTCCTCCGATGACGCTTCCAGGATCGACCCCGGCTGGATCACTCCCGCGTTGGCGCAAAAGACATCCAACGCCCCGAGCTCTTCCCAGGCGCGCTCCACGACAGCCTCCATCGCCGCGGCGTCGGTGACATCACAGACCGCGTAGCGGGCACCCAGTCGGTCGGCCAGCTCCGTGAGCTTCTCGACCGCGACATCCACCAAGAACAGCTTCGCCCCCGCCTGCGCGAAGGCCTCCGCGAGGGCGCGGCCGATCCCGTCTGCCGCCCCCGTGATAAAAACGGACTTGTCGTCGAGACGACTGAGGTCGATCATTCGCATCTCCTGAGCAAACAACGAATCACCCTAGCCCGGCGAGCCGGCTTGATGTCAACAATCCGTACGAGAACTCAGACGGAGGTGGTCACAGATGGACGAAGGGAACGGCTTCTCACGAGGCTACGCCCGCTACGTGCTGGGGATGTGCTTCCTCTTGACCGCACTCAACGTCATGGACCGACAAGTCCTGATGGTTCTCGTCGAGCCGGTCAAAGCGGAGTTCGGGCTCTCAGACTCCCGGATGGGTTTCCTCACAGGCACGGCCTTCGCCCTGTCCCACGCGCTCGCGATGATCCCAGTCGCACGGATGGCCGACGTCGGCAACAGGCGAAATATCATCGCCGCGGGTCTCTTCATTTGGAGCGCGCTGACCACGCTCACCGGTGCCGCGCGCAACTACGGCCAACTGTTCCTCACGCGTCTGGGCGTAGGAGCCTGCGAGACGGTCGGAAGTGGCCCCGCACAATCGCTCCTCTCTGACTACTTTCCTCCAGAACGTCGCGCGAGCGCCCTGTCGGTCCACGCAGCGGGCGGCACTTTCGGCGCGATGGCGGGCTTCGCGCTCGGCGGCCTACTCGCCGAGTCGGTCGGATGGCGTTGGACATTCGTCTACTTCGGCGCGCCAGGGATCCTCTTGGCGCTCTTGCTCTGGCGGACGGTGAAAGAACCGCCCCGAAGCACGAACAGCGGCGAGGCGGGCGAAGAAGAGATCCCTGACTTTCGCGAGACGCTCACCTTCCTCGGGCGGCTCCCTGCGTTTCGCCATGTCGTCCTGGCCGCATCGCTCAACTCCTTCGTCAACTGGGCGATGCTCTCATGGGCAGCCGCAGCGATGATGCGAGCTCACGGCCTCACGACAGCAGAAGCAGGGGCACGACTCGCCGGATCCATGACCCTCAGCTCCGCGATCGGGCTCATCGTCGCAGGGTTCGTCGCAGACCGGCTCGGGCGACGCGACACGCGCTGGTACCTCTGGCTGCCAGCGGGCGCGTCCATCGGCGCGATCCCGTTTTCCATCGCTTTCCTGCTCTGGCCCGAACCTGACGTGGCCTTTCTGTTGATCATCCCGGGAGCGTTCCTCAACACGATGTGGGTGGGGACATACAACGCGGTCGTCCAAAGCCTCGCTCGATCCAGAATGAGGGCGATGGCATCGGCCGTGCACGTCCTGGTCAGCTCGGCGCTGATCGGACAGGGACTGGGCCCGCTCTTCGTGGGGGTCTTGAGTGACGCCCTGGAGCCGAGCGCAGGAGCGAACTCCCTGCGACTGGCCCTGGTCGTCGCGGTCTTCGGTCACCTCTGGGGTGCCGTTCACAGCTTGCTCGGTGCGCGAACTCTCCGTGCCGATCAACACACCGCACAAGACGGCTGAGCGCCTCCGCAGGACGAGGATCACGCCCGAGACCTCATTCTCGTGCAGTAGACTGTGTGAGTCGTCTATGTCCTCACCGACAGGAGCACCTCCATGGCCTCTCCCCTCGCGGATCACGAACGCTATCTGCTGATCACCTCGGATTCCCATGCGGGGTCTTCGCCAGAAGGCTATGGCCCGTACCTCGAGTCGAAGTGGCAGGGCGACTTCCAACAGTGGCTCAAGGAGAGCGAGCAGGTCGCCAAGGTGATGCGGGAGGTCATGGGCAACCGGAGCATCGGCGTCGACGGCGACCCCGAGGTAGACGGCAACCGCAACTGGGACACGAGCCGGCGCCTTCGAGAGACGGAAGAGGACGGCGTAGTCGCCGAGGTCATCTTCCCGAATACTGCCCTCCCCTTCGCCCCAACGATGATGAGCGAGTTTGGTGAGGCCGAGGTCGGGACAGACCACGAACGACGCTGGGCCGGGATTCGAGCGGGGAACCGTTGGCTCGCTGACTTCTGCAAAGAAGCCCCCGGCCGCCGGGCTGGCGTGGCGCAGATCTTTCTCCCCTTCATCGAGGAATCGGTCGAGGAGATCCGCTGGGCAAAGGACAACGGACTCTTCGGCGGCGTGCTCCTCCCGGGCGCCCCCCCTGGATCCAAGATCGACCCCCTGTATTCCCCTGACTACGAGCCCATTTTTGCAGTCTGCGAAGAGCTCGGGATGCCCTTGAATCATCACTCCGGCGGCTCGACGCCGGACTTCGGCCCGTACCTGCCACAGTCGCTGACGATGTTCATGCTCGAGGTTTCGTGGTGGGCACACCGCTCGCTCTGGCACCTGATGTTCAGCGGTGTCTTCGAGCGGCACCCCGAGCTGCAGTTCGTCCTCACGGAGACCGGTGTCTCCTGGGCGCCGGAGGTCCTCCGCCAACTCGATCACTTCTACGACAGGATGAATTCCAACGCCCCCTGTTCCGAGTCGATCTTCGGCGGCCCCACCGTCGCAAACATGTCTCTGCGGCCTTCCGAATATTTCGCCCGGCAGTGCCACATCGGAGCGAGCTTCCTTCCTCCGCGTGAGTGCTCGATGCGCCATGAGATCGGGGTCGACCGGATCATGTGGGGTACGGATTACCCCCACGTCGAGGGCACGCACCCATTCACCCGCGAGCACATGCGGCTGACCTTCGCGGGGCTCGCCCCCGAAGAGATCCAGCAGCTCGTCGGCCTCAACGCCGCCGCACTCTACGGCTTCGACCTCGAGAAGCTCGCACCCATCGCCGCCCGCGTCGGCCCCACCAAGGCGGAGATCGCGAAGCCCCTCGACTACGCGGACGTGCCCACTTCGGCCCTCAAGTGTCCGGCGTTTGCTCCGGACAGCCAGCTCCCTGCGACGTAGAGCGAGGCCCGCTGTTGCCCGAGCCGCTCGATCTCGCGAACCCGGCCTTCTGGGAAGATCCCCACCCCGCGCTGCGGGAAGCCCGGGAAGCGCAGCGCGTGGCCGAAACGAACACCGGCCTTCGACTGGTCCTGCGACACGACGACATCGAACGACTCGCCAAGGATCCTCGTATGCTAGGGGACTCCATTTCGATGCTAGCCCGGCATGGTTTGCAGAGGGGCGATGTCCTGTTCGATTGGTGGAGCCGGATGATGGCCAACCGCAATGGCCGGGATCACCTCCGACTCCGATCGCTCGTGGCGCGCGCATTTACGCCGCGAGCCGTCGACGCCGCGAGGCCTCGTATCCGCGAACTGACACATGAGCTACTCGGTCGTCACGCGGAGCGAGGAGCGATGGATCTCCTCGGAGACTTCGCTCACGAACTCCCGATCCGGCTGATGTGTGAGATGCTCGGGGTCGACCCGGAGATCCACGCCGACCTCACCCAATGGACGACAGACCTCGGGCTCGCTTTCGTCGAGGTGATGTCTGCGGAGGACCGTGGTCGCGCGGAGCACGCGGTGCGTTCGCTTCAAGCCACCTGCCATACGTTGATCGAGCAGAGAGTGAACCAACCGGGCCACGGTGATCTCCTCGACGATCTCATCGCGGCCGCCAATGAAGCCCCCGAGGCATTCGACCCCGAGGACCTCGTCTCACTCGTGATCAACCTCTTGTTTGGCGCCCATGACACTTCCCGAAGCCTGCTCAGCATCGCCGCCCTGGTCCTGCTCCAGCACCCCGAGCAACGCGATTTGCTGACTCGACACCCCGAGCTGACGGTTTCCGCCGCCGAAGAGTGCCTTCGCTTCGAGCCGGTGATTGGGATGATGGGACGAACGCCAACGGAAGACATCCGTCTGGGGAACGACTGGCTCCCGGCGGGGGAGATGGTTGGCCTGTCGATCCTCTCGGCGAGCCGTGACCCCGCGGCCTTCGATCACCCGGACGTCTTCGACATTACGCGTCAGGGCGAGCGCTCCTTCGCATTTGGCTGGGGAGCGCACCACTGCCTAGGGGCTGCCCTCGCGCGGGCAGAGGTCCAGGAGGCGATTCCTGCGTTGTTCGAGAGATACGGGGACATTGAGATTTCCGAGGAGCCGGTCCGGTGGGTCCCGTTCATGGCGATCCGAAGGCTCGAAGCGCTCCCCGTACGTTTCACGGCCGACGTGCGCTCCGTGTGACCGGAGCCTAGGCGCCCCCCTCTGCGAGCGCGCCCTGCGCCAGTCCGATCAGCTCCTGTGCCCCGTAGGGCTTTTGCAAAAAAGAGACCTGCGACGGCAGCTGTGCGCGCGTCTCGTCGCTCACGAAGCCCGATACAGCGATGACCACCGGCGCCTGAGGAAGCGCCAAGATGTGGCGGATCAGCTCTTCCCCTCGGATCCCGGGCATGCCCAAGTCCGTAATCACGAGGTCGATGCCGGCCGCCTCTCGCGCCATGATCTCGATGGCCTCTTCGCCCGAGATCGCAGCCAAGACGGTGAACCCGGCGGTGCGAAGAGCCTGCGACATCGTCTTGAGAATGAACTCATTGTCCTCGACCATGAGAACTCGCCCACAAGCCGGAGTCGACGTCCGCCGCTCCGCCGCTCGCTCCCGAGCGGCAGGCGGGCGCACGCGCGGAAGGAACACTTCAAACCGGGTGCCCCGCCCCGGGCTGCTGTCAACCGAGATGGCACCACCACTCTGCTTGACGATGCCGTAGACCGTCGCGAGGCCAAACCCAGTACCGCGCCCCGTCGGCTTCGTCGTGAAGAATGGCTCGAAGATATGATCGACGGTCGCCTGATCCATCCCGTGGCCGTCGTCTTCGACGAGCAACACGGCGTATTCACCGGCACCAGCGCCCAAACGGACACCCTCCGGCTCCTCGAGTCGCCGAGCTGTGAGCCCAATTCGGAGTCGACCGCCTTCCTCCATCGCGTCACGCGCGTTGATCGTCAGGTTCATCAGCACCTGTCCCACCTGTCCGGGGTCGACGTCCACCCAGAGCCCCTCGGAGGACGTACCGAATTCCACCCGCAACTGCTGGCCGACCAGACGCTTGAGGAGCACCTTCGACTGCTCCACCACCTCTACGAGGTCTACAACCTGCTGCTCCATCACCTGGCGCCGGCTAAACGTAAGCAGCTGGCGCGTCCACGCCGCGCCTTCCTGGGCCGTCGCTTGAATCCGCTGCGCTTCGCCGCGAACGAACTCGGGGTCCCCTGCCCCATCATCGAGGATCAGGTCGGCGCTCCCCACGATGACGGTCAACAGGTTGTTGAAGTCATGCGCGACGCCACCGGCGAGACGCCCGACGGCCTCCATCTTGTTCGCCTGCCGCAGCTGTTCTTCGAGGCTGCGGGTCTCCGAGATGTCGACGAGCAGGCCCTGCCAGCCAGCCTCGGCCCGTCGCTGGGTCCGGAAACGCATCCAGCGGTAACCCTGGCCCGAGCACGAGATCTCGAGCTCTCGCTCGCCATTTCCTTCGCAAGCTTCCCGCAAGCGCTCTCGATGCTCTGGGGAGACGAAATCTTCGAATGGCCGGCCGATGACCTCGTCCAGCGGGTGCCCCAAGAGCTCAGTCCAAGTTTGATTAGCGAGTTCGACGCGCCCATCGGCTCGCACGACGACGAGGATATGCGGGAGGCTGTCAACCAGACTCCGATACCGACGCTCGGACGCCAATAGTTCTTGATTGCGCTCGTTCAGTTCCTCGATGAGCCTGTTTTGAACCTGAACGTGCAGCTCATCATCTTCGACGCGTCCACTCATCGTCGTATTCCTCAAGCCGGCACCGCTTCAAGCAGTATCAACTCGCCTCCGACAGCTCGGACAAGAATTGGGAGCTATCCGTGACCTCAGCGTAGATCGGAAAGACGCTCTCGCAGTAGAACTCCTGTTCAAAGGTCGTTCTCCCTGCGGTGCAATCCGACAAAACGGTGACCTGATAACCCTGCTCGTGCGCCGCCCTCCCCGTCGAGTCGATGCAGATGGAGGTCACGACACCCGCCAGCGCCACGTGCTCGACACCGTGATCCCGGAGCAGAGAGTCCAACTCCGTATTCGAGAAGGCATTCAGTCCCCGTTTCCCAGGGACTTCGACGATCCGGTCGCCGAAAGCCTGCAACTCATCGATCGTACGCGCACCAGCGCACCCACTCTTGAAGGCACCTGTCTCCTTGATCGTCTTCAGGATTCCCGTCGGTTGCACGAGCTCCGAGTAATCCTCGGTGAAGACAATGGGTGTCGAGATCATGAGGACCGGCTCGTCCACGAGCGCCTGCAGGACGCCCACGGTGCTCGACAGCATCTGATCGCACCACGGCCGGTCTTCGAGCGCGCCAGACAGGATTCCGTCCGGATCGAAGTAGTCATTCTGAAAGCCGATCAAGACAACAGCGGTCTTCGCGGCACGAGAACTCGTCATGCAAACCTCTTTCGCGACCACGGCGCATCGAAACAGAAGAGGACCGCTTCGGCACGAAACGTGAGCCACCGTAGCGATTCTCGACGAAGTGGGAAATCTCGCGGTTTCCCTGCATCTTACCGCTGCCATCAGCAGGCGAGCGCCAAACCTTCTGGCGATTCAGCCTTGAGCGCGCTTTCCTCGGTGGCAGAGGGAACGGTCGGAACCGTCTCGGTCTGCAAGACGTCTGACAGGCTCCGAAAACGTGCTCAGGAGGGCCACCATGTCGATTCGAAGGGGATTTTGGGTCGCGCTATTCGCGACCAGTGGACTCGCGCTACCCGCCCTGGGTGCCCCAGCTGGAACCGAACCCAGCGCTCCAACGATCCGAGTGCAAGCCGAGGGGCGAGTCGAGGCCGTACCGGACCGCGTCTCCCTCGCCGTTCGCGTCGTCAACCAGGCGCCCCAGAGCGCCGACGCGGCCGCCACCAACGCCAAGACCACAAGAGCCGTCCTCTCGGCCCTAAGGCGCGTGACCGGCAAAGGCGCCGAGATCAAAACAAGCGGCTACTCGATCACCCCGCGATTCGAGCAGGCCAAGCCCAACACACCGAGGAAACTCGTCGGATACCAGGTCCGCAACAGCATCACTCTCCGGAGCGATGACCTCGAGGGGATCGGGGCCGCTATCGACGCGGCGACCGAAGCCGGCGCAAACGAAATGGACTCGCTGAGCTTCGAGATTCAAGACGACTTCACGCTCAAGCTGCAGGCCCTCGCCGAGGCGACCCGCCGCGCCCGCGCAAAGGCCGACGCGATCGCGAAGGCGCTTGGGACGGCCGTAGACCGTGTGATCTCCGTCGAGGAGCAGAGCGGCAACTCGAGTCCGCTCCGCATGCAGGCACGGTTCGCCTCGAAAGCCTCTACCCCGGTTGAGGTCGGGAGCCTGACCCTGCGCGCGAGCGTCTCGATGCAAGTCGCGCTCGAAGACTGACGCTGGGCCTCGATCATGGGAGCCGCCACCTATTTCCCCGTCAGCCCGCGCCCTCTCCGCATGCGAGCGGGCCTGCAGCCGTTCCCCTCTGACCACGGGAACGGCCTACAAGACCAACAGTTCTTCCAAATCGACGATTCTCGAGACGCCTATCGCGCTGCTCGGACGGAAGAGGCCAGGGCACGCTGCGGGGCGATCTCATCCCCGACAAACGACCCCGCGCACCAACAAATCCTGGAGTGGATTCGGATCCAAACCACGAAGGAGCACCCCGAGCTCGGGATCGACACCTCACGGGGGTCGCGAGCGGTGGACTTCGCCGCGTTCGATCGCGTCGTCTCGCGACTCCAGGAAGACATCGCGATCATCCGGCGGCGCCCTGGATCGCCCGACGCCCTGACGCTGATTCACGTTTGTTTTCCCAGCAACTGGCGACCCGAGCAACTCCTCGGTCGCTCCTTTCAGCACATCCATACGCCGGTTCCCGGCTTTGCCCAGAGCCCCGGCGCCGCAGCGAACATGGTGTCTGCGATGATCGAACGTGATCCGTCACTGCGCTTCGTCTGGTCGCTCTCCCCGGACGGCCTGCTCGACCACCACCCCAGCGCACCCGGGAGATCGACCTGGGACACCGCAACCCACGGCTGGATGCGGGTCGAACGTCAGGTCACCGTGGGCTTCCCGCGCGTCGGCGCCGCACTATTCCTCATTCGGACATACCTGCGACGCTTCGACCACTTGCGCCCGGAACGACGAGCCGTGTTGGCTGCTGCGGTGCGCGCGATGCCTCTCTCGATACGCGAATACAAAGGATTTCGCGGCCACGAGGCGACGATCTTGCGCTTGCTCGAAGGCCCCACCCAATAGAGCGCGGGGGCTCTCCGGGCTTCGCCATCCTGTAGACTCTTGAGGGCCGGCGTGACGCCGCTCGCCAACCCAGGCGAGAACCCCGAGGAATGAGACCTTGCGAAGCCTCCTCTTCTTGATCGCACTCTGCGGCGCCCTGTCGTGCAGCTCATCGCTCCCTGCACCAGCGGGGATCGTCGATGGAGCGCTCGCCCCCTGCCCCGTGAGCCCAAACTGCGTCTCCAGCGAGGCCACGGACGAAACGCATGCCATCGCTCCGATCCAGCTCCGGGGCGACACCCAGCGGTCTTGGGAAACCCTGGTCGCCACGGTCGAATCGACGCCCGGCGTCGAGGTGGTGATCCAACGGCCGGACTACCTCTACGTGGTCGCGACGACGCCGATCATGCGCTTCGTTGACAACTTCGAGCTCTGGCTGCGACCGGGCGGCCGAGTCACCGTCCGGTCGGCCTCACGTGTCGGCTGGGGCGATATGGGGGCGAACCGCGACCGGGTCGAGGCGCTCCGATCCAAATTGGTCGCCGCGGGCGTTGCGACGCCAGGCGTCGAACGACCCTGAGCTGACTAGCGCCCGGAGAGGAGCACCCGGGCGCTAGCGTTCACGCGGCGAGGCGGATCGGGACCGACACGTAGCCCGCGACGAACTCGGAGCGTTCGGGGACGACCTCCGACTCGTCCAGTTCATACTCCGGCGAGCGCGCGAACAACTCTTCGTACATCACCTTCGCTTCGAGCCGAGCCGCGTGTTGCCCCAAACAGACATGCGTGCCCTGACCAAAGGACAGGATGCGCGGCGGGTTTCGGTAGATGTCGAAGCGGTCGGCATCAGGGAACTCGGCCTCATCTCGGTTGGCTGCGCGATAGAGAAACATCACGCCCTGCCCCGCGCGGAGCATCTGTCCGCGCAGCTCATGATCTCGCGCCACCGAACGAGTCAGGAACTGGGTGGGCATCTCGTACCGGGAGATCTCAGTGATCGCTGCGCGCAAGAGGCTCGGGTCGCGGACGAGCGCCGCTCGCTGATCCGGGTGACGGTGCAGCTGGATGATGCCACCCGCAAAGACTTTCGGGAGCGTCTCCGTACCACCGACGACCAGGATCTGAAGGTGCTTCGCGAGCGCGTCCGAGTCGAGTGACCGCCCCGCCGGCTGGAACTCCAGATAGTAGTCCAGCGCGTCGGGTGCATCGCCTCGCTTCCCCTCTCGAAGGCGCGTTTCGACTGCCGCCTTGAGGTATTCGTGAAGCTCGACAGACGCCGCGAGCGCATCCGGAGGCGCGCCATCGACCCCGGGCACCCGAGTGAAGACACGCCGGACGACCGCCGCGAGGAACCCCGAGTCTTCCACCGGCAGACCGATCAAGAGGCTCGCGACCTCCGCAGAGACACGCAGACCTAGCCCCTGAACGACATCGAGCCGCCCAGAGGCGTCGACCTCGTCAAGCGAAGCCTTCGTCGTTGCGCGGATGTGCTCTTCCCAGCGCGCCACGCCGCGCGGTGAGTAGACGCGCGCCAACCCCTTGCGAAGCTGTGTATGCAGCGGCGGGTTCAGACCAAAGATCGACTGGGGCGCCTCATCCTCTTCCGAGGCCTCGGGCCCCGCCACGATCGTCGCGAGGGTCGGCCCGGGCGAAGGGTAGAGATCTGGCTGCTGGCCAGCTTCCCAGATGTCTTCAAAACGCGACAGCGCCCAACATTCGTAATTTTCGAGCCAATGAACAGGGCTCTCGTTGCGGAGCCGGGTATAGACGGGGAAGGGATCGTCCTTCATGACGTCTGCAAACGGGTCGTAGTCCACCACTGCTTCGCTCCTGCCGCTCGCTACCAGTCCTTGTCCTTGTCTGGCTTCTTGTAGAAGGGCGTGATCTCCCGGACGATGTCCTTGGCAGCGCCCAGCTTACTACTAAGGGATTCGGGGACGAACAGGCGGCTCACGAGCTCCTGCGCGTTGCGAACCTGCATGGCCAA
>Ga0315331_10001628_pt1 | contig 16865 bp, 14 predicted proteins | sample M160m34915metaG_FD_203456 | JGI IMG/M metagenome (GOLD analysis project Ga0315331, IMG submission 203456) | Ammonia-oxidizing marine archaeal communities from Monterey Bay, California, United States - M1 60m 34915 | ecosystem: Environmental > Aquatic > Marine > Intertidal zone | place: USA...
GCCCTGCGGCAATAGCGGGGCCGGAGCCGCTCATGCCGCCACCCTTAGCCGTTACCCCATTGGTGCCCGTGACGGGTGTAGTCGTGTTATAGGACCAGATAATGTCCCCGCTTTGGCTGTCATAGATTCGAATAATGCCATCGAGGTGTCCGGCAATAACGGCGCCATCCGTTGCCGTGATGGCCGCAGAGATTCCGGGGTCACAGAACGGTCGGCCCTCTCCACAAACGTTTTCCTGCACACGACTCCAAAGAACGTTTCCGGTGTTGGCGTCTACCGCAGACAAGCCGGGGCGCGCGGTAGCGGGGTCGAGCCATTCTCCATTGCGGGTGTCATTCATGTCGTTGATTGGCACAAACACGGTTGAGCCGCTGGCAGCCATGCCGAAGTGCACGCCGCCTTGAATACTGCCGCGCCCCAACTTGACCTCCCAGAGTTTGTTCTGCCCCGTCTCCCAGTCGAGCGCGAATACCCGGCCATCTTTTTGGCCTGCAACGACAAGTGTCGTGTCGGCATCGATATCCACTAGCAGCGGGCTTGAGGCCTGATCGTAGTCAGGTCCGTCTTCCTCAGGGCAATTGGGGTTGTCGACCATCATGCAGGCGACATTCCAGGCGTCGTCAGGGAAGGTCTGTCGCGACCAAATGCGCTCGCCTGTGTCGAGACGAACAGCGATAACGGCGTCACTATTCTTATCTGCTGGGGAGGAGTAATTCTCGCCGGTACCGAAAATCAGTAGATTTCGTTCAGCATCGATTGTCGGGCTGGTCCACACGGGCGCCCCCGAAGGGCCAAAGATTTTGGTTCCCGCTTTGGTATTCTCTGTTGAGATGGGTGCATCGGGAATCGCGTAGCTGTCCCACAAGACTGCGCCATCGTCGCCATTGACCGCCATGACGTGACCCCGGAACGTGCAGCATGCGTATTCTGGATTGGCCGCTGTGACGACCTCTAAAGACGAGACTGGAACGTACAGGTTGCCGTTGGCGAAGGCGGGGGTGCCTGTCAACGTGGCGCTGTGATGCTCATCAGGGCTGGTCTGCCAGACGAGCTCGCCGGTTGTGGCGTCCAGCGCATAGAGGTTGGCAATAATGTCACCGAAATAGGCAGTAGGAATGCCCTCCGGACCGCGTTTGCCCAATGTGATCCCGGTGCGCACCTCTGCTCTTGCTGCAAATTGCCAGCGAACACAACCGGTTTCGAGATCAAAGGCGTAAACCGTGCCGTCCTGGCTGCCCACGAAGACCGCTCCCATCGCTATGGTGGGTTGGGAGCGGGCGCGGGTGGAGGCGGGGAAGCCGAAACTCCACTTGAGTTCGAGATTGCGGATCTCGCTCCGGTCAAAGCCCGCTGCTTCCGTGCTGACATAGCGCCGGGTATCGTAGCCCCAGCCAGTGAGGTGTGTTTCATTTAGCGCGGTGAATTCGGCAGCGGATCCTTCACACCAAGCGACATCTGGACGAGCATTGGGATCACCCAGCCGCATCTGCGTGATGTACTCGACAATGTGTTGTTTGTCACCGTCGGAGAGGTGGGCTGCCTGTGATTGCATGATGCCTTCGGTGATGGAGCGGTAGAGCACCTGCGGCGACATGAGTTCCAGCCAGGTGGTGTGAGGCGCTTTGTAAACCTGCGCCTCGTGACAGCCCGCGCAGTGCTCGATATAAAGCGGCTTCCCCGGTAGGGCATCGCGATCACCGAGATCGCCCACCCAAGCGTATTGTTCGTCCATCGAGCCCAGTGTCGCGACGTCGTTTTCCGGGTCGCTGGCCGCGTCACCCTGACACGCCAGCATTAACGTGGCCGCTACTAGCAGTCCCCGCTGGCTGAGTGCTCTCGTCCATACCGTCAATAACATGGTGTGTGCTCCCGGTTGATCTTGCCCTGAAATCATAAAGGCTTGTACGCTGGATTGGTACGGACATTCGGATTTAATCAGGCAGAAATGCGGGGTCTGGTCTGCCAATAAAAAGCTGGTTAAGGTAGTGTGCACTCAGATTGAGTATGGGTGTAGTAGGGCTAATAGAGGAGCGTGATATGGCTCGGGAAAGGCTTTGGTTGGTGAAGTGCACGGATCGTGACGACGATGATGTGGACGCGCTGCGAGCGGAGCATATGGCTGGGCATCTAGCGCATATCGAGGCTATTGTTGACCATCTCGCGATGGCGGGGCCGCTCAAAGATGCTTCTGGTGAGCGCATCGTGGGGAGCATGCTGGCCTATCGAACCGATGATCTTGAGCAGGCTAAAGCCTGGCTGGAGGGAGATCCCTATGCCCGATGCGGTATTTGGAAGAGTATCGAATGGTCCTGTTTGGTCTTGGCCGCGGGCGCGTTGGCCGGGGGTGTCACCTGGTAGACGAATGATCGGTCGCCGCCCTCGCAAGTTGACGATAGTGCCGGCGATACCAGGCTCTACTTTCGCATTGAACTGTCTAAGCCGAGCCCTCAGATGCCCCAAGTGAGGCTTTGTTTGGCCTAAGTTTATTGTCTTTATATTCAGCGTAGACTGGAAACACGGTGAAGGAGGATCCAATGGCGGGCGATGCGATTTCGGTAAACTTGGCTGGCAAGACAGCCCTGGTCACCGGTGCCAGCTCGGGTATCGGTGCGGCCGTGGCAGAAGCCTTGGCGATCAATGGCGCAACCGTATGGGTCAATTACCCTGACGAGGCGACTGCTGAAGCGGCGCAGAGCACGGTCTCGCGGATCCATGAAGCGGGCGGAGCGGCGCAAACAGTGCAGGCAGACGTGAGCAGTGAATCGGATGTATTGAGGATGTTCGGTGCGCTTGGCCCCGATCTTGACATCATGGTGAACAATGCCGGTATTGCGCACTCCAGCCCAATCGAGGCGCTTGAGGTCGGGGATTTTGACCGGCTCATCGGAGTGCATTTACGCGGGACTTTTCTCTGCACCAAGTCTGCGCTGAAGATGATGTATGTCCGAAACAGCGGCCGGATTATCAATACCGCTTCACAACTGGCCTACATTGGCGCGCCGGGCTTTTCCCATTACACCGCCGCCAAGGGGGCCATTCTGTCGTTTACTCGGAGTCTGGCGTTAGAGATCGGAGACCGGCCCATTACCGCTAACTGCGTGGCGCCGGGGGCAACTATGACCCCGATATTAGCCGACGTCCCCGAGGACATTCTGGACGGTATTCGGCAGAACATTCCCGCCGGGCGTATTGCCGAGGTGCAGGACATTGTGGGTGCCTACTTGTTTCTAGCCAGTGATGCAGCAGGGCATTTTCGGGGGCAGTGCCTCAGTCCCAACGGTGGCGACGCGTTTCTTTGATGTCGGGCCCGGTCTGTCGCCTGAGGCGACATGTGGCCCTGTGCGACACTACTTTTACTGAAATTGATCGCTAAACTGTATTGCAATCAGGGCGAAAACAACTGATTATATATACAGTAGTTCATCTTTAAGCGAAAAGTTGCTGCCGCAGTCACGATGCAGCCCAACCAACGGTCGATTGAGTCGACAAGAACTGGCAGATAAAAGGAGCAAAGCATGGATCCGAACAAGCAAAAAGCACTCGATGCAGCGCTGTCACAGATTGAGCGGCAGTTTGGCAAGGGTACGGTCATGCTCATGGGTGATCAGGAGCGCGTCGCGTTACCCTCAATCTCTACCGGCTCACTCGGGCTCGATATTGCCTTGGGTATTGGTGGGTTACCCAAGGGCAGGATTGCGGAAATCTACGGCCCGGAATCGTCGGGCAAGACCACGTTAACCCTGCAAGTGATTGCAGAGGCGCAGAAGGCCGGCGGAACGGCTGCGTTCATCGACGCTGAGCACGCCTTGGACCCTCAGTACGCCGAAAAATTGGGCGTACAGGTAGATGACCTGATCGTCTCGCAGCCTGACACGGGTGAGCAAGCACTCGAGGTGGCGGAGATGTTGGTTCGCTCCGGGGCGGTCGATGTACTGGTGGTGGACTCGGTTGCCGCGCTGGTACCCAAAGCAGAAATCGAAGGCGAGATGGGTGATTCGCACGTAGGCCTTCAGGCGCGATTGCTAAGTCAGGCTATGCGTAAGCTCACGGGTGCCATTAAACAAACGAATTGTCTTGTGATTTTCATCAACCAGATCCGTATGAAGATCGGTGTGATGTTCGGCAGTCCTGAGACCACAACGGGCGGCAATGCGCTGAAATTTTACTCATCCGTTCGACTCGATATCCGGCGAATTGGTGCGGTGAAGGAGGGCGATGAAGTCGTGGGGAATGAAACCCGAGTCAAGGTCGTGAAAAACAAAGTCTCGCCACCCTTTAAGCAGGCAGAATTCCAGATCATGTATGGCGCGGGTATCTATCACATGGGCGAGGTGATTGATTGGGGTGTCAAGCTGAACCTGATCGATAAGTCAGGCGCGTGGTATGCCTACAAGGGCGACAAGATCGGTCAGGGCAAAGCCAATGCGTCTAAGTTTCTCGAGGAGAACGCATCGATCGCCAAGGAGATTGAGGACCAGATCCGGCATCAGATGATGGGCGTGCCGCTTGCCGCAGTGGATGCCGAGTCTGAGGCGGAAGAAGAGTCCGCTGAGCCCGGGGATGTGCCACCGATTGGCAGCGTTGCAGAGTCTTCCTGACGGCGTTATCGCAGCTTTTGGTTGGCCTGCCAGACGACGATCGTTCCGTAACCGCTGCCGAGCTCCGGCTCGCAGCGATGGATTTGTTAGCCCGCAGAGAGCACGGTTCGCAGGAGCTAGAGGCAAAGCTGTCAAGGCGGTTTCATAAGCGGCACTATGATGTTGAGTTACTGAGGAGCGTCATCGAGCAACTGACCGTTGAGGGTCTGCTTAGCGACGAACGTTTCGCGGTCTCAAGGGTCAGGCAGCTCGCGGGTAGAGGTTATGGCCCGAACCGGATCCGTATCGATCTGCGTCAGCAGCAAGTAGATCAATTTCTCAGCTCATCCATGGACGAGGCATTTGATGTGCCGGTGGACTGGGCGGTGCAGGCGGCGGCGGTGTATCAGAAAAAATATCGTGGGCAGGCCATCGTTGGCGATTTCGACTCAAGACAACGAGAGCGAGGGCGCCGAATGCGATTCCTCCAGCATCGTGGCTTCGACGCTGAGATTATTCAGCGCTTAATAAACGCCGACGATAAAGGAGAGGGTCGGCAGGAAGACTGAGCGTAAGGGGAGGCGAAGTTCGACCTCGCTGGCGGTGCAGTACAACGAAGCTAGCCGGCTAGTTGCCGTCGGTCATTTTTTGTAGCCACAGCGCGCGGGCTTCTTCTCCTTTCGCTCTGATGATGGCGGCGTTCTCCGGTCCCATTCGCAACACTTGTTTCTGAAGGGGTGCGAGGGCCTCGATGGCAGGGTCTTCGTAAACCCAGATCGCTTCTTTGCGGATGAGCCTTGCCTCACTCAAGTCGATCTGTGGTGTATTGATAATCACATCAAGGGTCGCCAGCACTGCAGGATCGAAGGCGTCTTCATCTTCACCATAGTATGACCAGGCCTCTCGGAACAGCGGTAAAAACCAGTCCAGTGCAACGAGTAATGCGTCGATATCGAGACTCTGCACCCATTGCCCCATCGCGTCGTACCGCGCAAAGCCCGCCGGGTCCACGATAACCTGGGTGCCGTCATCGCTGATTGGAAAGACGCCTTTGGGTCGGGCAACAGGCAGCAGCTTATAGGGCACATCGCCTTGCGCCATCAGATAAATAAGGCTCGCACTGCGTTCAATAACGTTCCCCGGCATGAGGTACTGTTGGCCTGCGTTGCCAAGTGGTATCGAGCCTACCGCGTCGCGAACGGCGTCATCGCTTTCTTCTAGCCGAGGGAGTGGCTCAGCGACGGGCTCCTGGATCACGGGCTCTGCTGGCGGTGCTGGAGCGATGGTCGGCTCGGGCTCCGGCGTGGGTAGTTTTGGTTCCGGCGCTGTCACGACGGGGCTGGGATCCGGTGCCGCTTCTTCCGCGGGCCAGATGCCGCTGAGTAACACTACGCCGCCCGCCAGAATGATGACAAGAACGCCGATCAGTGCGACCTGAGAGGCTGCCAGAGCGCCTCTCTGCCGAAACCTGGATGTTGTGCTCAGCGCCATCACATTACCTCTCTCGCCCTGAAACCGAGTGGGCTCACATCGGTCGATACTAAGGCATTTAGGCGGAGAAAACCGCCCATCTAGCGGAGTCTGTGCGTAATACCGAAGCCGTCAGCGCATATTGTCTCGGGTGAGAAAGGCCTGCTCTTCTCGACAGCGATCGGCTCCCGGCGGTCGGTCCAGGCGGTGCTAGTGCGCTGCCTGCGTAGCCGCGAGGGCATCCATATCGCTAAGCGCCTGCTCCAGCTGATCAACCAGGTCGTCAAATACCTCGATGGTCGCCTTGATCGGTGCAGGAGATGTCATATCGATTCCGGCCTTTTTAAGCAGTTCGATGGGATAGTCGTTCGATCCTGACTTCAGCATGGTCAGATAACGTTCTCGAGCGGGTTCGCCCTCTTCAAGAATCTGTTTGGCCAGCGCGGTGGCGGCAACGAAGGACGTTGAATACTGGTAGACATAGAAATTATCGCCGCGCAGAAAATGCGGAATGCGGCTCCACTCAATCTGGTTGAGTTCATCAGCGTGCACCGCGTCTCCGTAGTAGTCGGCGAATACCTCAGCGTAGATGGTATTGAGTGCGTCGGCAGTCAGCGCCTCGCCCGCTTCCACTTTTGCGTGGGCTCTCGCTTCGAAATCAGCAAAAGAGGCCTGCCGGTAAAAGCCGCCGCGAAATTCATCAAGGTATGAGCTCAGCAGGTAAGCGCGCTCTGCGGCCGATTCGGCCTCGGACAGCATCTTCTGCATCAGGATTGCCTCGTTGGTCATTGATGCGATTTCGGCGATGAATGTGCGGTAATCGCCGTAGACCTGGGGCTGCGTATTCCTTGTTAGGTAACTGTGAATAGAGTGCCCGTATTCGTGCGCGAGTGTTGAGACATTATTCAACGTGCCCTCGTAATTCATCGAAAGGTAGGGCTTGGACGTATAGGTGCCCCAGCTATAGGCGCCTCCGCGTTTACCCCGATTGGCCATCGCATCCACCCAGCCCTCATCAAAACCTTTCCAGTAAACGTCTAGATACTCTTGCCCTAAAGGCAACAGTGCGTCGGCAACGATCTGCTTCGCTTCTTCGAAAGAGATGTCACTGAGTGTAGGCGGCACAATAGGGGCATACATGTCCCATATTTGTAGCCGCTCTACACCCAGAGTCTGTTCTCGCAGTTTGAGGTAGCGCTGTAAGGGCGCACTGCCTTCTCTGGCTGTCTCGATAAGGTTATTGAAGACCTCTATCGGAATGGCGTTGGTATAGGTGGCTTGGTCCAAGCGCGAGTCGAAGCCCCTTGCCCGTGCAAAAAAGACACGGCTCTTTACATGCCCTTCGTAGTTCGCGGCCAGAGTGTGATTGAGCGTTTGATACGCGGAGAAGAGCCCTTTCCAAGCGTCCTCGCGCACGCGCCGGTCGGTGGAATGTAAAAAAGCGCCATAGCGTGAATTCGTCAACTCCACTTCATCGCCGTCTTCATTGATCAGTGTGCCAAAGTTGAGGTCAGAACTGTCAATCGCGGTAAAAACGCTATCAAATTTATCCAGTGGGTCGGACGCCATCGCCAGCAGTTTCTCCTCTGCCTCCGACAGCGTGTAGGACCGCATGCGGGCAGTCTCATCAAGGTAGTGCGCGTAGATTTGCAGGCCGGGCGTGGCGTCGATAAATTCAGACAGCGTCGCCTCCGGAATCTCCAATAATTCAGGTGTAAAGTAAGACAGCGCCTCTTGATATCGAGCGTAGAGCCCCTGAGCCTCGGAGAAGCGGGCGCCATTTTCTGAGATCCGCGTGTCCTCGTAGCTCTTTAAGCCCGCATATACATAAAGATTCGCGATAACGGCCTCAACGGCTTGAATGCTTTCGATCGCGTTGAGCAGTGAAAGTCCGCTTTCTCCCAGCGTGCCCCGGTGCGCGCTCAGTATCGGGAGTAACGCAATAAATCGCTCTCGATCTATCTCCCATGCTTCGGCGTCAGCATACATGCCCGTAAGGTCCCATTTGAACTGGGCGGCGATGTCAGCGCGCTCTGGGACCGCATTTGATAGTGTCGTTGATGGGGCAGTAAGGAATAGGGCGGCAGTGGCGATCGATATGATTTTTTTGAGTAGGATCATGCGTTGTATCTTCCTTGATTTATGCAGATTTAGTGCGGCGAAGCGGTATGCGACCTCGGACGCTGCGGAATGCGATGATATAACAGCACCGTAGCCTAGCCGATGAGTGGGCTTAAAACGAGACTCATAATGCCGCCGGCGCAGTCTCCGTATCGGCCGGCGCGAAGCGCAGACCTTTATCGGGCTGCGTATAGGTGTCCAGACCGGCAATGGCAACAAGGCCCATTGCATCCAGGGCGAGTGCGCCGTCGGTGCGACGTGCCGCCTCGGGATAATGCAGTCGCTGCACCTCTCCAATCACCATGTGCGTTCCGTTGATGGCAAGGGGTTGATGCTCGCGCAACACGCAGCCGATTTGTAGGGGGGCGTCTTTGACAAAGGGCGCGGCAAAGGCTGGCAGCCACTCTTCCTCAAGTCCACAGGCATCGAATTCAGATTGGGTCTTGGGGTAGGGTGCCGAGGTCTGGTGCGCTTGCGCAGCGCGATCCAGCGTAAATCCATTGAGCGTCCAGCAGCGGGTCTCTAATATGTTGCCAAGCGTATGACGTTCACTTTGGCCCGAAGTAGGCCTCAAGATCATGGCTAGTAATGGGGGGTTAGACCCCAAATGCACCTGTGAACTGATGATGGCGAGGTTAGTCTGATCCTGTGCGTCGCAAGTCCCCACCAGCATGCCGCTCTTGTAGCCGGGCAGGCTGTTAATCAGCAGTGCGCGCTCTGCGCGGGGCATATCCGCCAGTTCTCGAGATGTCACTGAGATGACGCTCATGCGCCGGTATCGGACCCGCTAGTCGAGGGATAGCGCTTAGCGTAGCGTCTGACAGCCCATTGTTGATAACACCACGAGGCGATCGGTTTAATCACTGGCCAGGAGAGCCAGCGCCAGAGTAAGCCGATACGGGTGTATTGCCATGCCGCAATGTTGGCATCGAGCCCGGTGACCCAGTTGCCATCGCGCCGCAGATGTAAAGACTGCAATAAGGCGGCTTTGTCAGGGAGGTCGTCGCTGGAGGGAAGGTCGTGAATATCACGCAGCTCAAGCCGATCGGACTTCAGCCGGGCGAGATGCGACATCTCCCGCTGGCACAGCGGGCAACTTCCGTCGTAATAAAGAACATCAGGCTCGTGCATGGTCAGTTTACGGTGCGCGCCATGCAATGGATGTCACCATGGCGTAACGGTTGCCATCACTCGCTGAGGAGCGCCTGAATGCGCTCTCTTAAGACTTGCTCATCGCCTTTGCGGAAGCCGACGTGCACCTCGCGGATCAATCCGTCTCGCCCAATAAGATATCCAGAAGGCATGCCGGCAACGGCGAAAGCGCGCCCTGAATCGCCGCTTTTATCAATGGCGACCGGGTAGTCGACTGGATATCGGGCCAGAAAATCGAGCGCATCTTCATCGACATAATCGACACTGATCGCCACGACCGAAAAATCCTTGGGATCAAACTCCTGGCTCAATCGATTGAGTGCCGGCAGGGATAGCCGGCAGGGCCCGCACCAGCTTGCCCAGAAATCCACGTAGGTCACGCGTCCGAGATTGCTGGTAGCAGTGAGTGTGCCCTCCCCATTGGCAATGATGGGCAGCGCCCACTCGGGCTGCGGCAGCGGCTCGTCGAGTGTGATGTGCGATCCGCGGTCCGCTGAGGCGAGCGAGCTCAAATAGAGACTGCCCAGCAGCAGTGCTGCGGCGAGCAGCCGAGTTATCGTTGTGCAATTGAATGGCATACCGCTGTCTCCCCGCCTAGCGGTTCCGGCCCAGGCGTTCATGCGCATCGACCCATTCGTTGGTGCGCGTCTTTTTATCGACTCGGGCCGCACCCGAGAGCGATAGTTCCCCGGCTACCACGAGTGCGGCGGCTATTTCGCAGAGCTTGAGGGCCTTACCTTTCCCTTCGCATCCCATCATGCGCAAGCACTCGCGTTGCGTCGGCAGAGCCGTGCCGCCACCGTAGGTCGCCATGATCAGTGCAGGTAGTGTAATCGAGAAATAAAAGTCACCCTTACTTGTGGCACGCTGATAAGTGGTGCACTGATTAGACTCGCCGATGTTGGCTACATCCTGACCGGTGGCGAGATAGAGCGCCGCGAGGCCATTGGCAGGATGGTTTGCGTTGTTCGAAGAGTTAGTCAGGATTGCAGAGAGCGTTGATATTTGCTGCCCGTAAGCGATTTGCTCCGGCGCTACCCGGAGGTGCTTCATGAGGACTTCACGGGGTACCGTGATCTCAGCAGTCACTCGTTTTCCTCTGGTTTTTAACAGGTTGACCGAGGAAGTTTTCTTTTCCGTATCGAAATTGCCCGACAGCATGTAGTGCAGCATCTCGGGGCGCTGCTCATGAATCCATTCGCTGGCGATGAATGTGGCGCGGCTCACCATATTCTGGCCAGCGGCATCCCCGGTCGAGTAGTCGAATCGAGTAAACACCATGCTGTGCACGTGGTAGCTTTCAATGTCATGCAGCTTGCCCACAGAGGTCGACGTTTCCGCTTTGGCTTTGATGGCCTCAAAATTGTCTTTCAGCCACAGCTGAAAATCACGTGCCTGCCGGGCGTTGCGGAAAATAAACACAGGGGAGCGTTGCATGGACTCCTCAGAGACGGTTGTCAAAACGCCGCCCGCCTCTCGGATCACCTTCATGCCGCGATTGTAGGATGCCAGCATCGTGCCCTCGACCGTGGCCATGGGCACATAAAATTCGCCCTGGGCATGCTCGCCATTGACTAGCAGCGGCCCGGCTACCCCAATGGGGATCTGTGCGACACCCCAGAAGTTTTCGATGTTGCTCTCCATCTCGCTGGGATCAAAGGAAAACTGCTTGGTATGGTCGAGCTGGGCTCCGGTTTGCTCCTCGATGAAGCGCTGCCGTTGCTCGACAATTTCCCGACTAAAGTCGTCCTCGTCGCTGCGCGGAATTCTATTCTTGTCGCTCATAATCCATTGATCCGTGCCTTGGCTTGCTCATATTCAGCCGTGAGTTTCGCCACATAATCTGCAGTGCTGCCGAGTGTTTTGACCGCGCCAATTCCCTGGCCGCAGCCCCAGATATTTTTCCAAGCTTTCGCGTCTGTGTTGCCGCCAGAACCGAAGTCCATTTTGGTTGGATCGCTCTCGGGGAGATTGTTGGGATCGAGTCCCGCCGCTTCGATGGAAGGCTTCAAGTAATTGCCGTGGACGCCCGTGAAAAGACTGCTATACACGATGTCATCTGCGCCGAAATCGACAATCGCCTGCTTGTAAGCCTGGTCTGCGTCGGCCTCTTCGGTTGCGATGAAAGCCGAGCCAATGTATCCAAGATCCGCCCCCATGGCCTGCGCCGCAAGCACCGCATCTCCCGTCGCTATCGACCCAGATAGCAGAAGAGGTCCATCAAACCACTCCCGAATTTCTTGTATGAGCGCGATTGGCGAGGTCGTTCCCGCATGCCCGCCGGCCCCCGCGGCGACGGCGATCAGGCCATCAGCGCCTTTTTCGATGGCTTTTTTTGCAAATCGATTGTTAATCACGTCGTGAAGCACAATGCCGCCGTAGCTGTGCACCATTTCATTGACCCACTCTTTAGCGCCGAGTGAAGTGATGACGATGGGTGCCTTGAATTTCACGCACATGTCCATGTCGTGCTTCAATCGCGCATTGGACCCATGAACAATTTGGTTAACGGCGAAAGGGGCAGAGGGCGCGTCGGGATTGGCTGCATCATAGTCGGCCAGCTCGGAGGTGATGCGCTCCAGCCATTCCTCTAATACGGGCTCGGGTCGCGCGTTCAGCGCGGGGAAGGAGCCGACTACCCCCGCTTTACACTGGGCGATGACGAGATCCGGATTAGAAATGATAAAGAGGGGTGCTCCGACAACGGGTAATCTGAGAGCATTCTGTAACGCGGGGGGTAGAGCCATAACAACTTTCTCCTGGTGAGACGGTAATAAATTAGGGTGACGACGCTATCCCTCGTGGCGTGGTGAAGCAAGTCAGCGCGTCATAAGGCTGGTATTCAGCTGATCAATGGCCTGTGCAGCGCTTTCTTCAGCGCGCATAATGAGAGGCCGCCCGACAGTTATGGCATGGTATATGCCAGAACATGGGGCTGCAACGTCATCACTTCGAGCTTGGCCAAAACCATGTATCAGCAGTACTTCGGACTCGTTGAACAACCCTTTTCCATCGCGGTAAATCCTCGCTATCTCTTTATGAGTGCACGACACCGTGATGCACTCGCACACCTTTTGTACGGGGTAGGAAGCGGTGGTGGATTTATTCTGCTCACGGGAGAAGTGGGAACTGGTAAGACGACGCTAAATCGCTGTTTGCTTGAGCAATTGCCGGATAGCACCGATATCGCCATCGTTCTCAATCCTGCGTTGAGCGCTGTGGAGCTCCTGGCCACGGTGTGCGATGAATTTAATATCGATTATCCCCGGGGGTCAGCCAGCCTGAAGGTGCTTACCGATGCCCTGCACCAGTTTTTGCTCAGTAATCATCGCGCAGGGCGACGCACAGTATTGATGATCGACGAGGCGCAGCACCTCGGTGTCGAAGTGCTGGAGCAGATCCGATTGCTTACCAACCTCGAAACCGATGAAAAGAAGCTGCTGCAGATTATTCTGACCGGACAACCCGAGCTGGCGGTCATGCTGGCTCGCCCGGAGCTCAGACAATTGAATCAGCGAATTACGGCGCGGTTTGATCTAACTCCGCTGGATGGGTCCGAAACACGGTCCTATGTTCGCCATCGCTTGCAGGTTGCCGGTCTGAGTGATGGCAGGACGCTCTTTAACGAGGCGGCCTTGCGGGAGATCTATCAACTGAGTGGCGGGGTCCCGCGGTTGATCAATGTTTTGTGCGATCGGGCTTTGATGGGCGCGTATGGCCGAAGCGAGTCAATGGTCTCTAAAAATCTTATTCGTGAGGCGGCGAGAGAAACGCTCGGGTCTGGCTTTTCCGGGTCACGCAAAACGAACGAGAGCAGTCGGGCCGCGTGGTGGCGTCGATGGGGGCTGGCGAGCCTCATCGTTAGTGCGCTGGCTATTATCTTCCTCGCGGATAAGTGGCCGTTGGGGGCCGAGGCCGAGCTGTCGCGCCATTCCTCAGCTGTCGAGTCCCGCTTACCGGCTTCGCCTGCGTCCTATGAAGAGCCGCCCGCCGCCACGCTTGTGTCTCATGAGGGGTTAGATGCCTGGAACCTGAGTCCTAATGCGGCGGATGCTGCGCTGTGGTCGTTATGGACGGGTGAGCGCCTTGAGGGTGACCTGTGTGAGCGAGCTACCGAAAAAGGATTGCGCTGTGAGCGCAGTGATGCCGATGTCTGGGATGTGGTGGTTGAGACCAATCGGCCGGTGGTGTTGGATCTGCGGCGTGACGACGGATTCGCGGGCGCGTCAGTGTTGATCGCTATTCAAGGTGGCACCGGGTCGTTATGGACAGGTGACTCGGTTTGCGACGTCTCGCTTCAGACGCTGGCATCGCGTTGGCGTGGCGGATTCCATTACCTTTGGCGGAGCCCCGAGGGGTGGAAGAGGCCGCTGATTCAGGGTGATCAAGGCTCGGTGGTGAGGCAGGTGGTCAACGATTTTTCGCGTCTCGACGGATTGCCACCGCCCCCTTTGAATGTATTCACGCCCGCGCTCGCCCAGCGTGTTCGGCAGTTTCAGTCCTCGGTTGGGTTGGAAGTGGACGGCGTCATAGGGGTCCGGACCCTGCAGGCCCTGAATGAACGGCTTGGCGAGAGCTTAACGCTCGCGGCGTCGGCGGACCGCGCGCAGGCGTCATCTGGAGTGTCAGCATGTCGTTGATTCTGGATGCATTGCGTCGGTCCGAGCAGGGTGACAGCCCCGCTGTTCAGGTGCCGACGGATATCAGTCGTGAAGGGCATCCCGCTGATCGCCGATGGATACTGGTTCTGTTACTGGGGTGCCTACTGGTAGGAGGCATCGTAGGATGGCTGAGTCGCGGTGCAGGCGTTGATAAAGCGACGACTGCGGATCTACCGCCTATGCCCAGCGTGCCGGGAGTGCCGCTCGCCGGTCCTTCTGTCTCGAGGGCAACAGGTGGGGCGGATGAGGTTGTGATCTCGACCACCGGGGTTGCAGGGCGGGCTTCGGCGGAACGGAGTGAGCCTGCGGCCAATGGGCCTGTGATGACCGATTCGCGACCGAGAAGAGATGATGCGCAGATCGCAGCACTGCATCAGCAGATGTGGGCCGATGCTACCTCTAATCCTTCGCCAGACCGGGTCGCCTCGGTCTCTGATAGCAATCAGCGCGATCAGAATAAGGCGCTAGAGGCTGAAGCGGTGGGAGCGAATGCCTCCTCTATCGCGCCACCCATTGACTTGGCGGCAGCGATGGAGCGTGCGGCGAGGGAGTTGGGTGAGAGCTCGCTCATTCTGCATTCTGCCGTGTTATTGGAGAACCTCTCTCAGCAGCAAAAGGATCAAGTGCCCACCATTGTTTACACCGAGCATGATTTTCAGGAGGACGGATCCTCGACAGTCGAGCTCAATCGGAGCCGTCTGGGCGCGGGTCAGCGTGCGGGCCCCATCACAGTCAGCGAAATCCTGCCTGATAGTGTCGTTTTAAAGGTAAACGGCATGACATTTCGACTGCGTGCGCTCAATACCTGGGTCAATCTCTGAGTGTATGGTCGTGAGCGACCGCGCTGATCTCGCGCCTACTCCGGCGCTGTGCCAGTGGTCTCGCTCACTGCGGGTTCCTCAAGTAAAAAGGCGCTCATGGCATCGTGGACTTCGCGCTGCCGAAGGAAAGGTTTGAGCCAAAGTCCGCCGACCTCGTTTGCAAACAGAGGAACGTTTGCCCCCGTGTGTTCCTCACTAAAGCCGGTATTGGTTGCATAGTTAATACGCATGATTCCGCCCTCGGGGGTGATCACTCGCGCGGTGAGGCCCGGGGAATAAATCGGAATAGGGTAGTCGGAGTAAAGGCTGGGGTCTGGCAGTATCTGCGCCGCTTGTGCGTGATCTGCGGTCACAATAATCGCCGTATTGCGCTGTTCGGCAGCAAAATCTAGGGAAAGCGAAAGGGCCTCCTCGAGCTGCTCTATCTCTCCTATCGAGCCGCAGGGGTTGCGTTTATGGGATTGCTTATCTATCGAGGCTGATTCAATCATGAGAAAGAACCCTCGCTCGTTATGAGCAGAAAGGTGGCGCAGCGCTAAGCGAGTCATACTAGCGAGGGAGGGAGTGCCCTCATAATCTGGGTTCATCTCGCACTGCATGGGTTCGGGCTCTTCCGCATCACCCAGATAATCGGACAGGTGGTGCAGCCAGCTGGTCTCGGTCGGCTCACCCACCCTTGCGTCGGTGCCGCGCCACCTGACTTCAAGGGTCTCTTCATCAAACGCGCCGATAATCGGTTTCTCGCTCGCGACGCTATCCAAATTCGTGTCGCGGTCGAGGACCTGAAATCCGCGACGAAGGGCCATATTGTGAACTGACTCCCCGTCGATCGTGGTTTGTTTTAGAAACTTGGTGCCGCCGCCGAGCAAAACCTGCGCGCCGCTGTCGAGTAACTGTTCAATGATAGAGCCGGGACCGCCGTTGTCCCGCGCGTCGTTTAGGCACGCGGGCTGGGGAATGCCGTAATAGGTGCTGCCTAAAACTTCCTCTGGTCCTTCGCAACTCCGGGCGGAAACATGTGCAAGAAACGATGCGGGTGTCGCATCTGTCAGTGAAGAGGTGGTGACCAGCCCGACCCGAAATTGTTTTTGGAGCGCTCGTTCGGCGATGGTAGGCAGGTCCTTATCGTCAATGTCGGTGGCGATCCTGCCAATTTGGGTGATGCCGCCGGTAGCCAGTGACGTGGCGGTATTGGCCGAGTCGGCTACGTAGAGGGGGGTGCCTGAGGCGGATAGCGTTTCAACCTGAACCGACGCGCGAAAGGGCAGCCTATCGACGCCCAGTTTGCCGCTCATGCCCGCCAGATAGTTGCGCCCCATCGTGACATGCTGGTCATCAAAGCCATCGCCAATAATGAGAATGACATTTCTATTCTCCGCTTGAAGCGCCCCGGGCGCGAATAAAAAGGCCAGTGCAATAATCAGTCGTGTCGATCGATTCATAGTGGTCTGCTGCAGGCGATAGCATCGCGGAGAATATGCCCTAGTCATGACATTCTCATTTCATCGGGCTCCGGCGCTTGGGCTTAGGCGTCTGCCTGTGGCACACTTCTAACATCTATCAGCTCCTCAAGGAATACGATTTATGTCCGCATATGCTAGCCGAGTGCTTTTCGCCCTGATGGGGCCGGTCCTCTTGAGTGCGCCCGCTATGGCGGACGATCTTTCAGGTGCTGATACGGCATGGATGCTGACCTCGACTGCCCTCGTCCTGTTCATGACGATTCCCGGGTTATCCCTGTTCTATGCGGGGCTGGTGAGGGTTAAGAATGCGCTGTCCGTGTTGATGCAGTGTTTCGCACTGACGGCGCTCATGTCGGTGCTGTGGTTCGTCGTGGGTTACACGCTCGCTTTCGGCTCGGCAGGGGTTGATCAAGGTCCGTGGATTGGGGATCTCGGCAACCTGTTTCTCGCGAAAGTATCGATGGACAGCATGAGTGGATCGATCCCTGAGACGTTATTTGTCATGTTTCAGCTCACCTTTGCGGTGATTACGCCCGCTTTGATCGTGGGTGGTTTTGCGGAGCGTATGCGGTTCTCTGCAATGCTCATCTTCAGCTCACT
>Ga0315331_10001629_pt1 | contig 16863 bp, 11 predicted proteins | sample M160m34915metaG_FD_203456 | JGI IMG/M metagenome (GOLD analysis project Ga0315331, IMG submission 203456) | Ammonia-oxidizing marine archaeal communities from Monterey Bay, California, United States - M1 60m 34915 | ecosystem: Environmental > Aquatic > Marine > Intertidal zone | place: USA...
TAATGAGATATTTAATAATAACTATATTTATATGTATATGTTTAATATATATATATAATATTTATAGTAACAATGCTTATAAATATTATAAACATAGATTAGAATATAATGATTATGATATATTAATAAACAATTTAGAAAATTATATGAATGAAAAAATGAAAGAAATATTACCGGGTAAATTACAAGAATTTCCACAAGAAATAAATTATGTATGTTCAGCGGGTGCTTTCTTTAATCTAATCGCTGCAGGATCTATTATATTTTTACAAAAATTAAATATTAAAATTATACAATATGCGGGATGTTCAGCTGGTTCACAAGTTTCATATATATGTTTAAATAAATGTCATAACGAGGGTATGAAATGGGCATTTTCAGTTGGAGATACTTTATCACAATATAAATATATTAGACACGAACCGATGTGGGATTTTTTCAGAGAAATATCTCCGAAATTACCAATACCTGAAGCGGGACAATTAACATGTTCTATGACTGTTATATCAAAATGGTATAAACCTTGGAACATGAAAAATATTCATATTACAAGTTATAATTCACATAGTGATGTTGGTGAATCAGTATTAGTATCAGCCGCCATTCCTTGGTTATTTATGAAAAACATTGTATGTAAATATAGAAATATGTTAATATTGGATGGTGGATTAACCGAAAAAACCCCAATATTTAAAAATAGTAAAAGACCGCAAATTATAACTGATTGGAATAAAAAAGTTCTTCCAAATAAATTTAAAAAAATTAAAACTGGTTTATTTGTTAGTTCGAATACAATGTATGAGTTATTTAAATACGGTGTAGATGTTACAGTTGATTTAATTAATAATATTGAATTAAAAAATGAATGTATTAGATTACAAAAAACGGTTCTGAGTTGAGGTTAAATAAAATCATAGATTTTATTTAATGAAGCTCTTGTTATCTAAGAGAAAATAATTCAGAATGAATTATTTAATCTGGTTCAGTTATCTGAAAGTAGGAGCAAAATTATAAATCAAAGATTTATAATTTTACTCATTTGTAATTTATTGCAAAAGATTCTTTACTCATAATCTGCAGAGAAGTGATTTATCTCATATAAGATATGATCTTAATAAATTTATTATATTGTCTTGTTCTTCATGTGTAAATTCAGCATAACAAGGTAAATTAAATATTTTGTTACAAATATCCATTGTTATTGGTAATTCAGGTATTTTAGAATTAACAAACAAATAAGAAAAGCATTCTTGAGTATGCAAAGGTGTTGGATAAAAAATTGCAACATTTATATTATTTTTTTTTAAATACTCTACTATATTATCACGTTGTTGTTTATTATTTGCTAGAATAGAATATTGCGCCCATGCACTTTGTCTATTTTCTTTAATAAAAGGAAGTACAAATCCTTTATTCTGTAAAAAATGTAATTTATTAGTATAATAATTTGCACAATTATTGCGTTTAATTAATGTATCATTATAGTAATTCATCTTTACATTTAATATAGATGCTTGTATAGTATCTAATCTACCATTGATACCAATATATTTATGTTCAAATCTTTTAATTCCACCATGACTTTTAATTGCTCGTATTTTATCAGCTAATATATCATTATTAGTAAAACAAGCACCGCCATCGCCATAACATCCAAGTGGTTTTGATGGAAAAAAACTGGTTGTTCCAATTGTAGTTAATCCACAACTACGTTTTCCATTATATAATGCTCCAAAACTTTGTGCCCCATCTTCTATTACAGGTATATTATATTTATTAGCAATCATATTAATTTTATCAATATTGGATATTTGTCCATATAAACTAACCGGTATAATAGCTTTAGTTTTTGCTGTAATAGATTGTTCTAGTTTATCAGGATCCATGTTAAATGTACCTGATTCAATATCTATAAAAACAGGAATTGCTTTAATTAATGAAATTACTTCAGCTGTACTAATCCAACTATATGACACTGTAATAACCTCATCATCTGTAGTAACACCTAATGCTAATAAAGCAATTGTAATTGCGTCAGTTCCATTTGAAACTGAAATACAATGTTTTGCATTGACAAATATTGATAACTTTTGTTCTAATTCTTTTATTTCAGGACCATTTATAAAAATACCATGATCTAATACTTGAGCAATAGATTTATCTATTGCTTTTTTATGTGTAATATATTCACGTTTGGGATCATACATTTGTATAGACATTATATAATATATATAATATATATATATATATTTAAATATATATATATTATATATAATATGAAACTTGGTTTAATAGGAGGAGGTTATTGGGGAAAAAATTTAATACGAGAATTTAATAATTGTCAAGTATTGCATGCGATTTGTGATATTAATTTAGAAACATTAAAATTATATAATAATAAATACCCACATGTGAAGACCACCGCAATATGGGATGATATATTAAATGATAATGAAATTACAGCAGTTTGTATTGCATTACCAGCTGAAATGCATTATATTTTTGCAAAAAATGCATTATTATCAGGTAAAGATGTATTTGTAGAAAAACCAATTACATTAAATATAAATAATGCCGAAGAGTTAGTTAAAATTGCGAAAGACAATCAAAAAATATTAATGGTAGGACATATATTACACTATCATCCTGCAATTGTAAAAATTAAATCAATGATTAATGAGGGTAAAATAGGAAATATTAAAAACATTATATCAAATCGATTGAGTTTAGGTATTTTCAGAAAAAATGAAAATGTATTATGGTCTTTTGCTCCACATGATATTTCTGTTATATTAAGTTTATTAAATTCAATGCCTTCTTCAGTTATGTGCCATGGGAAAGATCATATTAATAAGGGTATTCATGATATTACAAATTCCATATTATATTTTAAAGATGCTTATGTAAATATAAATGTAAATTGGTTAAATCCTTATAAAGAGCAAAAAATGTCTATTATTGGCGAGAAAGGAATGATTATATTTGACGATGTTTCTCTAGAAAATAAAGTAATCTATTTTCCAGAATATATTCAATATTATTCTGATACAAATGCTACCCCAATTAAAAATAATGGGGAAAATATTCAAGTAGATTTAAGTAAATCTCCATTATTATATGAATGTGAACATTTTGTAGAATGTTGTAAAACACGTATTTCACCTATTACGAATGGTCTAGAAGGTATTAATGTATTAAAAGTATTGAATGGATTAGAAGATAGTTTATCATTATCTAAAAAAATACAATTAACTTCACATGTTGATGAAAAACATTATTTTGTTCATGAAAGTGCGATTGTAGACGATGGTGCTGAAATTGGTATTGGAACAAAAATATGGCATTTTAGTCATATATGTACGGGGGCTAAAATTGGTAAAAACTGTAATATTGGACAAAATGTATTTATTGCTGATGGTGTAATATTAGGAGACAATTGCAAAGTTCAAAATAATGTAAGTATTTATACAGGTGTTGTCGCAGAAGATTTTGTATTTTTTGGACCATCTTGTGTTTTAACAAATGATATAAATCCAAGAGGTATGTACAGTAAACAAGGTGAATATATAAAAACTAAATTAGAAAAAGGAGTTACACTTGGTGCGAATTGCACCATTTTATGTGGAAACACTATTGGGAAACATGCACTAATAGGCGCTGGTGCTATAATTTGCAAAAATGTAGAACCATATAGTATAATGGTTGGTAATCCGGGAAAGAAAATAGGAATAATAGATACTAAAGGAAATAGAACAGTTTTAATATAGTATCATATATACTATTGGTATTAAACTTACTTTTTATTAAAATTATTTATTTTATATTAAAATTATTTTACTAAAAATAATTTATTTCATATTAAAATTATTTATTTTATATTAGATTGTAATATGAAATATATAATTATTGTAGGCACACGCCCTCAGTTTTTAAAATTATCACCTTTAGTAAATAAAATGCAAATGCTTAATCTAAATTATATAATTATTCATAGTGGACAGCATTATGATGAAGATATGTCTGAAAATTTATTTAAAACATTAAATATAAAAGAACCAGATTATTTATTATATATAACAGGTTCTACAATAATTGAAAAATTATGTAATATGATGTGTGAAATTGAAAAAATTTGTCTAAAAGAAAATCCAGATAAAATTATAGTATTTGGCGATTGTGACACGACAATAAGTGGTGCACTAGTAGCAAATAAACTTAAAATTAATTTAATACATATTGAAGCTGGTATGAGAAGTTATAATAAAGATATGCCTGAAGAAATAAATAGAATTATTACGGATAATATATCAAATACATTATTATGTTCTACACCTGATTCATTAGATAAATTGAACAATGAAAATATTACTAAAAATATATATTTTGTAGGTAATCTACAATTAGAATTATTAAACAATTGCTGTACAATGTATCATAATGAAGATATATTAATTAATAATAATATAACAAAAAATAATTATGTATTATTAACGATACATCGTGAATATAATACTAATAAAAAAATGTTAGAATTTTTTTTTAAAGAATTAAAAAAAATAAATAAATATATTATATTTCCAATTCATCCGCGTACTAAGAAAATAATATTGACAAATAATATATTAATTCCAGAAAATATTATTCAGATTAATCCAGTTAATTATTTAGACATGACAATATTGCAAAGATATTGTTGTTATATAATAACTGATTCCGGTGGAATACAACCAGAAGCAAATTATTTAAATAAAAAATGTATTATTTTAAGAAAAGAAACTGAATGGATATATGAAATAAACAATGGAAATAATATATTATATGATTATAATACATCATTAGATATATTTATTAATACCTTTTTGAAAGTACCAAAAACATATGAATATAAATTAACTTTAAATGTATCAAGTAATATATTAAATTATTTATAAATTAGTAATATAATCTATTTATATTATAATTTATTTTATAACAATATCCAACTAATTTATTTTTTAAGTATAATCTAATTTATTTGTAATATGATATGATATCATTATCTATACAAATAACAGACATATTTTTAATAAATTCATTTTTAAAATCAAACACAATTGTTTCATTAGTGTCAATCGTTTTTATTTTACTTTCATATTTTAGTATATATATAAATTTATTTGAAATATCATAATTTTTAAAAATATTTAAATCAATCTTATTTTTAATTAAAATAGTTTTATAACTTAAAATAAAATTTATATTTGTATCTAAAAATTGTTTGATATATAATACATCTTTTGTAAATTTATAATTATTAATAGTAATAATTACATCCTGTATTTCTAAATTAGACAAATCATGTATATTATTTGATTGTATTTTATATACTTTGTTTTTTGTTTTTTCAATTTTATCTAATAAAATATTTTTATCTAATAATGCATTTTGTATTATTTTAAAAATATTATCATCTGTCATATGATTTTCAATATTAATAAAATCATTATTATCGAAATAATCATATCCATAATCCGCCATATCACCTATAATAAATGAATTAGATAAAGGTATTTCAAAATATTTTTTAACCAAATAATTAAAACTAGATTTTGTTGAAACAGTCAAGTATGATTTTGACACTTCATTAAATAAATTATTTCCTTTAAATCCTTCTTTCCATTCAATTATTCTTATTTTAAAATTAGTTTGAAATTTTTGAGTTTGTAACAATATTTTTAATCTATTACGAAAGGGATATGATTTTGGATAATCCGAGCCATAGAATAAAATATCATATTCTTTCTTAGAAGATAAATCTTTAAACTGATTTAATTTTAAAACCCATGGCACTGCAATTACTTTGCAATATGGATACAATAGTTTTTTCATTAAATAATATTCTTTACTATATTTAATTCTCATACACATATATTGAATATTATATATTTTTAGCAAATTTATTAATCCATCATATCCATTTTTAAACGTATATTCGTGACAATCACTTACATAAACCATTTTTGTACAATAAAAATTATTAATTAATATTTTTTGATATATTTTAAAATCATTATTAATAATATATGGTAATATTATTTTTTTATCTAATATATCTAATTCAGTAATATTTATAGAAATTAAGTATTGCAATGGGTCTATTATTACATCAACTTTATTTAATTGTGAAAACAAATGTATGTATTTCAATTTATGTATATCTATATCTATATTACAAATAGGTAATAAATTAATAAAATTATTAGATAATTCTTCTTTTTTATATAAATTATTTACAAGTAAATAATATTGCAGTGTTAATAATTTTAATAATAATATATTTATATAATTTGTAATATTATAATAATTATAATATTCATATAATAATTTAGATTCACTTAAACACCAACATGTTCTACAAACCATTTTTATTGCATCTAATATTGTATTATTTTCTATATATTGACGATTATTTTTAGATTCTTTAAAATATGTAATAATATTATTTGTTTTTTCTTCAGTTTTTATATATAAATGTTCTCGTTTTGATATAGTATTTAATCCATCTGAAAAAAAACCATATTTCCAATCATCACTATTATCGTAGAATATAGTTTTATCTAAATTAATAATTGTTTTTTTTTCTTCATTAATTTGATTATAAATATCTTTTAAAATATATTGATCTACACCAGAATATAATTCAGTAATAGTAATATTACTCAAATATTTTGTTAAATGTGCCATATTTACATGCATCATTTTTACAGTATTATAACGTTTTCTTTTGTAACCATCATATATAAATATTTTATAATTATTAATATTATAAAACACACCAATTGGTTGTGTTGAAAAATAACATTTTTCATTTGCGAAATGTTCTAAATGAATTAATAATCTATTTCTAGAAGAATAATCATCATCGGCCTGTAATATTGAAATAGGACTCATTGCATTTTGGGACATTAATTTCCATTTTTCTAATAAAGTATATTTATCTTTATATATACCATCTTCTTTTGAATTTATATTTATATATTTAATTTTACAACAATTTTTACGTAATAATTTAATTATATATTTTTCAATAACATTAAATGTATCACCATTATCATCACATATTACTAAATCCCAAAATATATTTTCATCATTAAAATTTAAAATAGATTCAAGGCCAATCCATACTTTTTTATTTGAATAAAATGTAGGAAGTAATATTGATATATTTGATTTATCATTTATATGATTATTTGTATATTCATGATTCTTCATATTATATTATATTATATAATATAATATATTTAAACTAAAATAGTATTAACCTCCTTAATTAAAATATATATTTATAAAGGTATTAATATAAATAATCTCTATAATATTTATATGGAATTTATAAAATATCTAGAAAATAAAAATATTTTTAATATAGATAAAAAACAAACTATTATTTTAGTAGGAAGTGCGCCATCTATATTAAATAGTAATTTTGGAGAAAAAATTAATAATTTTAATATAATTGTTCGTTTTAATGATAATAAAATAGAAGAATTTAAGAAAGATATTGGAACTAAAACAAATATATTAGTTATGAATACCGGATCATTTAATTCTAAAATAAAATCATATAATAAAATTTTTGGTGAGAATAATACAAATTATGATATTAAAAATAAAAACAAAAATATAGATATTATTACTTTTTATATTAAAGATTTTAAAAACAAAAATATAGATATTATAAAAAAAGAATATGACATAGATATTAGTAATCGTATCTATATATTTGATAAATATTTCTCAGGCGGTTTACAAAATATTTATTTTTTAGAATTAATTAAAAATAATATATTACATGTACCTTATCCAATATATGATACTATAATACCTGATAAAAAATATAATAATATAAGAAAATTAAGTCTAGGTATAACATTTATTATAATTTTATGTCATAATGGATATAAACCAACTATTACAGGTATAACACTTGATGAAAATATTACAAAAATGGATGATTATTATCGTACCAGAAGTAGTATTAGTTATAATCATGATTTTATATTTGAAATTAAATATTTAAATCAAATGATTGATGAAAAATACATTTACGTTTTAAAATAAATATATTTAATATATATATATATATATATATGAAATTATTAGATTGTACTATTCGAGACGGAGGATATATAAATAATTGGAGATTTAGTGAAAACTTTTTTAAACAATATTTAAATGTATGTAATAATGATGAAAATATACAATATGTTGAAATAGGTTTTTTAAATAAAGAAGAATTTTACACTGATGAATGGTGTGGACAATGGAGATATTTAACAAATGATAAAATAAATGAATTCAAATCACATTATAAAAATGTAAAAATTGCTATTATGATTGATAATATGAACAAAGATTTGTCAAAAATATTGCCGAGAGAACAATCGAATATTGATTTAATACGAGTTGCATTTCATAAAAATGAATGGGAAGATGCTCTAGAATTCTGTAAATATTTAAAAAGTCTAAATTACGAAGTTTCTGCTAATTTAATGGCAACTATAAATTATGAAACAACTGAATTGATTAATTTAATTGAGAAAGTAAATGAATATAATATAGATTATTTATATATTGCAGATTCATATGGTAATTTATTTCCAAAAGATATTGATAATCTATATAATTTAATACAAAAATACAATAAAAATGCTAAAATTGGATTACATCTTCATAATAATTTTCAAAATGCTTTTTCTAATTTTTTAAAAGGCATTGAATTAAATATTGATTTAATTGATACTACAATGTATGGAATGGGACGAGGTGTTGGAAATTTAACAACTGAACAATCTTTGTGTTATATTAATAAAAATTTAGAATTAAAAAATAATAATTTATGTAGTATGATTACATTTATAGACGAATATATAGTACAAGAATTTTATAAAAATCATAATCCTTGGGGATATAATTTATATTATTTAATATCAGGATTTTTCGATTGCCATCCTAATTATATTTCTAGATTATTAACTGTATCTAAAAATATTAATATACCATATATATGGAATATATGTAAAAAAATAAAAAATAATAAAAAAAATCAATTATTTGATAAACAATATTTAGAAGAAATTATGAATAATAATATAATATAATATAATATAATGGAATTATTATCAAATAAAATGTTTATTTGTGTAAATTGTGGATACCAATATTATAAATCTTTATCTGAATATACAAAATATATTAATTTAAATAAAGATATTACTAGATTACATAAACATTGTAAAGAATATATTATAAATAATATAGAAAAGTATGGATCAGAATTATTATATAAAAATATAGAAAATAAATATTATTTCAGACTATGTTTAAATTGTGAAAATAATGATATAACATATAATTTAAATTATAAAATAAATTTTAAAGAATTAAAATATGTTTTAATGAGAAATTTAATAAAAGATGTTAATTATCCTCATATAGATATACCTGTACCAATTATATTAAATTCATGGGATATAGATATATTAAATATAAATAGAATTTATTGTAAAGATATATTATTATTAAATGAAGAACTATTAAAAAAAAATATAAATAATGATAAAATGATTGTATTATCCGATACTCATAATTGGTCATTTAAAGGCGGATATCATGAATTTATTAAAAAATTAAAATTATTAAATATAAAATATGTAGTTTTAAAATATGATTGTTATGAAACTGATATCATTAAAAATATATTAGAAGGTCAAAATATAAAAATTATTCAAATGTTTCAAATAATAAACGAAGGTTCTTATGGAAAATTAGAAGATTATCAAAATTTAAAAAAAACAAAAAAATATGATATATTATTTTATGGTTCAGACTTTAATCATTCATATCCTTTTAGGTATCGATTTAAAACATTATTAAAATCAGATAAATTCAAAAATAAATTTAATATAAATATTATTGAATGGAAAGATAATATTATGGGGAAAAATTTGATTAATTATATTAATCAATCATATTTAGTATTTTCATCACCGCCTTCATTTGATTATTTTGTAAAAAGATATACTGAAATAGTATTAGGCAATTCAGTAGTACTTGGATACTTACCAAAACAAGGAAAAGATATTTTTACTAAAAATGATTATATACATATTGGAGAATATTTTACAGATGAAGAAATATATGATACTATTGAAAAAACATTAAAAAATAAAGAACAATTATTAACGTTATCAAATAATATTAAAGAAAAAATTATGAAAACATACTATTATAAAGATTATTATGATATAATTTATGATAAATATAAATTAATATGAAATTATATTAGTTAAAGAAATTTATACAAATAATATATATATATATTATTTATATATATATGAATATTTATACAAATAAATTTTCCTATTTTGATAATGAATTTATCAAAATATATTTAACAAATACTAGAAGTTTAAATAAAATAGAATATATTACAATATCTAATTTTAATGATGAAATAATATTAAAATATAAAATTAATGATTTAAATATTAATACAATCGATACTAATTATACAATTAAAAGATTAAAAGATCATATTAATTATAAATTATCTGGGTTTTATTTTGAAATAAAACCCACTTTTAAAAAATCATCTGTTTATATTATAGGATATAAATTATATTTAGAAAATACAATATATAACCAGTATCCGATTGTAATAAAATCATCCAAATATGCTAAAAATATAATAGTTTATCCAACTAATACAATTACTGCATATAATAGATTTCATAATTATAATTTTTATTATAGTTTTGAACATAAAGAAGATAAACACGAAAATAGAGCAATACAATTACCATTTCAAAGACCTTTAAAACCGGTAAATTTAATATATCATTATTTAGATGGGTTTATGAAGTATATTGAAAAATCAAATAAAGATTATAATTTTATATGTGATTTAGATTTAGATGATGATATAAATTTAAAAAAGTGTAAGAATATTGTAATTATAGGACATAGTGAATATTGGTCTCAAAAAGCTGTAATTAATTGTAATATTTTTAATAAAAACGGAGGTAACTTGATTATATTATCTGGTAATACAATGTGGTGGAATATAAAATATGTTAATAATAATAATGATATTGTTTGTTATAAATTAAATGCAAAAGAATATGAAAATGATAATTATACATATAAACTGGTAAATTCGGTAGATATTTTAAATATAATTGGATTAAATTTTTCATATGGGGGATATGGTATTAAAAAATTTTATAATAAAAACAAATATAAAAGTTTTTCTTTTTCGAATAGCGACCATGATAAAAATGAAAATAATCATTTTAAAAAATATAATATTAATTATAATGAATTAATTAAAAAATCAAGAGTCGCTCATGAATTAACTGATAATTCTAATAAACATATTCCAGGGTTTTATGGATATAAAATTTTAAAAAATAATATGTTTAATATTACTAGTGAATATATAGATATAGAAACAGGTGAAGGCGATGGATTACCTGTTTCTAATATAGATAATGATACGATATTAATAGATAAAGATATTTTACATTTCAAATATTATGATGTAATTGGATATGATATTGGATTTAGAGCAGGATCTTTAAAAATTATTGGCATGATATATTGTAAAAAAGATGATAATTATGGATTTATTTTTAATGCAGGGACAACTAATTTTTGTTCTAGTAAAACATTTTTAAATAAAGATATAATTAATATTGTAAATTATTTATTATAATATATAGTATAATATAAAATGGAAGAATTTAATTATGTAATATATAATAAAAATACAACTAAATTAAAAGAAGAAACAAATATTGTAAATATTGATTTATTAGATAATTGTATATTTAATGATAAATCTTTTGAAAATGCTAATATAATACGCAATGCTTATTTAAGATCAATGCAAGTAAATAAAGAATATATTGTAGATTCACAATATTTAACACTGGCACGATTATCATCTGTTATTAAATTATCAGAATCATATAAAATATATTTAAATGAAGTAGGTTGTAAAACAAGAAATATGATAAAAAAATCAGAAAAAAATGGTTATAATATAGTTAAACAAATTATATGGAATGATTATATAGATGATATAATGGAAATAAATATGTCCACAAATATTAGACAAGGTAAACAAATGAAATCATATTATTCAAAAAAAGAAAAAAGAAATGAAATATATTGTAATGAATATCATTTTATAGATACAATTGGGTGCATTAATGAGAAAGATAACAAGTTATATGGATATTTATATTTAAGATGTCATAATAATTCGGCTATTATAAGTAGAATATTAGGTAATGAAAAATATAAAACATATGGAATTATGAATAAATTAATCGCTGGAACAGTTAATTTATTAATTAATGATAAAAAATATAAACATATTAAATATTTAATATATTTGGTTTGGGATAGTACTTCATTAACGAATTTTAAAAAAAACTGTGGATTTAGACCATATATACTTAATATTAAATACATTTGTTATAAAAATATAATTTGTAATTATTATAATTTAAATAATATAGATTTTAAAAAACTATACTTTACTGATTTAAATATTAATAAAACAAATATTTTAGTTAAAAAGGAGAATATTAAAATAAATATAAATAATCCACTATCAACTGATATAAATGTATTTGAAATAAATAAATTTATAAAATTAGAAAAAGATGATATTATATTAGATATTGGTTCAAGTCATGGTAAAACATCTTTTTTATTAGGAATATTAGGTTGCAAAATATTAGGTGTAGAAATATTAAATAAATTTTTTGATCATTCTATAAATAATAATAAAATTATAAATAATAAAAATATTACATTTATTTATAAAGATATATTTATTTTTGATTTACCAAAAAATATAAAGATATTTTATATTTTTAATTCAATTCCATTAAAATATTTAGATAAATTATTTATAAAATTAAATAAATATTATTTAACATATAAAAAAACTTTTTATTTAATATTAACATTATATAATGAAAATGAAATAAAAATATATTTAAATTTTTTAAAAAAATATAATTATATCAAAATTGAAAATATGTCACTCGGGTTTTTTAAAAATGAATTAAATTATAAAACGATTACTATATGGAAAACTAATTAATATTATATATATATATATATATGAATTTATATACCTCTTGAAAATAAAATAATTTGTGAAAATTGTAATAAAAATATAGCAGTGTATGGTAAAAACGGTGAATGTTATGTATGTAGTTATTGTGTAAATACACAAAAAAAATACAAATATGAAATAAATAGAAATGTTTTTTATTTGGGCAAATATTATGTGACAATAACAAATATTAATTTGGTAGATAATTTATATGATAATAATAATATCATATATTCTAATTTAATTGATAATTGTAAAAATCCAAATGATATAGAATTTTCAAAAATATGGAAAGAAGGATATTTAAAAGCACGACGCATTAATCCATTTACAAAATATTATAAAACTAATTATTTACTATGTGCTACTATTAATGCTGTAATATGTATACCAGAAAATCATGACATATATTTAACTAGTCTAAAATCAAAATATAGAAATATGATTAAAAAAGCAGAAAAATCAAAATATATTTGTGGAAGAATTACAAATTGGAATAGTAAATTAGATGATATATATGAAATAAATAATTCAACTGATATTAGATGTAATAAAAAAATAAATAATAGTTTAGTAATTTATCCAGAGAAAAAAAAATTATATAATGGAAGTGAGTATCATTATGATTTATGTTTTGGTGTATGGAAAAATTCAAAATTAGTTGCATATAGTAATATAAAATGTAATAATGATACTGCTATTATTACTCGTTTTTTAGGTCACAAAGAACATTTAACATACGGTATTATGAATTTATTTGTAAGTGAATTGGTTAAATTTTTTGTAAATACATATATAAAATACTTTATTTATTGTGAATATGATAATAGTCAATCTGATACTTTATTAGGATTTAAAAAAAGAACTGGATTTAAACCATATTTAGTTTATTTTAAAGAATTATAATAACATTATTAGTTCAATCTATTTAATGCACAATTACTATAAATCACAATAAATTAATTTTATTATTTATATTTTTTTTGTAAATATTCTAAATCTTCTGGTGCATTTAATGATATTTCATTATAATATGGACATTTATATGTTTTAATTTTATATCCATATTCTAATATTTTCATTTGTTCTATATCTTCCATTATTTGATAAGGCGTATCTTCTAAATCTTTATATATTTTTAATAGAGATCTATTATATATATATATACCTGTAAATCCAAAATAATTATAATTATTTATAGTATTAATCCCTTTTTTATTAGCTGGTAAAATATTTCTACTATATGTCATAACCTCATTTTGTTTATTAAATTGTACGCATATACATCCTTGTGTATTTAAATATTCGTCTGTGTCTATTTTTTGATGTAATGTTGTATAAAATATATTTTCAATTATATTATTATTTAAATGTGTTTTTATAGCAAAATCTATATTCCGACTGTCAATAAATGGTTCGTCTGCTTGAATATTAACAATTATATTAAATATATCATCTATTAAATTTAAATTTTTACTAATTCTATCTGTACCATTTATACAATCTTCGTCTGTTAAATAAATATTATTACAGTAGTTCTTCATAGAGTTTACAATTTTATTTGAATCTGTAAAAATAAATATATTTTCTTTTTTAACATATTGTGATTGCATTACTTTTTCATATGTATGTAATATAACCGGTTTATTATTAAATTTTATTAATAATTTATTATTTAATCGAGAAGAGTTATATCTAGCAGGTATAATAATAGCTATATTATCCATTATTATTATATATATTATAATAATTTAATATATTTTTTACTCAAAAATTTTATTTTCATGTTTTATAAAATTATAAACCTTGTGTGATAATTCAGGATCATTTTTTCCAATATTATAACTTTCATTTTCAATATGTTTTATTATATCATTTTCATTATTCCATTTTAAACAATTAGGAGAAATATTGTTTGCAATGCATTTAATACCCATTAAACCCAATTCAATATTTGTTGCTCCTAAACCATCATATGTTGTTAATCTTAATCCAACAAAACATTTTTTATATATTTCATTTTTAACATCAGTACTCGTTTTATGAGTTGCTAAAATAAACTTAAATTTATGCTTTAGCTGTTTAATAATATTTGTATATATATTTTTTCCATAAATTTCAATAGCTGTATTATTTTGTTCACATGTATAAATATAAATAGTATCTCCTTTGATATTATCAGGCTCGTAAAAATGATTAATATCGGTTGCTGCTAATGGAATTAAAAAGGTATATTGTTTTGGATAAATTTTTATTACATTTTCATATAAATACTTGGATTGACAATAAATTTTAATTTTTTGTTCTTTTATGAGGTGAATATTTTGTGAAAAAATGGTATAACGATTAATATCAGAACCACCTGGTATTAATATTTTTCTTGATTTATGTTTTAATAATTTATTCAAGTCATTAATATTATATAAACCAAAGAATGCGGTTGGGGAATTTATATTATTTGAATATTCTTTTAGATTAAATTTTTTTTTCATTATATTATGAAAAAATAATAAAGTATCACTTGTATAAATATATTGTATTTTATTTAAATTCAATGGAATATACGTATCAGACAATAATTCTTGATATGATTTTAATAAACTAAAATCATTAGTTTTAAAAAAAACTTTTTGTAAATTATTTACATCTATATTATAGTTATTTATTATAATACCTAAATTATTATGTATAATAAAGTCATTAAATGAATGTGTGTTAATACTTATTATAGGTAGATTTGAAAAATAATAATCAAAAAATTTATTAGGTTGTGAAATATTTAAATAATCCGAATCGAGATAATCTTTATTAAAAATAGTTAGTCCAAAATCATATTTACCTAATTCCGATGTTATAAAATCCTGATTTATAGTATTTTTTAAATAAATATTTTTATGAAATTCTATTTTTTTTATTTCATCTAAATTATTTTTTGTTAAATATAAGTATATATATATATTTGTATTTTTTGAAACTATATCATTAAAATAATGTATTATATTTCTATGATTTTTTGTTTCAGGGGTACTAACTGATCCAATATAAACAAAATTAAATTCTTTTTTATTTCTATAATCTCTCATTTTTGGTATAAAATTATTATTATATATTAAACTATTTTGAAGAATTTTATAATTATTTAAATTAATATTAAATTTATTAGGTGTAATAAATTGATTTGGCATATATTTATTTGTAAATATTAATCTATTTGAATTGTTAAATATTTGAATTTCATTTAAAATAGACGTGTTTTTTAAACCATTTTTTAATGACATATACCTCAAGCATTGACAATCGCCAATATAGTAACATGGATTATATTTTAAAAAATGAATTGGTATTGTTTCCCAAGCATTAATAAATATTATATCATTTAAATTATATAAAAAAAATTGTTCAAGATGAGTAAATCCAGTAATATTATTATTATCTAATTTTTTAAACTCACAAAATGATTCATTTAACATTTCGTAATTATCTTTAAAATAATATTTATAATATATGAAAATAATATTATATCCACGTAAATATAATGATAAACCTAATTTATATGATCTTATTGCTAAATTTTCTTGAAAAATTCCTATAGTGAAATTTTTAAATGTAGATTCGTGTATTTTTTTATATAAAATAGTACTTATAATATTTTTAATTGATAATATTTCATTTGTATTGATTTGTTTATC
>Ga0315331_10001631_pt1 | contig 16861 bp, 21 predicted proteins | sample M160m34915metaG_FD_203456 | JGI IMG/M metagenome (GOLD analysis project Ga0315331, IMG submission 203456) | Ammonia-oxidizing marine archaeal communities from Monterey Bay, California, United States - M1 60m 34915 | ecosystem: Environmental > Aquatic > Marine > Intertidal zone | place: USA...
GCCGGGCGGATGAAGCTGTTGAATTGCCAAATCAGCTTTAGCACCATAAGCGCCAACGCAATTGAGAAGTTGGAGGCCAAGCGCGGAACCAATGCGGATCGACATGTAAATCCGCCCATAAATTAGCCCGAATGACGCCCGCCCAAACATGTAAGCAACGCCAAGCGGTTGCTGCGTCACGACGACGCCCATGGTCAAGCCGAACAAAGCAGACCCCGGAGTTAGCCATAACGGCGTCTCCGCCAGAGCTAGAATGAGGAAGGCAGCGGCGCAGGAAAACACGATTGCACACCAGGCGCGCGGCGTTATCCGATCTCCGAACAGAATAAAACCAACACGGCCAACAAGGCCGGAGAGCGTCGTAACCGAAACGATGGAAGCAGCCCCGATCAGACCAACAGTCGCTTCAAGGAAGGGCGCTTGGTGAAACAAGAACGCGCTTTGCGCCAACACCCCAAACGCAAAGCAGAATGCGAGTGGATAGAACGCGGCGGTTCTCATGGCTTCCGCTACACTCCATTCGCGGGCGTCACGGTGTTCAGCCGCACTCGGTTTCTGCGCTATGATAGGTGTTACCGCAGCATCATACACATACTGACCAAGGACCTCTGGCCCATCCTTGATAACAAACAGCGCCAACGGAACCAGGATAAAGTCAGATAGGGTGATCAATGTCAGGCTACCTGCAAGAAGGCCTTAATCTTGGATCGTCAAAACATTCAGCGGCACAAGCAAAGCGCCGCCAACGCCTGCACCGAAGGTGGCGAACGCCATTGCCCTTGTCCGCTTCGCCAAGAACCAGCGAGACACAATTTTACTGTTGGTGACTGTATGAATGCAGGCTAACCCAATGCCGAGCAGTAGAAACGCCAGATAGACGTGCCAAAGCTCTGAGACATAGGCCATGCCGAGCAATTCCGCCGTCAAGAATACAGCACCACCAAGCAAGGCCGGGCGCGCACCGTGCTTATCGATGATAAGCTCAACAAGCACACCCATCCCACCTGCCGTTAGATGAAACAGTACGAGTGCGATTGAAAGTGCGGGCAAAGACGACCCGAAAGCCTACACGTAATAGGCAACGAAGATGCCCTGATTGACAATCGCCACGCCCCAGGTGACGCAAGCGATCAAATTACACGCGAGAACGATAACCCAGCCATAGTAGAGGCGTCGCATCATCCTGGCTCCAGCTACGCCTACTTAGCGAGCGTATCCGTCACTTCACGCAGCTGAACGCGCGCACGCAGCAGATAGAAGCCGAGCGCAGACAAATGGGAGGGCATAATCGCCCCATCCTGTGCGCCGTTGGAGACAATCAGCGGGCTCATGACAGCAGCCCGCCGGAAGTTCGAAAGCATCCGGTCCCATATCGGCGTGATTTTCTTGCCTGCAATAACATCCGAATAGTCAACGCCGACGTCCCGAAGGATCAGATAATACGCGTACAGCTTGCCTTTAACGTTGTAGAGGATTTCATCAGCACCGAAGTCAAAGTAACCCGCGTTGCTCTCCAGCGTTCTTTGATCGAGTGCGGCAGAGGCTGAACCCATATCTGCCGCGATCCGGCTCAAGAGCTCGATCAGATTGTCTGCCCGCTTGTCATAGATCGCATCACCGGCGGCAAGCCGAAGGTTGTATTTCTCAAAGGCTTCAACGGCCCGAGTATACTGCGCTTCCGCCGATGCCGTCGGCTTCCAGTCCTGCATAATCCAGATCGTGCCGTCATAACGGAGATAGCCTGCCGCAGCTTTAAGGTCCTTATCAGACGCGCTAGAACCACGCTGGCGGCCAAGCTGGTCCACCATTTCAATCGCAAACCGGGATACGGCTTCCACAATACCAAGCTGATAATTCGGCATGTTGTCCAGCGTGATCGCAGGGCTCCAAAACTGCTCGTTCGGAGACCAACGCTTGGTTTCGCGCTTAATCAGCGCTGCTGCCGTCGCAACTGCACTGCTTTGGCCGAGATCAGTCAGAGCTGCATCCTGGCGGAAATCCACATCATCATTAATGCGTTGGTAGACGAGGCCACCGATCAAATACCAGCACGGAATGAAGATCACGATTGCGATCAGCAATACTTTGAGCCAACCCCACGAGCGCGCAGTGGAAGCATCAATCTCCGCCTCGACATCTTCGGCGTATTCGGTGGCGGCTAGGCCTTTGCGCTTAAACCAGGCCAGCATGGAGTATCCTTGTCCGCATTCACTGCCGAGACGAATTAAACACTTGAGATGGAATAGCTATACCACGGCCTCAAGCATGCATCGCCGTTTCTTTGACAAAATCTTCATCAATCGTGATTCCGAGACCGGGCCGATCAGGGATTCCCACCTCACCGTCCTCAACCGGAAAATCTTCTTTCACCAGATCATGCAGCAGCGGATTGTGGCCAAGGCTGTATTCCAAAATGAAGCCGGATGTGGCCGCTGCCGCTGTATGCAATCCAGCCGCGAAGCCAAGTGCGCCGGTCCATAGATGCGGCGCGTATTTAAGCTGCCACGCAGCCGCTATCGCTTCAATCCGCATGGCCTCGGTAATTCCGCCAGCGATTGCCAGATCGGGCTGAAGAATATCTGCCGCGCGCAATTCAACCAGATCGCGGAAATCAAAGCGCGTAAACTCGCTCTCGCCCGCTGCAATCGGAATATCCGTGAATGCGCGGACTTCGGCCATGCCCCGTTTATCGTCACCTGTTACGGGTTCTTCAAACCACGCAACATCGCAATCCCTAACGCCGCGCGCGAAGCGTTTGGCTTCTGCAACGCCATATGTGCCATGGGCGTCTACCATAATGTTGATATCGGGGCCGAGCGCGTCCCGCGCTGCCTTCACACGTTCAATCGAATGCGCAACCGTTCCGTCCTGGGACCCGACACGCATTTTGACGGCCTTAAAATTCCCCCGGTCGATGAAGCTTTGCAGTTCGGCACCGACTTCACTTGCAGGCTTCCAGCCACCGGAGGCATAGGCTGGCATCCTGTCTTTTCGTTTGCCGCCAAGCAATTGATGTACAGGCTGGTCAAGCGATTTTCCGAGGATATCCCATAGTGCGATATCAATGCCGCCCAATGCGGCAGTCGTCAGACCACGTCGCCCCATTACGGGGAAGCTATGGCCGCGGTCAATTGCGAAATGAGCGCGGCTGCCGTTGTAGCAGATGTCCCAAATGCGGGAGATAGCGCCAGAATCCTCGCCAATCAGCAGCGGTGCCAATTCCCTCTCAATGAGCGCTACGAGGCCGGCGCAATTGCCTTGAGAGCCTACCGCCGCCTTCGCCTCGCCATAGCCAACCAGGCCAGATTCCGTTTCGACCCGCACAAGCGTCGTATCGAATGATGTCATGCGGCCAAAGTCTGACACATGCTGCCGCTCAGCAGGGATCGGCGCACGGAGCCACGTGGCGTTAATGCGGGCAATACGCATGAATCTGCTTCCTTTGTTAGTCGACCTTGTCTTCGTCCAACCGCCGATATTCGCCACCAAAGTGCAGCAACGGCCGTCCAGAGGGGGCGGGCTGCAGGTTCAGTACCCGGCCAACGAAGATATCATGGTCGCCACCGTCATGGATTACTTCCATCGCACATTCCATATACGCGCAGCAGCCCCGGAAAAGCGGCGATCCGGTCTGTTCAGCCGGTGTGTGCTCCAATTTTTCCCAGGGGCGCGCTTCTTTGGTGGCGAATACACGGGACAGGTCCGTCTGATCCTCAGACAGCACATTGACAGCGAAATGCGCCGCGGCCATGAAGCCTTCATAACAGTTCGCCTTCTTGTCGAGGCTCCAGATCACCAAAGGCGGATCAAGCGACAGGGAGGCGAAAGAACCAACGGTCACGCCATCCAGCGCACCATCTGCGTGTTTGGTAGTAACAACGCAAACGCCAGTTGGCACGCGGCCCATGGTGTCGCGAAAGGTACGCGCGTCGATCATTGTTTCTCAACCCTAGCCGTCATTTATCAAGTGTTCTAAGCATAAGCCTATCACCGTCGCGCCCGCTTCGCGAGTACGAGTATGCCCACCGTTGAACGATTGCCGGGCGGGCGAATAGCGCTATAGTCTCATTACAATTTCATGGACTGACCGAGCCCAATAGCACCAATGGACTTTTCCCACCCGCCCCGTATTCGCCAGTTTTTTGCAACTTCGCCAACACCCTGCCCCTATGTGGCTGGATTAGCTGAGCAAAAACTGGTGCTGGAACTGAAGACCGAGGACGCTGGTACCTTCTTTGGTGAGCTTTCACGCGCCGGATTCAGACGCAGCCATGGCCTTGCCTACAAACCCACCTGTAAAGGCTGCAATAGCTGCGTTCCGGTGCGCATTCCGGTTGATGGGTTCGAAGATTCACGCTCGCTCCGCCGCATCCGTAATCGCAATAGCGATTTGACAGCGCGCGAACGTCCCCCCAAAGCGACGGAAGAACACTTTATTCTATTCAAGCGCTACCTGACGCGCCGTCATGGTAAAAGCGACATGGCGGAAATGGGCTGGCGTGACTACCGGGCGATGGTTGAGGATACTCCTATCGACAGCGCCATCATTGAACATCGCGGCGAAAACGGATTGCTTGAAGCGGCCGTGCTGATTGACCTGGCAGATGATTCAATCTCCGCCGTCTACAGCTATTTCGATCCAGACCAGCCCCGCCGCAGCCTGGGCGTTTATATGGTGCTAGACTTGGTTCGACGGGCGCAAAATCTTGGCCTCTCACATGTTTACCTGGGCTATTGGATCGAAGGCAGCGCCACTATGGACTATAAGCGCCGTTTCCCTGGCCTGGAAGCTTTAGAAGACGCTGTATGGCGTCCGATTGAGGCCAAATGAATACCTCAGTAACTTACAATCCGCCTGCCCATCATCTCGCTGCTGTTGCTGGGCTTTATCATGCCTTTCAGACCGGGTTGATGCTGACAGTCGCCCTGAAACGTGGGCGCGAAGATGCAGCTGATTGGACGCGCGCGCTTTTCCGCTGCCAACATCACGCTAAATTCCGCTCCAGCTTCAATAAGCTGGGCCTAACAGGCATGCCGGACGCTCAAGCAGCAGCAGCCTATCACTATCTCTCCAATCAAGTTGGTGGCGTCGACGTGGAGTATATGGCGGAATCAGCCAAGAAAGCGTGGGTCCGCTTCCCTCCGCCCCGTTGGATTTATCCTGGTGCAAGCATTTGCGGCATCCCGAGTGAGGTCTCCCGCGCCATGCTGGAAGGCTGGTACGCGGAGAATGGGCCGAGCCTGAACAATCCACGCTTAGGCTTTGTCTGCACATCCCAAACAACCGATGGCCAGCACGGCCTTGCTGGATATTTTCTGGAGCATGACCGGGACCTCTCAGCCGACGAGCGCCTCTGCTTCCGCCCGGGTGAAATGCCACCGCGCTTTGATCCTGCCAAGGCCCCTAGATTGCCTGCCAATGACTGGCCAGCAGAGCGGCTCGCCAAAGCCGGTCGCAATTACGCGATGGAATATGTACGCACTGGGTTGCCGCTGCTGACGGAACTGTTCGGCCCAAGCGATGGCGGCTATCTAGGCCGACACACTGGCCGCCTGATCGGCGCGCAGGGCTATCGCGCCATGGCTGAAGGCTTTGGCCTCAAACCGTCTGCAGGCGGTGCCGCAGGTTTTGCACACGTGCTTAAAGGCCTGGCCGAAGCGGAAGGCGATGCCGCAGAGATATCCCAGGATGCCGGTGGTGCATGGCTGGTCCGCCGCCCGGCTTGGCGGCTTGGGCGCGGCCTGGACGAAGCACATCCAGCCGTATTCGAAGCATGGCATGGCTTAATAGAGGGCCTCCTCGTCTCCCATGACCGCTTTGTTGTTCTCAACCTCACCCACCGCCTAGATCAAGGCGATGACGCAATCCTTTGGCGTGTGCGCAATGGCGCTGAGCCCTAATTCCGGAGACTTACTATGAAGCTATACGGCCGCTATCTCTCACCTTTCGTCCGCCGCGTCGCCACGACCTTAAACGTTATGGGTCAACCGTTTGAGCAAGTGCAGGTGGCACCTTTTGATGAGTGGGACAAAGCCCTCAGCGTTAATCCAGTTGTACGTATTCCGGCGCTGGAATTGGATGATGGTGACGTCCTCATCGACAGCACGACTATTCTGGATAGCTTAGACGAACAAGCAGGTGCCATTGCGCTTGTGCCCGCGAATGGGAAGGAACGCCGTGATGTGCTGAAGCTTGTCGCTATTGCTCTTGGCGCCATGGAGAAGTCCGTCAATTCCGCTTACGAACTGCGCTTCCATACCAAAGGAAATGTGGCGCAAGACTGGGTTGAACGCTGCGACAACCAAACGGTTTCAGCACTGCAAGCGCTGGATGCCCATGTGGAAAAAGCCGGGCCAGATGGCTGGCTTTACGGTAATAGCATGACCCAAGCGGATATCTCCGCCACGGTCGCATTCACCTTCGCAAGCCTCGCGCGGCCAAAGCTGGGCGTTGCGGAAAAAGCGCCCAATCTGGCAAAGCTCGCCTCCCGCCTGGAAGCGACGGACGCATTTAAGAACACACATCCAGCAGCCTAAATTGGCTACAGGGAGCTGGGATTATGAGGCAAAAGCTTCGTCCCAGCTGCCCTGGGTCGCCGCCTTTGAATATTCAGTAGCGCGGTTTTCGAAGAAGTTCGCGTGCTCCAGCCCATTCAGCATTTCATCCATCCACGGCAGTGGATTGCGGGCCACACCATATTCCGCATCATAGCCAAGCTGGCTCAAGCGCCAATCGCCGATATAGCGGATATATTGCTTCACTTCTTCGGCCTCCAGGCCCTGAATAGCGCCGAGGCTGAACGACAGATCAATGAACGCATCTTCATGCTCGACTATGGTGCGAAGCGCGTGACGCAGCTCACCCTCTAGCCCAACATTCGCTTCCGGGTATTCACGAATAAACGTGCGGAACAGGCGGATGACGCTGGCGGCATGCAGGGTCTCATCCCTAGCTGACCAAGCCACGATCTGCCCCATGCCCTTCATTTTGTTGAAACGCGGGAAGTTCAACAGCATCGCGAAGCTGGCGAAAAGCTGCAGGCCTTCCGTAAAACCGCCGAACACTGCCAGCGTCAGTGCGATATCGCGGGGCGTTTTGACACCAAACTGCTGCATATAATCATATTTATCCTTCATCTCCTTGTAGTGGAGGAAGGCGGAATATTCGATTTCCGGCATGCCGATGGTATCGAGCAGATGGCTATAAGCTGCGATATGGATGGTCTCTGTATTTGAGAACGCGGCCAACATCATCTGCACTTCGGTCGGCTCAAACACCTGCGAATAATGCTTCATGTAGCAGTTATTCACCTCAACATCGGCCTGGGTAAAAAAACGGAAGATCTGGGTCAGCAGATTACGCTCAGACTCCGTCAGCTTTTGCCCCCAATCGCGCACATCGTCCGCCAGCGGCACCTCTTCAGGGAGCCAATGCAAGCGCTGCTGCGTCTGCCAGGCCTCAAACGCCCAGGGATAATCAAAGGGCTTATAGGTCGCTTTAGCGTCTAACAGAGGCATCGAATCGCAGTCCTTCTCAGTCGAGCGTAGGAGGGGGCAGACCCTAAATCAGCAGCGCTGCCGTCGAAAGGGTCTGCCCGTAATAAGTCTGGGGAGAACCCTTTTTAATTTGCACTATCACGCGGGCACCTTGAGGGGAGAAGCTGGAGCGACTTCAAGGTTGTCCCAGTTGGTTTCAGCCGTGGAAATATTGCCGAGGATTTCCTGTTCCCAGAATCCCACGACGGGGCGAAAGATTTTCAGGTATAGCTTGCCATCCACAATCCACCAGAGATTGGGGTTGCCAGGGACTTTACCGCCGCGCGCGACGCCGAATGCGTAATAGCCATCGTAAGCCGGCGCGTATTTTTCTGGGTCAGCCAGGAACGTCTCCCGGTTAGCAGCAGAGGCGAAGAGCCATTTGGCACCGTTATACTCAGTTTGGGATTCGGGCGAACCTTTGACGGCTTCGGACTGTGGAGCGCACAAATCAGATTGGTCCAGGTCGTTATAGGCTAACACATCATGGCCAGACACCGCATGGCCCTGATCCACATATCGCTCACCCGCGAGTACGGGGGCCGCCGCAAAAGCCAGCAACGCCAGTGCTGCGTAAAACGCATGCCGCATCCAAATTCTACACATGTTGCGACTGTTCACGTGGGAGATATGGGGTGCGGACGCTACTTCGCCGATTAACGTTTAAGTGAAGTCGCTGTTAGCAGGCCGGTGTCCTTACTGGCAGGTCCTTATTGGCAGGCGAGGCATTCCTCATAATCCAAGTTTCCGCCTTCGACCGATTCCGCCACCGGCGCAAAAGCACCATGGCTGGCAACGCCTGCCCGTTGGATTGATTTGGAACGGAGGTAGTAGAGCGATTTCATGCCCTTTTTCCAGGCCTGATAATGCAGCTGGTGCAAGTCACGCTTATGCACGTCTGCCGCAATGAACAAGTTCACCGATTGGGACTGACAGATATAGGACGTGCGATCGGCAGCGAGCTCAATGACCCAGCGCTGGTCGAGTTCGAACGCGGTTTTAAATACATCCTTCTCTTCGTCCTTCAGGAAGTCCAGATGTTGGACAGAACCTTCATTGGTAGTAATCGAAGACCACGTATCTGCATCATTCCGCCCGTGCGTTTCCAACAACCGCTCTAGATAACGATTGCGCACGCCGAAGGAGCCAGACAGCGTTTTGTGGGTGAAGCTATTGGCAGCATTCGGCTCAATCCCCGGGGACGCGCCGCCGCAAATAATGGAGATCGACGCCGTCGGTGCGATGGCCATTTTATGGGAGAAGCGTTCCATGATCCCGTATTCGGCGGCGTCCGGACAGGCGCCTTTTCCTTCAGCCAATTTAACCGAAGCTGCGTCTGCGGCTTCTTTGATCTGCTTGAAGATACGCATGTTCCAGGACTTGGCCATCGCACTTTCAAACGCGATGTTCTTGGACTGCAGGAAGGAATGGAAACCCATCACGCCAAGGCCGACGCTGCGTTCCCGCTCAGCCGCATAACGCGCCTTGGTCATCTCATCGGGGGCAGTATCAATGAAGTCCTGAAGCACGTTATCCAGGAAGCGCATGATGTCTTCGACGAAACCCGGCTGGTCCTTCCATTCCTCATAGGTCTCCATATTGATGGAAGAGAGGCAGCAGACGGCCGTGCGGTCACCGTCATGGTGGTCCTTGCCGGTCGGCAGCGTGATTTCGCTGCAGAGGTTAGACATTTTGACCGAAAGACCAGCGAGACGGTGATGTTCCGGCGCTTGGCGGTTCACGGTGTCGGAGAAAATCATATACGGCTCGCCGGTCTCGATCCGCGCCGTCAACAGGCGAATCCAAATGGAGCGGGCGGAGACGCGGCGGAGAACGGCGCCGTCTTTCGGGCTCAACAGCCCCCATTCCTCATCATTCTCAACCGCGCGCATGAACGCGTCAGAGATCACGACGCCATGATGCAGATTGAGCGCTTTCCGATTCGGGTCCCCGCCAGTCGGGCGACGAAGCTCAATAAATTCTTCGATTTCAGGATGATGGATCGGTAGATACACCGCCGCCGAACCACGGCGCAGGCTGCCTTGGCTGATCGCCAGTGTGAGGCTATCCATCACACGGATAAACGGCACCACGCCAGAGGTCTTGCCATTAATACCAACTTTTTCGCCAATCGAGCGCAAATTGCCCCAATAGCTTCCAATTCCGCCGCCACGCGACGCCAGCCATACATTCTCATTCCAAAGATTGACTATGCCGTCCAGGCTATCGCCAGCCTCATTCAGAAAGCAGGAAATCGGCAGGCCGCGCTTCGATCCGCCATTAGAAAGCACAGGTGTGGCCGGCATGAACCAAAGGTTCGAGATATATTCGTATAGACGCTGGGCATGGGCTGTGTCATCTGCGAAATGGCCCGCCACCCGCGCAAACAAATCCTGGAAGGATTCGCCCTCAAGCAGGTAACGGTCTGCCAGGGTAGCTTTGCCGAACGCTGTCAGCTTCGAATCGCGGGACCGGTCCATGTGGACAGTTACGCCAAGGCCATTCTGATACACATCCCGCCCGACATCGCCCCCAAGCGCATGGGCGAAAGGGGTCGTCTGCTCGATATCCAGAGCCTTATCCAGAGCCGCATTCGCCCCCTCATCCGCAGAAACTCGCGCCAATCCGTCCATACCGTCCGCTCCATCCACAGCCTGGGGATAATTTCACCCCTCAAACCCGCTACATATAGGGTTCGTCCACACCTAACCACCATATATGGCGCGTTCGGCAGCGTCTAGCGTAAATCAGGCCCGCCCCAATTATCCGTTTACATTTGAGAACATATTACGAACACTTAATGCAAATGACAAGCTAGAATAAGCTGCTCCGCCACCGAACCAATTAATCCATTCCGCGTTGATTATCACCCTTACAAATTCTCTGATTCTGCAAATAACGCCGTAGGTCTGATGCTAAACTACCTGTGAGAACGAGGGCCGACCATTATACAAACCCACATATCGTCAGGTGTGGTTACCGTGGTGCTTGAATGAAAGATCAATCCATCGGTCAAACTCATCCTCGTCTGGCACCAATTCAGGCATTTCTGGGCTTCCAACACGGCGAAAATAGATATGCGCAAGAACAAGCAGTACCTCCAGGGCGGAATTTTCCGCTACCGCATCCCGAGCCTTGTCCAAGTCTTCATCAGGTAACTCCGCCCGCATGCGTTCAAGGTTCATGGTAATTGTTTCAGCATCAAAATTGGACGCCTCGAAATGCAGCGCTAAATATGTCGCAACCTCTTGATAGGCTTTAACCCGGTCTTTCTCTGGGCCGATGCCCTCCCAGAGTCATCTGACGTGCACCGTCAGACTGGTTGTATCGCCATGTTTGGCGCCCGCTTCCGCTAGCTCCAGAATTTTGCCTTGTTCGAGTTCAAAAATCCATGCTGTCACTGTCGGCATAAAGGCCCATAATGCGAGTATAATAATCCAAATGCCCCTGAGCACAGGCGCTGACCAGGTCCTAGAACGCAACAGATCTATCTATGTCAGGAACCTGGCCTTCCAGAATGCAATCGGCATAAAAGTAATGGCCGTTAAACCGTCCCTGCTCGCCCGCACGCCTGAATAGCTCCGCCACTTTTACAGAATCTTGCTCAACTCCGAAACCTTCGCTCAGAGGGATCCCAAGATTGACTAGGGATTGTGCGTCACACGCCGCAACTGCCTCCTCAAAGAATTGCCGGGCTTTCACAAGGTCTACCGAAACAGCAACCCCGAAATGATGGTTGAATGCCGGACAAAACAACCCGGCCCCATGGCCTTGAGCGGCAGCCTGTTCATAAAGCTTGTGCGCGCGCTTGACATTCTGCTTGATGCCCTGACCTTCGTCATATAGCAGGCAAAGCCACACAATAATCATTATTCTTGAACGCCGCTTCAGCGATCTAATCGTCTTCCATCGTCAACCGTTCAGAACTGCTGCCAGAACCAAACGCGCCCATAATCTTAGAAAAAAGCGCCATCAAATCTCTCCTATAAGTTGACCTATACTACGCAGATGCACAGATTTAGCCTGGCAATAAGCTTTCTCGATTAAGCCACTTTTAAATTGCGAAACACGATCGCTTTGGAACGATGTCAACGAACCCGGCGCCCAAGCAAGCGAACCACCCTTCCCTTCCCCTGCATTTTCATGGCTAAATTCTAGGCAGAGGAAAAAGAGGGGAGAGAGTGATGACATTATCCAGTGTCAGCGAGTTCGATACGGACACGCCAAAATTTCTGCGCGGTAAGTATGCGATCTGTGGGGTGGGGGAGACGACCTATCGGCGCGGATCTGAGGAGAGCACGCGCAATCTGGCGACCTGGGCGATCAAGAACGCCATGGATGACGCGGGCATCGACGCGGGCGACATTGACGGGATGCTCTCATATTCCGGCAATGATTCCGTGCATGCGCCATGGGTCGCTGGCGATCTGGGCATTCGGCTGAACTTCTATATGGATGTGCATGGCGGCGGGTCCTCTATCGAAGCGCTGATCGGCATCGCCATTGGCGTGATTGAAGCCGGGATGTGCAAGACGGTTGCGATCTACCGCGCCATGAACGGCTTCAGCCAGGTCAGGATTGGCGGCACGGGCGCACGCTCCGCCGTTCCCATCAATGGCGACCAGATTCATCATCGAGCTTATGGCTGGCAGTCTGCAGGGCAGATGTTTGCACCCTCATTTCTCCGCCATATGTATGATTACGGCACGACGCCGGAACAAGTCGCCCATGTGAAGGCCGCCCATTCCAAGCATGCGTCAAACAACCCCAAGGCCTATTACAAACAGCGGGTGACAGTGGATGACGTGGTCAATTCCCGCATTATCTGTAAACCGCTGCACCTGCTGGATTGCTGCGTTGAGACCGATAACGCCACCTGCATCATCGTTACCCGGCTGGACCGGGCGCGGGACATGAAGCAGCCGCCTGCCGTCATCCAATCCGTCGTTGGCCGCTGCTGCAAGCCGCGCGCGGACATGCATTACCAGCACGGCCCAATCTCCACAGTGGCTGGCCATTATGCCAAAGACCTGCTTTGGCCCAATGCAGGCGTCGGGCCAGAGGACATAGACGTGACAGGTGCCTATGACGCCTTCACCTTCACCGCCATGTTGCAATTAGAGGACTATGGCTTCTGTAAAAAGGGCGAAGGTGGGGATTACGTATCCTCCGGTATTATTGAACTTGGCGGGGCCAGACCGAATAACACCTCCGGCGGGCATCTCTGTGAGGGCTATACCCACGGCATGAATATGGTGATCGAGAACACCCGCCAGCTCCGCGGCGACGCCGATGACAGCTGCCCGATCGGCCCAGACGGCAAACGCCAACACACCCATGACCACAGCGAAGGCGGGTGCCGACAGGTCAAGGACGTTGAAATCACCGCCAATCTTGGTTGGGCCATGCCGGGCACAGGCTCGGCGATGGTCATGGCCAAAGACGCACGTTGATAGGGGGATAGAACAATGCCAATCGTCGGCGATTACATGGGCATGGCCCTCACTATCGATGATGTTGATAAGGAAAATCGGGAATTTTTCGGCTATTGCGACAAAGGCGAATTCCGCCTGCAAAAGGGCAAGGAGAGCGGCCTACTGCGCTACCCGCCCACCACCGCCTGCCCCTGGACGACAGACCGCGTATACGACTGGGTTCCCGTTGAAGGTAAAGGTACAGTGCATTCCTACGCAGAAGTCCACCACGCCATCCAACCAGCATTCAAGGGCCACACTCCCTATATGATGCTGCTGGTCGATTTGAACACACAGAAGGGCGCGCCGACCGAACATGAAGCGCTCCGCGTCGCCGGCAACCTTCTAACGGCGGATGGCGAATTCGCACCGCCAGAAATGATAAAATCCGTCGGCATCGGCACCCGCGTCCGCATGGTCTTCAAACATGTGACAGACGGCTTCAGCTTGCCCCACTGGGTGATTGACGAGACCGCAGAGCAACCAAATGAACCGTGGCGCTATCCGCAGGAGTGAGCAGGTTTGCTAACGAATTCGTGATCGACATTAAGGGCAATTAACTATGGCCTTAGAGACCCGCGCCATAGGCTCCCTAGATAAATTTTAGGGGTTCATCACGATGAAAAAGCAACGGGTGCGGATTAAACCGACAGGAAAAAAGCGGCGCGCGACGAAAGCGGCTGAGGCTGTCGAACTAGAAGGACTGAGCAGTCGCGGACTGCTTCTGAAGCTACGCAACTACGGCCTTACTGGGGCGGTTCTTGGCGGCGGCGGATATATCGCGGGTGGCCAAACTGCAGGATATTATGGCGGAGGAGGACCTCTCCCAAATCGGTGATGGCATCCCGACAGTGGTGCAGATTCATGATCCGCCGTGCAGCCAATGCCTGGCTTTGCAGCGGGAAGCCCAAGCGGCGATGAGCAAATTTGGCGGTGGCGAGATTAGATATGTCGTCGCCAATATCCGTCAATCGAGCGGGCCGGCCTTTGCGGCCAAGCTTGGCGTCGCACATGTCACGCTGATGATTTTTGATGCCGAGGGTAAGCGCAAGCTGACATTGCGCGGCCAAAACAGCCGAACAGGGCTCAGCGAGCTTCAGGCGGCATACATTGAAAGCGCCGGCGCCAGCACGCAAGCCGACACCTGTCGAAGCGGAGCCAAGCGGTCCAGCCACCTCTTGAACGCATTTTGGCGCATCAACTTACGACGATATACTGCTGCAGCGGGCGACACCACCGCCCTGCCCGCCGCAGAAAGTCCCACCATTGCGCTCATCCGTCAGCGGAGAATCGATCCTCGCCGTTTTGTTGATCGGCGTGCTTTGGGGGCTGAACTGGCCCGCAGTCAAATTTATGTTGACGGAGATTGAGCCGCTAACGATCCGCGCGGCCGCGTTCACCTTTGCCGGGCTTAGCCTAACCGCAATCGTCCGCGTCAAAGGCTTGCCAATGCGACCGCCGCAGGGTGAGGTCTGGCCGATCTTCATCACCGGGTTCTTCCTGGTATTCAGCTTCAACGCCATGACATCCCTTGGCCAAATCTTAGTGGAGACATCAAAGGCCGCCATTATCGCCTACACCATGCCCGCGTTGACGGCAGGCCTGGCGGCAGGCTTCCTTGGCGAGCGGTTTGATAAGCGCGTCGTTATCGCCCTCTTTGTTGGCATGGCGGCGCTGGTCGTCCTTGCGTCAGAGAATTTTGGCGCGATCATTGCTGAGTCGCTTGGGCCGGTCATTATGCTGCTGGCGGCGTTAAGCTGGTCCATCGGCAATGTGCTGCTGAAGGCCAGAACCTGGACGCTGCCCGCGCTCTGGCAAGCCATGTGGTATTTCGTAGCGTCTGGCTTGGTCTGCTGGCCCATCGTCCTTGTGTTCGAGCCGCCGTGGGAACAAACCATGCCAAGCGCGCCTGTGATGGCCACAATGGCGTTTCACGTGCTAGGGCCGATGATTATCTGCTATGTGCTTTGGACAGTGCTGCTCGCCCGCCTGCCAGCAACCATCGCCGCCATATCAACGCTGATCGCGCCGGTTGTCGCCGTCGGCTCAGCAATGGTGCTGCTGGGCGACCCGCCATCGTGGCAAAAATGCCTGGCGCTTGCGATGATCGTCGCTTCCATCGCCGTAACGCTCATCCGCCCGTCTAAGGAGACTTGAACATGCCCGCCAAAATTCGCGCGTTGCACCGTGCAGACGGCACAATCTGGGAACAGATGTTCCAAAGCTATGCGGAGTACTAAAAACCAACGTCCCCGAAGGCGGTTTCGACACAGTCTGGAGCTGGATTTTCGACGGCCAGAACGATTTCTGGTGCGCCGTCGCTGAGGACGCCCACGGCCAAATCATCGGTTTGGCGCAATACCAGCTCATGCACCGCTCCCTCGGCGGCGGCATGAGCTGGTATCTCAGCGACCTTTACGTCGACCCAGAAATCCGAGGTGCCGGCGCAGGCCGCGCCCTCATCGACCACGCCCGCGCCTTCGCGAAGGCTCAAGGCCTCTCAGGAGTGCGCTGGCTAACGCAGGAGTTTAACTACCCAGCACGGCGCTTGTACGATACCTATCGCCCAAAGACCGACTTTATTTTGTACAACGTGCCGGTTTAAACAGCGAAACCCTCTACTCGTCGAAGGCCGGTACTGTTCAAAAAATTATTTTCGTGTGCACATCTAGAAAGAACACCAACCAATCATTTTGACGAATAACCTCCTATTTGCATACTCCATGCGGAGTATAATCCATAGAGGTTAGATGACTGCTCAACGCCTAAACGTAACATTGGGTTCTGGTGTCGCCAGCCATCATTGATGTAGATGTAAGCTGCAAAGATTTGGGCGTAGATATTTAAATGCAGCGATGCAGAATTTTATTCGAGCCACTAACCCTTCCCTGCGGCATAGTCCTGAAAAACAGGATTAGGAAATTGGCGATCTCGGACTCTTTGGGCGATGGCACCGGCCATCCGACAGGCGAACAGATGAGACTGTATAAGCATTGGGCCAGCGGTGGGGCCGCCTTATCTATTATAGGCAAAGTACAGGGTAGCGATGCTTACGCTGAGAAGCCTGGCAACATGGCGTTGAACGATTCGTCCGACCTTGAGCGCTTCAGTGAGTTTGCCAAACAGGGCAGCGAAAACGACGTCCAACTCTGGCTCCAACTTGGGCATGCCGGGGCTTTCGCTTATGAACCGACCAGCATTCCTAAAGGGCCAAGCGCGCTCGATCTTCCCGGCCTTCACTATGCTGAGGTGACCCGAGACAAAATCCCACCAATTGCCCTCGATGTTTGCGGAGATGGCCCTGGGTTTAGTCCGCATAATCTTGCTCCTTGATTTTTGGTAGTGAGCTGAGTTTGGCGTCTGAATGCGGGGCGGGCCATCCCATTAGCTGTGCCCCCGCAAGCAGGGCAGGAAAATATGCGATGGGTCTTCTCCAACCAAAATATTAGCTGAACGATAGGGCCGTGCGTTCAGAACGCCGTCGAGTTATGGCTATTTGGTGTCGCCTTCCTAAGCAGCGCGTTTGATTGACGCCTCCGCCAGACGAAAGGCTTCGTCGGCCTCTGCCCAGCCTTGTACATTTACCCATTTGTATTTCTCTAGGTCTTTGTAATGCTGGAAAAAAGGCTTGCTCTGGTCGAGCAGAATTTTTGGGAAATCCCTGAATGAAGATATGCCCGAAAAGTAGAGATGCAGCGCATCAACCGGCACGGCCAGGATTTTTTCATCCATGGCCGCCTCGTCCACCTGTGTGCGGGCTCAATTAATGCAGCATCTGATTGTAAAGATTTGTACCATGGAGAGGAAGTTTCTGGCGGTTTTCTCGAACCTGGTGGCCAGGCGTCGCATGT
>Ga0315331_10001634_pt1 | contig 16842 bp, 11 predicted proteins | sample M160m34915metaG_FD_203456 | JGI IMG/M metagenome (GOLD analysis project Ga0315331, IMG submission 203456) | Ammonia-oxidizing marine archaeal communities from Monterey Bay, California, United States - M1 60m 34915 | ecosystem: Environmental > Aquatic > Marine > Intertidal zone | place: USA...
GTTTTATTGATTTTTGTCTACCGAACAGTTTACGAGAATGGAGAGTGGCTATGTCGCAGTTGAACCGTCGGCGGTTTCTGCAATCAACTTCCACACTGGCTGCCGCCGGTTCGCTGGGAGTCTTTACGAGCAGTCCTGTAGTAAGCGCTGATTCGCCGAATGCACGTCCCAAATTTGCGGTGATTGGTTGCGGTGGTCAGGGTACAGGTGACGGCCGACGGGCACTGAATCATGGTGATATTGTTGCTGTCTGTGACGTGGACACGTCACACTCCGCATATGCCAAGGCCGCCTACACGCGACGGACCGCAGCAAAAGGTAAACAGGTCAAGATCGATGTGTATGACGACTATCGAGCGATTATTGATCGTAATGACATCGACGCTATTATCTGCGGTACCGTGGATCACTGGCATGTGAAGATTAGCGCCGAGGCCCTGAAGTCAGGGAAAGATGTCTACTGTGAAAAGCCGCTCACGCTGACGGTTGAGGAAGGTCATGTCATTTCCACGGTCGCCAAGGAAACGGATCGGATCATCCAGGTTGGTACACAGCAACGTTCCGACGAGCGGTTCTTAAAGGCAGTCGCAATCGCGCATTCAGGCCGGCTTGGGAAAATCAAGAAGGTTACCGTTGGATTGAATCACAATCCTTTTAGTAAGCCGCTTCCCAGGGTTGCGCCACCCAAGACACTCAACTGGGATCGTTGGAAAGGTCCTACCGAAGACGTGCCTTACCGATTCCTGAAAAACGGAAAGGCGGGCCAGACGCTGGTGCGCACGCTGGGTGACGGCAGCATCGACGCCTCGAACTGTCACAAGGAGTTTCGCTGGTGGCTGCAGTACAGCGGTGGCAAAATGACGGATTGGGGTGCCCACCATGTTGATATCGCCCAGTGGATTATCGACCAATGCGGTCCAGGCCAGGGTCCTGTGACCATCAAGCCCGTGATGGTTGAAGCCCGCGTTCCTTTTGATGATAAGGGGAACCCAACTCTTGACGATCGTTACAATGCTCCACATCGTTTTACCGTGCACGTGAATTTCCCTGGCGGCGTACTCATGGAAATTACCAGTGAGGGCCGGAACGGAATCCTGGTAGAAGGAACGAAAGGCCGGATCTTTGTTAACCGCGGCACTATTGCCGGTAAACCGATCGAGGATCTCGCCAATAATCCACTGCCGGGTGACTGGCTGGAAGATATTTACGGTGGTCCGGTCGTTGAGCACGTTAATAACTTTTTTAACTGTATTGCCAGTCGCAAGAAGCCTGCTTCGGATGTCTGGACGCATGTGGCAGCGATCAACACGTGTCACTTGAGTAATATCGCGATTCGACTGAATCGACAAATTGAATGGGATGCGACCTCGCAAACCATCAAGGGGGATGCAGTGGCCAGTGCGTTGCTCAAAAGAGATCGTCGCAAGGGCTATGAGATCGAGATCTGATCCCCCTCTTCCTGTTGCATAGGAATTATCTGTTATGGCGAAGAGTCCTTTGCAAGTCAGTCGGCGCAGCGCAATGAAAGCCTCACTCGGTTTTGCCACGGCAGCCGTTTGTCGAGGGTCTGTTTCCCGTGCGCTCGGTTTCCAGGGTGCTAATGCACGGCCACGTATCGGCGTGGTCGGCTGCGGTGTCCGCTGGGACAAGCGAGTCTTCGCTGCCGATGGTCGCTATGGAGTGGGTAAGCAGTTTCCCAGGTTTGCCGACATTGTTTCGGTTTGTGACGTCGATGCCAATCGCCTTTCGCGTGCGAAGGATATCGTTAAAGGCTGGCTGGGCCGAGCTCCCGAGGGAACAGGCGATTACCGGAAGATTATCGATGACCCGAAAATCGACGTTGTCCATGTCAGTACGCCGGATCACTGGCACGCCAAGGTCGCTATCGAAGCCATGTTGGCTGGCAAAGACGTCTATTGTGAAAAACCCATGACCCTCACGATCGAGGAAGGCCAGCTGGTTTGCAGGATTTGCAAGCAAACAGGTGCCATCTTCCAGGTCGGTACGCAGCAACGCAGTGGCCGGCAGTTCCTCAAGGCGATCGCCATGATTCGTGAGGGCCGCATTGGCAAGTTGGAGCGTGTGCAATGTGGGATTGGTGGCGCTCCTGCTAGCCCGGAACTCGCGGTGGCGAAACCACCCGCGCATCTTGATTGGGATCAGTGGCTGGGACCGGCGCCGATGGCGAAATTTCATTTCAAAGCGGATGCGCCGAATATCATTAAGTCGTGGTCGCGAAGCCATTACGAATTTCGCTGGTGGTACGAATATTCAGGGGGTAAACTCACGGACTGGGGCGCCCATCACGTCGATATTGCCACCTGGGGTATGGATAAAACTAAAACGGGGCCTGTCCTGGTCGATCCTGTCATGGTGGAGCATCCCGTCCCTTTTCGAGATGGCTATCCTACGGTCGCAAACCAATACAACACAGCTACGAAATTCAACATCAAGGCGGTTTACGAGGATGGGGTAGAACTCACGATGCGCCATGATACGGACAACGGCATCCTGTTCGAAGGGACCGAGGGACGGATCTTCGTGAACCGGGGCAAGCTCGTCGGAAAAGCGGTTGAAGAACTGGCTTCCAATCCCTTGCCGGACGGTGCGATCGAGAAGGTTTACAAGAATCGGGAATTGACCGACCATGTGGCTAACTTTTTCGAGGCCGTGGCGGCTCGCGAGGAACCGATCTCGGATGTCTTTAGCCATCATCGCGCTTTAACGACCTGCCACCTGGCGGGTATCGCTGCCCGCCTGGGGCGAAAGATTCGCTGGGATCCGAAGAATGAAAAAGTGATTGGCGACAAGCTTGCACAATCGCTGGTGGCACGACAGAAACGGCAGCGATTTGAAATCGAACTGTAACAGTGTTGGTTTCCCGCCTGGGAAATGCTTCAGCCACCAGGCGATTGGTCTTTTTGAGGATCGTAGAAGAAAGCCTTCTTGTCGAGCGGTCGAACCCAGACGTTGCGAAAGCGGGTTGGGTGTCCATGGTCCTGCAGGAAGACAGGACCTTGCATGGTCTGTTTTTGACGCTTCCAGATTTCCTGTAGGTAGGGCGTGGTTCCGTGACGGTACGGATGATACTTGGAGCGTGGCTCACCGAAGCGTGTCTTGTTCTGCACCAGCTTGCCGTTAAGCCAGGCCGTGATGGATCCCTGTTCGGTGATCTTCTCGTCCTTGTCGCGGCGTGGTGCGCGGTAGCGGATGTCGTAGACCTGCCACTGGTCCGGCGGGCGGGCCGCATTGACCAGCGGTTTGGAGAACCCGTAGAGAGCCCCCATGTCCCCTTGGCTGACCTTGCTCTTGCCGTGAGAACGAATGATCTGTAATTCGTAATTCCCGTGCAGGTAGACTCCGCTGTTTCCACTGCCCGATGGCGACAGCTTGAATTCCACGTGAATCTCTATGTCGCGGAAGTGCAGTGTCGAGACCAGGTGATTCGCATTACGACCACCCTTGGTCGAAATTAACTCGCCGTCCTGCACTTTCCAGTTCATCGTCCCACCGTTCATGCCCAGGAAATGATTCGTCTTCTTGCCGTCAAAGAGGACGATGGCGTCCCGTGGTGGTGGGACGGGTAATACTTCCTGGGCTGGGGCGAATTGCTTTTCCTGGGCAGCAAGTGGATCGAGCACTGCCAGGAGCAGTACCAGGACGGGGGTGATTTGCCGTGATTCCATAGGAAGTATTCGAGCAGGGTTCGGGCGGTCGCGAAAGACGGGCTGCTGGACAAGATCTGCGTTTATTGAGACTCACTTGGATAAACGGTCCCAGGTTGAGTGTTTTGGGCTGAGCGAGGCCCCTTTTTCTTCTTTTTTCACCTCAACATGACCGAGATCTTTTAATATAATAACCAGCGATTTGTAGTGCCTGCGGGGATGCCTCGTTCTCTGTTTGAAGGAGTGTGCAAGATGTTGAAACTGGTTGGTGAACAAGCCACGTTTTGCGACGGATTTTCCCGTCGCAGTTTCTTGCAGGCGGGGTTCCTGGGAGTTGCCGGTTTGGGCCTGGCGGATGTCCTGAAACTCCAGGCCGCAGCTGCAGCAAACGGACAAGCCAAGCGAAAAACCTCCGTGATTTTCGTCGAGTTGGCTGGTGGTCCGACCCAGTTTGAAACCTACGATCCCAAGCCCAATGCTCCCGCCGAGTACCGCGGCCCAATGCAGGCGGTGAAGACGAATGTGCCTGGAGTACTCTTTGGCGAGACGATGGCCCACCAGGCGAAGATCGCTGATAAGCTGTCGATTATTCGTTCCATTCGTCATGGTTCCAGCAGTCACGATCCGTCCAGTCATCTCTCGCAAACCGGTTATTACAAGACGGGCCCCAAGGGAGGTGTGAATCAGGCTCCCTGTTTCGGTTCGGTGGTTGCCAAGGTGCGAGGACCGAATGCTACTAATCTACCTGCCTACGTGGCAGTGCCCAACACGATGCGTAACGGTCGGTCCGCTTACCTGGGCCAGTCTTTTAATGCCTTTGAAACCGTGAGTGACCCGAATAGTTCCAAGTTCAAGATTCCGAATCTGCAACTGGCTTCCAATATGACGATCGATCGCCTCGGTGATCGACGGAGCCTTTTGAAGACACTGGATGCTCGCCGGCAGCTACGTGACCTCGAAGAGGCTTCCAGTGCGGTGGATGATTTTTCACGTCAGGCTTTTGAGCTGGTCTACGGATCGCGAGCGCGAGCCGCTTTTGATATCGCCCAGGAGGCGGATGAATTGCGGGATGTTTACGGGCGCAACTCGGTTGGACAAAGCATGCTGCTGGCACGCCGACTCGTTGAGGCCGGCGTCACGTGCGTGACCGTGCGAAGTACAGGTTGGGATGACCATAACAAGATTGTCAGCGGAATGCAGAAGCATGGCACGATTTATGACCAGGGAGTTGCTGCCTTGATCGAAGATTTGCACCAACGTGGTCTCCAGGATAACGTGCTGGTGGTCGCCATGGGAGAATTTGGTCGTACGCCACGCGTTAACAAGAATGCAGGCCGTGATCACTGGGGTTCCCTGATGAGCGTGATGCTTGCCGGTGGTGGCCTGCAGTCGGGGGTTGTCGGATCTTCCAATCCCAAGGGCGAAGTTCCCGCATCCGCTGAATATCGGCCGGAAAATATCCTGGCCATGCTCTATCGGCACCTCGGAATCGATTCCGGAATGACGTTCGATGACGTCTCGGGACGCCCGCGTTACCTGCTGGAAGAACGTGAACTGGTTCACGAACTGATCTAGCAACCCTTCCGGTCACTGTTAGCGTGATAGCTGGTAACGATCGACCTGGGCCCCCTGCGAATGCCAGATTTGCATCGGCTTTTCCGGGATGAAATCAAATCCTTCCAGGTGCGTGCGGTTTTCGGCGAGTTCCCAGACACGCGTTGGTTGCTGCTCGGCCTCGGTGAGTGTCTTGGGCAAGGTGAATTCGTAAAGCCCGTCCATGCTGCCAAACGTGTGGATCGAGTAGAGCTTGCCGTCACGAATCCGTAATCCCTGGGAGAAGCTCATCGCCTTGGGGTAGCGAAAGATACCGTCTCGAACCATCTTGTCGCCCTGGACCTGGTAGCGATGGATGCCCAGGTCACTCATGTCCCCGACCCAGAGATGCTTGCCATCCCAGCAAACTGGGTCAATCCAGGTAACGTCACTGGTGATGTCCCAGGTCTGGATGATCTCCAGGTCGCTTGCGCGGATCTTGGCGATGATGGACCGGTTAAGCTTCGGGTCATGCATGCCATTCTCGGGGCCGTGCAGTAGACCTGCCCAGATGAACCCATCGTGATAGTGGATTGCGCCCACGTGGTTCACTCCCTCGATCTGGATGGCCTTGGCCTGTTGAAGCGTCCAGTTGCGATCGTAACGGTAGATATATTTCGATGTGGAACTAAAGCAATGGTCAGCTGACAGTGCCAGTCCTTGCTGGGCATTTCCCTTGGCCAGTTGACGTTGCTCCAGCAGCGTTGCCAGGGGTGTACGTGTCTTGCCATGTTGGAGTCGCGAACGATAGATTGCCTGGAGTCGTGGGATCTTGTGTTCGTCTGCTACGTTCAGCATGCTGGCCAGTTTGTCGACCAGTGGGAATTCGACGCCTGCCTGGAACAAGCGGTGTACCTTGTCAGCCTCGTTAGCACAGCAGAAGTTAATGCGGATTTTCTGCGACCGCAGGGTTTTTGTATGGTTCGGGTCGACACGATCACCACCATAAAGCTGGATGAATTCCGCCTTGTAGCCGATTGTTTCGTTCACGTACTGCAGTGAATTGGCCTGTCGCTCCATGTTGCAGATCTGGATCCCTGGATTCAACTTGCGAGCTGCCGCTGCGGCCTTGGACCCGCAGGCGAGGAAGGCCTGGTGGAGTCGCTGGTGGGCTGCGATCCGGGCGGTGGTCTTCTCGGCCAGCGTGACTCCCCCCTTGAGATGAACGTTCAGCCAGATGTTCTCCGGCATGATGCTGAGGGCTTCGTCGAGTGTCGGGATAAGCGTGTTCTTGAACTGGCTTCCTTTCCAGGATCCAGCATCCAGTTTCTTGAGTTCGGCCAGGGTCGAGTTGCCGACGGGTCCCGTGCCGTTGGTCGTACGATCAATCGTGTCATCATGCATCAGGACGAGTTGCCCGTCCTTGCTGAGCGCGACGTCAAATTCGATCATCTGGGCGCCCAGTCGGATCGCTTCGCGAAATGCGGGGATCGTGTTTTCCGGGTGCGTATCGCTGGCACCACGATGCGCACAGATTCCCCGGGTGGGCATGGCCACGGAGGAGGGTTCAGCTGCATTGGCCCAGGAAAGGAATGCCAGTGTGCAGGTGCTAAAGATAGCCAGCTTGAACCGTGTTGAGAGTTTCATGTCGGGAACCTTGCTCCAGGTGGATGACGGTTACTCGGTGATGGTCTTGATTTCCTCTTCCGTGAACTTGTTTTCCAGCCGTGCTCCCATCTGTGAAACGACGCGTGCAGCTGCGTGCGATGCCAGCTTGCCAGCTTGTTGCCAGTCCATGCCGTTGGTAATTCCATAGAGGAGTCCGCCGGCATACATGTCACCGGCTCCTGTCGTATCGACGGCCTCGACGTTGACCCCCTCGATTGGAATGACCTGTCCACCATGCATCAAGATTGAGCCATTGGCTCCCAGGGTCAGGGCCACGTTTTCACAGTGCTGATGGATTTCCTGGGCGCAGTCGATAGCATCTTCTTTGCCGGTCAGGCTGCGAGCCTCTTCCTCGTTGCAGAAGAACATGTCGACGGGCCCTTCCACCAGTTCCCAGATTTCATCCCGGTTGGTGTTCACCAGGAAGGGGTCGGAGGCGGTGAAGGCGATTTTTACGTCATGCTTTTGTGCTAATTCGATGGCTCGGTAAGCAGCCGAACGGGTCTCGGGGCCACAGAGTAGATATCCCTCGATATAGATGTAGCGTGATTGCTGAACCTCGGATTCGATGATGTCATCCGCAGCCAGGATGCCGGATGCTCCGAGGTTGGTGAGCATGGTCCGTTGCGCATCGGGGGTGATCAGGATGGCACAGGTACCGGTGGGATCTTCGGTTGACGGGGTGGTCTCGATGCTGACGCCCAGGGCTCGCATGTCTTCCAGGAAGAATTCACCCATGCTGTCGTTGCCGACTTTTCCGCAGTATGCGACGCGACCGCCAAATTCGGCGATTCCCACGATCGTGTTAGCGGCGGAACCGCCGGCACAACGGTTGAACGAGTCTGCATCGAGTTGGCCCAGGAGGGCCTGTTGCTTGTCGTTGTCGACCAGCGTCATGATGCCCTTCTCAAACCCGGTTTGAGAGAGTGTTTCATCAGTCACCTGGGACTGCACATCGACCAGTGCATTGCCTATTCCGTACACGTCATATTTCATGGGTTGCTTTGCCTGTTTTGGGGAGCGAGAAGTCGGGCCGTCGAGAGGTTAACAGGATAATCAATATCTGTTGACATTAAAGAGGCCAGGGTGAGCTGGTTTGTTCAGCGTGATGATTACTTGGTGCCGGACATCTGGTACGGGATAAAGAAAGCTTCCTCCGGCTTTTGATTGGTTTTCATCAGTAGCGGCGAGTAGGTGATCACCTGGATCTTGTTTTCTGCAGGCAGGAACTTGAGTGATCGCAGCCACCCATCACCACCGTTAGGTAAACCCTGGTAGTCGGTCAACATTTCGAGCACCTTGCCTCCAGCATCATTCTTGCTGGTCTGGAGCCCGACACCCAGTACGTGCCCACTGATGACAAAGAAGATGTTCGGTTCCTTGCGAACTAGTTTTTGCCAGATTTGTTCGCCACTATTGCCGGCGACGTTGTAAGACGTTGCACAACCGGTGTCGCGTCCATTGGGTCGCATGTAACAATGGGTCGCTACGATCACGCGGTGGTCCGGGTACTTGCGGCAGATCCCCGCTGCCCACTTGAGGGTTTCATCTCGTGGGGCAAACTCCAGGCTGATCACCATGAACTTCAGGCCGCCCCCTTCAAAGAAGCAGTAGTTGTTGTCATTGTTATCCCCCAGGTGCCCCCCGTACCACTTGCGATCCTGGAAACGCTTTGGTGAGAAAAACTGGTTGTAGAGATTGCTGTTTCGTTCCTTGACGACCATGTCATGGTTTCCAGGAACCATGCTGTACGGGACGACACCATCGAGAATTTGCATGGCCCGATTTGCATTCTCCCATTCGTTTTTCTTGGTTGAGGTTTGTACGATGTCACCCAGGTGGATCGCGAACTTGATGTTATCCTGCTTGAACTGCTTTCGTATCCAGAGCGTTTGCGCAATGTAGGTATCGGGATACTTTTCCGAGTAATTCTGCGTGTCAGGTAAGAGGACAACGGTGAACGGTTTCTTCGTGTCAGCCTCTGCCCCTGGTAAAACAGCGGGAAGTTGGCAGCTGATGGCAACGAGGACAAGAAGTAAAATGGCAGGCTTGGATCGAGTGGACATGATTCAGGATTCTCCAGTGAAGGTATCGAGATAGGCACAGCATACCCGATTGCCGCCAAGGATTCGAGAAGTGCGAGGTAAATCGCTGCCGGTTAATCCTTGGCTGGTTCAAAACCAGCAAACGGAGGACCGGCGTTGGGTGGAAAGCGGTCGAGAATTTTCTGCAGGCGTGCACGGCGTCCTGGAATGACCCGTTCCTGGGAAGTGAAAAGATTCTTGGTTTGCAGCAAGTCACCGGCGTTTCCATTTCCTGTCGAGATCAGGTAGAACCCTTCCTGGTTGTCGAGCAGGTACTGCCAGTCCCGTACCATCCGGAAAGTGCCGATCTGGGAATAGATCCAATTGCGTTTCTTGAAAGGGTCGTCGTCACCGGTGATGCTGGGGACCAGGCTCTTGCCGTCCAGCGGAACGTTGGCAGGGAGTTTCGCCCCACTAAGCTCGACGAAGGTTGGATAGAGGTCGGTGAAATCGACCATGTCGCGGGTTGCCAGCCCTGGCTGGGGAACCAGCGAGGGGGCGCGTACGATAAAGGGAACATGCACTCCCCAATCCGCTTTTTGTCCTTTCCCCTTCTTGTAAGGTGTCCCGTCAAGACTGCCCGGGGAAGACGAGCCGTTGTCGCCGGTGAAAATGAGAACGGTGTTTTCCTTGAGCCCTGCCTTGTCGACCGCATCGATCAATCGCCCGACCAGCCGGTCCATGTAAGTAACGTAACCCGCATAGGAGGTGGCCTTGTCCTGGGGTGGATTGTCCTTGTTCAGCGGAGTCGCTCCGAAGGGGCCATGGGTCAGGAGCATCGGGTAGTAAAGGAGAAAGGGCCGGTCCTTGTGGCGGCGGATGAAATCGCAGGCAAAGTCGTTGATCGTGTCGGGGCCATAGGAGACCGTCTCGCGGCGTCCGTTGGTCATGATGTAACCCTTGAAATAACGCTCCTCGGTTTCCGGGAATCCCTGCTCTGCGCCTGGCCAGACACAATGTTCATCAAAACCATGCTGGTCGAGTGCGTCCGGTTGACGTCGTAGGTTATTGATTTGCCACTTGCCGGCAATTGCCGTCCGATAGCCTGCGCTGCGAACCACGCGGGCAAAGGTGGTGAACCTGGTCCACTTCAGCCCGTCGCCCCCCTTGCGCGCGACATCGTAGTGATGAGTCCAACCGTGCCGGAAGGCGTACTGGCCGGTGAGTAGCGTCACGCGGGTCGGCGTACAGATTGGGTTGCACCAGGCCGTCTCGTAGCGAAGCCCTTCTTTTGCCAGGCGGTCGATATTGGGGGTCTGATGCTTGGCGCCGTAACAGCTGATCCAGTCCCGCCCCATGTCATCGACCATCACGAAGATGATGTTAGGGCGTTTGGGATCCTGGGCTTTGCCGCCGGCATGAGCCTCGGGCAAAGAGTTAATCAGGGTGACCGAAAAAAGGACCGCGAAGATAAGAGATCTCTGTTTCATGAGACAGTAAATGTTCCAGGAATGGTGTCATTTGGATAAGAAAGCACTGCTCTGGACTACCAGGTGAACCAGGTCGCGGAATCGATATTTCCGGGTGGCTGCTTGCTGGATGATCCGGTCCAGATCTTCCCGATCCGTAAACGCCAGCTGGCGGCCCAGGGCGTAGGTCATCAGCTTTTCCGTTAGACAGCGCGTAAACTGATCAGGGCGGTCGAGCAAGTACTGGCGAATTCCACCGGGGCCTTCAAAAGCTGTCCCGTCCGGCATCTTGCCAGATGGGTCAATCGGTGTCTTCTTGTTGTAACGAACGCGGTAACGACCGATATGGTCAAAATTTTCCAGTGCCAGGCCGATCGGATCGATCTTGCGATGACACTCGTTGCAGGTGGCAATGGTGCGATGCTTGGCCATTAACTCGCGAATCGTCGTCACGCCGCGGGTGTCTGGTTCTACCGGTTGCACGTCCGGCGGTGGTGGTGAAGGGGGCGTTCCCAGCAGGTTTTCCAGAACCCAGACGCCCCGCGAGACGGGCTGCGTCTCCACGCCGTTGGAAGTCAGTGTCAGGATGCTGCCGTGGCCGAGTAATCCACCCCGCCGAGCCTCTGGCTTGAGTGTGACACGTTGAAACGTTTCTTCGGTAACTCCCTCGATTCCATAATGGCGGGCCAGGGCCGGATTGACGAACGTGTAGTCCGTGTCAATGAATTCCAGGATGCTCTGGTTCTGCCCTAGTAAGTGATCGAACAATAACTGCGTTTCCTGCCGCATGGCCGCTTCCAGGTTGTCGCTGTAATAGGCCTTGTTGGACGCTGGATCGGGTGGCATGGTCCCCAGCTTGCGGAGGTTGAGCCATTGCCCGAGAAAGTTGGTTGAAAAGGCGACACGCTTGGGATCGTCGAGCATGCGATCGACTTGCTGTCGCAAGGTCTTTGGATCCCGTAGTTTTCCACTGGTCGCTACCTTGAAAAGTTCATTGTCGGGCATGGAACTCCAGAGGAAGTAGGAAAGCCGCGTGGCTAATTCATAATCATTCAGCTTGGCAACCGCTTGCTGGCCTTCCTGGGGTTCCACCAGGTAGATGAAACCGGGGGAAGCCAGGATCCCTTTCATGGCCAGCTTGGCAGCTTGCCAAAAATCCCCGGTCTCTTCGAATCGTTTGTCAGCGAGCCGCAGGTAAGGTTCCAGTCGCTGGGGATCGGCCGGTCGCCGATAGGCAAAAGCGGCAAAACGTGTGAGCGACTTGCGCAAGTCGCTGGCCGTCGGTTTCTCGGGGAGATTGCTGAAAAAGCGAGCCGTACCGGGCAAGGGCCACTGGGCATAGTGAGGTCCTTCCAGTTCCAGGCGATGTAGTCGCAGTTCCGGAGCCGAACCCATGTACATCTCAACCGGGTTGCGGGCCAGTGGCACGGTATCTTCCGGAAAGTACCTGGGGAAGACCTTGCGCATGATTCGTTTTTGCGAGCCACGGGGGCCGTTGGCCCATTCCACGGCAAATTCATAACCCTGCTGAAGGAATCCACGCACTTCAACGTCAACCGGTTCATTGTCGCGGATTTCGTATTCCCCGAAGGTCCGCGTGGCGACTGTCCCCAGGTTCCGGTTGACCACCAGTACCCGGATGCGAGGTGGTTCGGTCGGATCGTAGCCCAGGCCCTCCAACTCGTAACGATGATCTTTCCAGCGGACCGTGTTGGCACGGACCCGAAAGATATACTGGCCATCGTTGCTGACCCCGCGGAACTTGTTCTTTACATAGGCCCGGGTGAACTGGTCTCGTACCAGTGCCCGTTTGAAACCACGGGGGTCATCATGCCCGCCGCCGTGGATCTGGTTGCCGACAGCGACGATCTTTTTGAGTGGCGGTCGAGGGCCGGGGCGAATCGCCTTGTCGAGGATTTTTTCGGCCGCTTCCAGGTACTGGGTCAGCAGGAAATCGGACGTCAGCAGTCCCTCGCCAATGTTGTCAAATCCGTCCACTGAGTTGTCGGCCGGAAAGGCAATCGTGGGATCGAAGTCCGACATGTTCATTTGGAACAGGTCGCGGACGGTGTTGAAGTACTCGGTCCGGTTAAGTCGTCGTAAGATTACTTTTCCGGCACTGCGGCGGGCAGCCTGGCGGGCTTCGGCCATCGTCCTGGTGAGGAGAGCAACGATCCGCTTGGTTTCTGCCGCGGCTGGTTGCCTGGCATCTTCGGGAGGCATTTCTCCCAGGTTGAGCTGATCCAGGATCTCTTGCAGGAGTTCGCCATTTCGTGGTTTGCTAAAGTCGAATGTCAGCTGGTCGAAACGCCGCTCCCCCTGTTGCTTCTTGGCACCGTGACAGCCCATGCAGTATTGCTTCAGGAAGGGGCGCACCTGGGCCTGGGGATCCTCCTCGGCAGCCACTCCCGGTACCGCCATGAGCAGCGTGGTCGACAGGACGAGGATTGGCTTGCAGAAGTTCTTGAAGATCATCGTTTCGCCTGTATCAGGAAAGAACGTTATTCAGGTTGCCATTGCTGCTGGCAAACTGATCCGTCTCGATGCCGAATTGCTGCAGTAGGGTGACATACAGGTTGCTCAGTGGCGTGCCGTTATTTCCCTGCTTGGGAAAGGTGTGATGTTGACCGTGCTTAAACCCGCCGCCGGCGACCAGTGCCGGGACGTTACGGCTGCTGTGCGAACTGGCGTTCCCCATGCCGCTGCCCAGCAAGAGGACCGTGCTGTCCAGGAGGGGCTGGCCATCGACGTCCTTGACTTTCTTAAGCCGGTCGATGAAACCAGCCAGTTGTGACAGGTAATAGTTGTCGATGATCTGTAACTGAGCAATCTTCTCGGGGTTTTGACCATGATGGGTGAGCGTATGATATCCAAGCGTGATACCGTCGAAGGTGAAGTGACGATTGCCACCAGGCATCTGGTAGACCATGACCCGGGTCGACTCAGTTTGTAACGCCATCACCATCACTTCAAAGAAGAGTGACATGTCGTAAGGATAGCTGGTTTGCGGTTGGTCCTCATCGACCCTGGGGCGTTTGGCCTTCGGCTTGGCAATGTTGATCCATTCCTTGCGACGTACTAGCTTTCGTTCGGTCTCGCGAACGGCTGTCAGGTATTCCTCAAGCTTGTTGCGGTCCTGGGTTGCTAACTTGTTTTTAAGAGAACGGGAATCATCCAGCAGTAGATCGAGGAGACTGCCGTTATCGCTGAGCGATTGCCGCTGGCGGTGCTTGTCCTTCTCGCTGTCTTCAACGAACAGTAAGTTAAAGAAACGGTCTGGCGTCGGCACGGATGGAATCGGGATGCCAGCCCGGGTGTAGGAGATCGGGGCGCCGTTTCCGGTCACCAGCGAGGGGAACCGAGTTTCACTGCCGATCTGTTCGGCGACCAACTGGTCCAGCGAGAAAAGCTTGCTGCGGTCACCGTTGGCGTCGGCAGCCTTGATGCCGTTCAGCAGTGTGCGGGTGCAACCGTGGCCACCACCCACGTCGGGATGGTCCAGTTGCGAGAAGATGGAAAAATCTTTTCGATGTCGAGCGAGCGCCTTGAGGCTGTTTGGCATGGCGTACTGGTTGCCGGTCTGCTGTGGGAAAAAGCCTTCTGGATTGAGCCCGTAGTCCGGGGCGACACAGACGAAGTTGCGAGCCTTTGGGGGGGCACCATCGGCTGCCTTGGTTGTGGCGGGGCGCAATGATTCGAGTGCGGGAATCGCGAGCGAAAGCCCGAGGCCACGCAGGAAGCGACGGCGGTTGATTCCGGATGGATGGTTGGCTGTCATGCGATGACTTTCTGAGAGTGAACCAGGATGAGGCTAGTATAGCCGAACCAGTTGCCATTAGAGAGGGGGAATGTGGGGCTGGGATAAATTGCCCGGTTTACCGCTCAAGGTCATCGTTGTTCGTCGGCATACCGGAACAATTGACGCTGTATGAAACTTTCAAAATTACTACTTTTTGGTTCCGTGTTCATCAGGATGATGATCCCAACGCCATCGCGCGGCCGGTAGCCCATGTAGGTCGACACGCCGGGGTCTCCCCCGTCATGGCCGAGGACCTTGTATCCAGCTGCTTTGGAAAAGTACCAGGCCAGCCCTTGCTTGGGCGCGACCTCGGGGAAGACGACTTTTCGCATTTCCTGCACTGTTTCGGCGCGAAGTACCCGCGTTTGTCCCAGCTCACCATCGTTAATAAAGCAGATCAGGAATTGCGCCAGCTGAGTTGCCGTGATTCTCAGGGTGCCGGCCGGGTAGTCGAGGTAACCGTGGTGGCCGAGTTCCTTGAGTTTGCCGCTTTTTCTTTTCAGCCCATAGGGCATCGCTATTTTGGATCGGTCCATTCCAGCCAGGCGAAACTGGGCACCGCTGATCCCTAGCGGCTGAAAGAGCTCTTGCTCGCAAAGCTTTTCAAACGGGATTGTGGCCACGACTTCTGCAGCGTAGGCAGCCAGGGCAACGGCGACGTTCGAATACTGTTCCCTGCTGCCGGCGACCCACTTGTAGTAGTTTCGTTTTGAGTTGTAATACTTGCCGGTTGGCTTGAAGTAGTTAGCCAACGAGCGGCCAAGCGATTCGGGGAAATCACCATTTTTGACCCAGTGTTCTTCCAGTATGTTCCAGTTGTCTCGGATGCCAGAGGTATGGGTCAGCAGGTGCTTCATGGTGATTGGTTGGGTGGCATGTTGCGGATTGCGAATGGAGAAAGGAAGAATGGTATCCAGGTCGGTGTCGAGCGAGAGCTTTCCCTTCTCCACCAGTTTCATGATTGCGCACGCAGTTACGGTCTTGGAAATAGATGCCACCTGGAAGAACGTTTGCTCGGTGACTGGCTGCTTCTGCCCAATATTGGCCCAGCCATAGTTGCCACTCCAAAGGATCTTGCCATCCTTGATAACGACGGCAGCCAACCCGGGAATGCGAGCCGCTTTCATCTCCTTGAGTATCCCCTGATCGATTTCCTCGGGATTTTCAGGTCCGGGTAAGTTGCTAAACAACTGGTCGAGCGTACTGGTCGCTGGCTGGCTACCAGGCTGGGACTGCGCCAGGCTGTTCGTGATCGCCCCGCTCCATAGGGTTAGGGCCAGGAGTAATAGATGCGTATGTTGATTTTTCATGGTCTATTTTCGAGCGTTGCTTTTAGTGTGAATGATATCGAGAGTCGCCGAAACTCTGTTTCCAACACTGACGGGTAAGGAGGCCAACTCTTGTGATCTGGTTTACCTGTCCCCCTGTTTCCCCGCATGAACCTCTTACGGCCCGCCATTAGTTCCTGCGAAACACCAGAGGTTGCCGGCGAAATCATGCACAAAAACCAGGTTGCCGCAGGCCGTGGGGGACGCCTTGATCGGAGTGCCGAGGCGGTATTCCCACTGGAGTTGTCCCTGGCGGTCAACCGCTCGAATGGAGGTGTCGTCGTGGCCAAAAAAGGCATGGTCACCCGCGATTAGCGGGGTGGAACTGCCACCGATCGTCTGACGCTGAGAACGTAGGAAACGGTCCGCCTCACGGCCACAATTAACTTGCCAGAGCACCTTGCCCGTGGCCAGGTCGAGTGATCGGAAATTGGTACCATTCACCAGTAACTGGTCGTCCCAAACAATAGGAATCGGGTTCTGGTAACCAGCGTTAGCAAAGGGGGTCTGCCAGACCAGGTCACCCGTCTTCATCGTGCGGGCGCAAATGCCACCAGAGGAAGTGAAGTAGAGCTTGTCCCCGTGCAGTAATGGCGCTGAAGTCGAACGTGAATTCTCTGTGTATTTCCAGACGGTTTTACCCGACGACAGTTCGAGGGAGGCTCCCACCCCGCGCGCAATTGTAAACATATGGTCGTCACTGGCGGTGGCGAAGGCGGCATAGGAGCCGACGTTGCTGTCCAGCGAACGGATTTGCTTGCCGGTTGCGTAATCCAGAAGGTACTGGATACGGGTCCAGTCACTGACCAACAGTCCGGCAGCGGTTGGCACTGCGGGCGTGTTGTTGATGGCCAGGGGGCGTCCCTGCTTGTAGTCGGGATTGATTTGTGTGACCCACTTTGCATTACCGGTTCGTGCATCATAAGCAGCCACCCAGCCTTCGGCAGTGATCGTGTAGACGGTCCCCTCGTGGACGGTCACCGGACCACGGATGTCACCGTGAGGTGAGGGAGCTTTCCAGATTGTTTTTCCCGTCTTGGCGTCCAGGCACAAGATGCCGGCACCAGGTGCATGGGCATTCGGATTTCCGACCGATACGTAGACGCGGCCTCCCGCGGTAGCGGGTGAGTTGTGCAGCACGTGGCGACTGCCCGTGTGACTGACCCAGAGCGGCATCAAGGGCAGTTTAGGTCCGGTCTTGAGTCGTCGGGCTGGAGTTCCGCCCAGGACCCAGGGGATTTCTCCGTCGACAGCCGGCTTGGCGACCTCGATGCTGTCAACCGTGATGGTCTGCGATCGTTCCCAGTTCTTGCCGGTGACATCGGTGGCCACCAGGGCGCATTGCCATTTGCCAGC
>Ga0315331_10001635_pt1 | contig 16836 bp, 9 predicted proteins | sample M160m34915metaG_FD_203456 | JGI IMG/M metagenome (GOLD analysis project Ga0315331, IMG submission 203456) | Ammonia-oxidizing marine archaeal communities from Monterey Bay, California, United States - M1 60m 34915 | ecosystem: Environmental > Aquatic > Marine > Intertidal zone | place: USA...
ATCCAAATCATGGAGATAAAAAGCATGAGGCTTGAAGGTATATAATTTTTCATTATTACTTCCTTTTCTTAGGTGGGTAGCCATTATGAATGGCTTTAAGATTGCAGCCATGTTTGTGATACGCGACATTCTTATGTGGGATGATAACCAGAATTATTGTCTAGACAACTCACCAGATGATTTTTTCTCTCACGTTCAAGGTAACGCGAGGGAACCTCATAAGCTCTTGATTAGAATGTTGATCTAACCTTGAGCATAAATTCTGTTCCGGTAGTGTAGCAGGGGTTCTCGATTTCAATTAGATCTCTATCGCGCAGATAACCATTATAACGCTTACGTAGTAAGCAATTTTCGTTATCCAGAGCATTGTTAATTTCAAATCGATAGGTCAAATTTGCAAAACCTACTTTTTCGACAAAGAAAGTCAAATTTGGTTGCAGTTTCCCGCTGTTGTAGAAGAGTACATTGTCGATATCATACTGGACTCTGTTACCACCAGTGCCTCCCATGTCTCCAAATCCGTCCTGATAGTTCAGTCCAAAGCTGAGACTTCTTTCAGGAATATCCTGACGATAACCTAAACGGAACCCACCGCGATCATAAGGTATTATTGTGCGCTTTTTTGAAATTAGTGGATCATAAATATATGCGTCTTCCAGATTGATTCCGGCAGTAACGACCGCCTGTGGAAGATTAAGGAAACCTAAACGAATACTGGCATTAAGATACAGACCGAACACCTTTCCGTCGCCAACATTACCATTGGCACTGAGCAGGTTTTGGCGGTCTGGCGAGATATCGATTTTTCCTATGGAATCGCGCACATCGAAATAGAAAAATCTGGAATTTAGTACGCCACCATCGTTCGGCAGCCGGTAATCGAGATTAACGTTATAACGCCAAGTTTGTTCCTGTCTCAACTCAGGGTTTCCGGCGACAGTGTTTTGATCATCATCCTGTTGATTAACGCCGGCTGAGAAGTCTCTAAAACTAAGCTGAGAAACATCTTTCTCTGCCGACACACTCAATTGCAGGCTTCGGCTTATGTCGAAACGAAAATCTAACTTTGGTTTAATAAAATCAAAATCTCGTTTTTTATTCACATCACCCGATTGCGCAATTTCTGATACTTCATACAATAAACTGCTTTCCAATGACATACGCTGATTGATCTGCCAATTGTGAATCGCGAAACCCTCTGAGCGAACTTCTTCCACCTCAGACATTGCATTGGGCACAGAAATTGGACGTAGGCCACCGAAATCCGCAGAAGTAGTGCCGGGCACATTTAATCCAAGACGCAACGAAGAATTCTGAATCGTTTGTGCGCCTTCGACACCAATCTCCAGACTTTGATTTTCTTCCAGGCCCCAGCTGTAGGAGGTCCTTAGAATACGTTCCCGATAACGACTTCGGGTATCCAGAAAAAGATCTTTTGTCTCCGGCTGCCCAAGAGCGGATGAGGCAAACCGTTCCCGTGTGGTGGCATTGTTTCGCTCATTAACAATAAACAACAATTTGTATTTACTGCCATTGGAAAAACTGTGCTCATAGTCGCCTCCAAATTCCCAGTTGTTTGACGTAGACGGGATATCTTCGCGTTCTATGGAAACCGAAACTGGTGAGCTTTGATAGTCAGTTATAGTTCTAATTAAGTCAGAAGGAGGATCGTTCTCACTGTATAAAGCATTGAATGCAATTCGGTCATCAGGTGTAACCTGATAGACTAAATTTGTATTAAACCGATAGTTGGTTTGTTCAGTATACCGATCGATAGCCCGGGTCTCGTTCAGAGAGCGATCCGCTAACAGGCTAGTTTCAAAACTTTCTTGCAAAGGATGGCAATTGCCAAACAAGGTACGACCGTTGCAACCCGAACGTACATCCGCACTCAGAAGGTAATCGAGCTGGCCTGTTTGGCCGCTATAGGAAATGGTCCCGAGTGGCTTTAGTTCGCCATCATGAAACCGGGTAAAACCGAGTTCTGTTGAAACATTCGACGTTGACCGTTCCCCCTTCAACACAATATTAACCAGTTGACCTGTATTGCGAACATCGAGATCTGCCGAAGTGCCACGGATGATTTCAATATATTCCACCTGGTCGGCTGAAATTTGATCTAACTGGCTGCTGGCTTCGTTTGCCTTGCCCGCCAATCGCTTGCCGTTAATCAGTATCTGGCCTTCGGCTCCAAGCCCGCGATCGTTACCTCCAAAAGTGGGTGCCTGGTTACCCTCAAGAGCAAGTCCGATGCCTGGAATACGATTCAGCATATCGCTGACCGATACGGCACCGTATTGCGAGAAATAGGAAGCGGGGTAAGTAACAGTAGCATCATCTTCAGGAAGCCCCTGCGCCAAGGCAAGACCCGAGAATACTGAAAAAGCTATGGCTGTTACATACGCATAGTAGACCCTTACTGGCATATTTTATTACTCGATTTAAATTTCTGGAGCATTCTCAAATTCAGCGTATTACTACGCACGCGCGTGACCTTACATGATTGTGTCGAATAATAAAACAGGCCTTCTCTGTTAAATTCTGTACTGCCGGAGCAGACCAACTCACGGAGGGGCCACCCATTTATCCAGCGGCTTCCATCTGGCGGCCTTACATATTATTCTGGATGAATCCTTGGGTATAAAAAGGGTTGAAATGAAGCCCTATTAGTTTTCCAAAAATTGGTATTAGAGCTTAGAAATGACTTGGACAAATTCGCTTAAAGATGCATCACTAAAAAGCGCCACCAGTGAATCTATTACTGATGGTGTTTTGACCTACAATGAAGTATTGAGCATGCTTCAAAATACCGCGCAAGGTGGTATCTCAACGTTAGAATTTTCCGATCTGAATACAATCTATAATAATTCGATAGATTTATTCAGTAATGATTACGTTAAAACAATCACCTATAACGTTATTCTCGGCAACCCTGCGAACGCTACTTGGTGGGGAGGTGCCAAGCAAATCTCGAACACCGAAGTTCTTGGTAATTTAGCGGCTGGGTCCTCCCAGCTCCATGCGGAGCGATTGATAGGCAAATGGTTCTTAGGCCTAGATTTGCCGATGCCGCTAGTTGGAGGTGACACCGCTAATAGTAAAGCGGCTAGCGGTGTTTATAATTACGGGACATCCACCGGCGCCCTTTTTGTTGATGGCATAACTGCTACCGATATTAACCAAGGTAGTGCCGGTACTTGTTATCTCCTGGCCGCGTTGGGCGCCATAGCCTACAACTCTCCGGAATACATTCAAGATTCTTTTATAGACAACGGCAATGGCACCTATGGTGTCCGTGTTTATTATAACGATCAATTAACTTATACAACCGTCAACACCAGTTTGATGGTATCTAATCAATATCCGAATCAGGTTCAGCTTGCTAGCGATTATAGCAGCGGTTCCACATTAGCTGGGGAGATGTGGGTGAGTTTGCTGGAAAAGGCGTACGCTCAGCTTAATAGCCAAGTAAACATAGTGGACCGTAGCGGTAATGACTGGAATAAAGAAAATAGCATTCAAGCCATTGAAGGTGGGATGGCTCAGCCGATTAAGCAATTTACAAACTTAAACTATGATCTTTATTCTTTATTTAACTATTACAATCCTTACGGGCAGACTTACTCATCGAGCGACCCAGGAACCCACAAACAAAAGATCATAGAAGCCTTAGCATCAGGGGCTATCGGTTGGCTTGCTAGTTATAAGACTTATAGCAACGACAGTGGGCAAAAGACGTTGGTTGCTAGTCATGCCCATATGGTGCTTGGTTATAACGCGACCACAGATAAATTTATCATTCGCAACCCATGGGGTGGAGTTTCAAGTAATAGCTCTCGCGTGATTCAGTTCGAAATGGCTATCGAGGAATTCTGGAACGCTGAAACTAATCCACAATTTTTCATAAGTGAAGCATCGGCGACATCTGAAATTAATTACAATTATTCTTTGCTTGCCACAGCGTCCACTTCAGAAACCGCTGTGACCGAAGGCGAGTATATTACCTATACGGTGACTCGCGATGGCTCGGGAACTGAATCTACTATTTATTTTGATTTGTCTAGTGGCACCGCGGGCACCGATGACTATGTTGATTATGGAAGGTTTCCAGTTACCTTTGAAAAACATGAAAGCAGTAAACGCTATGGCCTAAAAACTTACAAGGATTCCAAGATAGAGGGAATCGAGACATACAGCCTAAATCTATATAACTCGAGAACAGACGTATCACCCGTTCAGTCACTGACGCTATACATTAAAGACGTTGGAGCGCCAGAGTACGGGTATACGCTAAGCTCTTCAGCACAAAGTACCAACAGTGCGGCCCTTGAAGGCGAGATTATAACGTTTACCATTACACGCGACGGCACTGGATCTGAATCAACCATTTACTTAAATACGGCGCCAGAATCGGCGGCAGATGATGATTTTGTTTCTTTAAAAGCTCAGGCAGTCACCTTCAATGCTTATGAAACAACGAAAACTATCGATGTTAAAACTATCCAAGATGGCGACTCTGAGTCGGTCGAGAATTTTCGATTAACCCTCACGAAGAACCCGGGTGATACCACCGCGGTTGCTTCAGCTCTGGGGCATATTAAAGATTCTGAGGTTCCTTATTTTGATTATACGGTTACGTCATCTGCCGGCAGCCCCAGTGCGGCCGTGGAAGAAGGTGGCACTATTACTTTTACCATAGCCCGAAGTGGCAGTGGCTTTGAATCAACAGTTTTTATCGCAACCGAAAATATCACTGCTGCAACTAATGATTACACTGGACTGCAACTTCAACCAATAACTTTCTCCAGGAACCAAAAAATTGTCACTGTGCAAATAGAAACCAGCACAGATGAGTGGCTGGATACCACGGAATATTTCAATCTCAACGTTTATCGTAACGAAACCGACAAAACGCCAGTTAGTTATGGCACCGGATTTATAAAAGAAAGCACTGTTACTATTTACGATTACACGATTACTAACGACGCCACAGAAAATTCTCCAGCCACTGAAGGCCAGACAATAACGTTCAGGATTGAAAGGAGTGGCACCGGAACCGCTTCCACAGTTTATTTCAGCACTGACAACAGAACAGCGACCGGCGACGATTTTGTTTCTGTCTATAAACAGGCTGTTGAGTTTGCGTCCCATGAAACGGTAAAAACATTTAGCATTGAGACGACAACCGATACCCTTGAGGAAGAGGTAGAACTATTTGAGCTAGAGCTGTTTCGTAACAAGACTGATCCTTATCCTGCCGCTTACAGTGAGGCCTATATAACAAACAAGGTCACTGAAAAGGATTACAACTACACAATTACTAGCACCAGCTCAGCAGAATCTCCTTCCACGGAAGGTGAAGATATTACTTTTACTATAACGCGGGATGATACGGGAAGTGCGTCAACGGTTTACCTTTACACGGGAGGAGGAACTGCGGATGACTCAGGAGAAACAGTTGATTATAAATCAATTACGAACTTCCCCCTGACTTTTTCTTCTTTTGAAACAGAAAAAACCGTCACTATAACAACCTATGAAGATTCTCTGTCTGAGTCCGACGAGTATTTTTGGTTAGACTTGTACAAGACTAATGACACTGACGTTGGCTATTCTGCTTACGCTAAGGGAGTTATCAAGGACAACTCAAGCACTTCAGATTTTACTTACACAGTTTCGAGCAGTTCCACAATTAGTTCAGCTGTTGAAGAAGGTGGGATAATCACCTTTACTATCACGCGAAGCGGGACAGGTTCGAGTTCAACGGTATATTTAAGTACCTCCGGGGGTACCGCTGATTTTGAAGGAGAAGGGATTGATTACGAACCTCTTGACAAAGCTGAGCTAACGTTTGGGGCGTATGAGACATCTAAGACAATTTCCGTAACGACCTATACCGACTCAATTGATGAAAACAAAGAATATTTCTGGCTGGATTTGTACGAAACTTATGGAGATGCAGAAAGTGGCGACTATGCTGCCTATGCAAGTGGTTATCTAGAAAATGCAGAGGCACAGACTGATTATTCTTACACTGTAACGAGTAACGCTGATAAGGATAATCCGGTTTCTGAAGACAATTATGTCACATTCACAATAACGCGGAGTGGCACAGGGAGTGAGTCAGCGGTATATGTTAAGACTATAGCGGGTACAGCTTCAGACGACGGTAATAACCCTGATTATTCCGTTATTAATCGAAAAATAGAATTTGAATCTTTTGAAACGACAAAAACAGTAAAAGTAAGGACCTGGGCGGACTCGATTGAAGAAGGAAATGAATATTTTTATTTTGAGCTTTACAAGAGTTATGCGGACTTACAGTCCGATTTTGCGCACACTTATGCGAGTGGAGGCATAAAGGACTGGGTATCTGGGACCGAGTACGGTTACACAATTACGAGTAGTGCTACGGCAGCGGAACCCGCCCTCGAAGGTAATTCTATAACTTTCACGATAACCCGGAGTGGTTCAGGTACCGCTTCCACTGTCTATCTAAAAACACTAGCTGGCCTTACATCAGAACAAGGAGACGAAAAAGATTACGAGCCTCTGGACATGGTTGCTCTTGATTTCGCTGCGTTTGAAACAGTTAAAACAGTTACGGTAGACACAGTTAAAGACTCCAGAGTAGAGGGCTATGAAAATTTATACCTTTTATTATTCAAAAACTATTCCGACTATACGGCCTGGCTAAATGAAGAAGAGGGTAAGTTAGGCAGCTGGGCCCTTGGAGTAATTTCAGATAAGGAAGAGGTTAATCCATACAGTTATACGTTAGAAAGCAGTGCCGATCGAGATAATCCTGTTGCTGAAGGAAGTCCCATTACTTTTATTATAAACCGGGCTGGCTCAGGTGAATCCTCGTTCGTTTACCTTAGGACCGGCGGTGGTACCGCTGAAAGAGACGGTGATGACCGGGATTATGCTGGTTTCAGTTATCAATTGGTAAGTTTTACAAAAGAAGAAACAAGCAAAACGATTACGATCGATACCTACGAGGACGGCACTACTGAAAGTGACGAATATTTTTACGCGGTTCTTTATAAAACCTTTACGGATATGGTTGATGATAATTACGAAGCTTACACAACCGGAGGCATTAAAGAAGCATCAGGGGATAGTCCTACCTACGCTTATAGCATAAGTAATACCGCCACTTCAGATGAGCCAGTTACTGAGGGCTCAACGGTAACCTTCACTATAAGCCGTGATACTAGTGTGGGGGATTCTACGGTTTATGTAAGTACTAGTCCGGGGACAGCAGAGGCTAGTAATTTTGATTATCAAGCGATAAGCCAGAGTATTATAAATTTTCTAGATGGCGAGACGACCAAAACGGTAACTGTCGAAACTTTAAAAGATGAAAAAGTTGAAGATACGGAATACTTTTGGCTGCTCTTGTTCAAAAATCTCGCTGACGCAGAGTCTGGGAGTTATGCTTCTTACGCTGCAGCCAACATTAAAGACGCGCCTGTTGAAACGGCGTACACCTATACCGTTACCAGTGACTACTCCTTTACCAGTCCAGTTGAAGAAGGTACCAGTATTACATTTACAATTACCCGAGACGGAAGCGACTCGGCCTCAACGGTGTATGTTAGCACTAACGCTGGAACAGCCAAAAGCAGCTTGGGAGATTATGAGGACATAAAAGAAAAAGCTGTTGTTTTCAACGCCGGAGAAACTGAGAAGACAATCACAGTCGCAACTTATGTTGATTCCGAGTCAGAAGAAGCAGAGTACTTTCATTTATTGCTTTATAAAACTTTGGCAGATTCAGCAGAATTTGATTATGCCAGTTATGCCGAAGGTGGCATTAAAGATCTATCTGAAGTAGTAGATTACGGCTATTCAATAACCAGTAATTCGCCATCTAATAGCCAGATCACCGAGGGTGGCTCTATAGTTTTTACAATAACAAGAGATGGAAGCGGCTCACCCTCCACCGTTTTTGTTAGCACGCATGCAGCTACTGCTGCTTCAGAGGATTACAAAGAGCTTAAAGAATTCCCGGTAAATTTTTCAAGTGATGAGATTACTAAGACAGTTACCGTAGAAACCTTGGTCGATACCGTTGTTGAAAACGAAAAGGCCGAGTATTTCCATTTGTTGCTGTACAAGTCTATCTCTGATTCCCAGGATTTTAATTATGCCGCCCATAGGGCGGCTTATATAAGAGATGCTGTAGTAGGTAAAGATTATGACTATACAATTACCCGAGATACGGCGCTTGTCCTGGAAGGCGGTGTTATAACATTCACTATAACCAGGGATGACAGTGGAACACCTTCCACTGTTTATGTGCGAACACGTTATAACACCGCCGATTCAGAAGACGATGATTATTTGCATGTAGATCTTGCAATAGAATTTGCTGCAGATGAAGTTAGTAAAGAGGTAAAGGTAAAAACTTGGAGCGACACCAAAGCTGAGGGTGACGAGTACTTTAATATAAACCTTTATAAAACATTGGCTGACCAAGAGGTTTATAACTGGAGCACCTATAGCGGAGCTTGGATTCGTGACGCAGATTTTGGCTATAGCATAGTAGGTTCTAGTGAACTTTATCCAGATGGCCCCATTGTCGCAGAAGGCTCGCCATTAACTATTACCGTAACCAGAAGTGGGACGGGGCAAGCAACAACTGTATATTTAAAGGTTGTTAATTTAACGGCGATTGAAGGAGAAGATTTTGCCACGATGACTGATGAGCAACTGGCGGTTAGTTTTGCGGCAGATGAGAATACAAAAACAATCCAGATAAATACTTTTTCAGACACAAAGAGCGAAGAGACAGAATTTTTTGCAATTACTTTATATCGGAATGAAGGAGATTACGCATCAGATTCAACGTCTTACATCAATTCTTTGGTGGCTGCCATTGTCGATAATACTCCGGCTTCTAGCTCTGCGACTTCCGCGTCTTACTCTTTGGTTTCGGCTCTTCCAGCGACTCTCAGCACGCAAAGTACAGCCAGCCAGCTGGTCACTAATCAAACTGCTACAAATGACCAGGGAGCGACTGCTCTCCTCGGGTTGAGCAGTTCGTTCCATGGACATACTCAGGGAATGTTTAAGAACGACTATGCCTTTGCTGCGATTGACAACAATGGAAAAGTGGTGGTCTGGGGTGATGCTGTTAATGGAGGAAATAATAGTGTCGTAAGTGATGATTTAACGAATGTTGTAACAATTGCATCAAATAGCTCGGCATTTGCAGCGGTGAAAAAAGATGGCTCTGTGGTTACCTGGGGAGATTCTCAGAATGGAGGTAACATTAGTGATGTCTCGTCTTCTCTAAATGGCTCCATTGATACTAAAAAAATATTTTCAACCAAGGCTGCATTTGCAGCACTTAGATCGGACGGCTCTGTGGTTACCTGGGGAGATGATTCAACGGGTGGCGACAGCCAGTTAGTGGCGGCACGTTTAAATGGAAGCAATGGTGTAATTAAAATTACCTCAAACATGTCCGCCTTTGCAGCCATTCATACAGATGGGTCAGTCACAACTTGGGGGTTCTCCTCATTCGGAGGAGACAGCAGTCCCGTAAGCAAGCAGCTGGATGGGTCCGTCAATGTTGCTGAGATTTCCAGTACTGGATCGGCGTTTGCGGCGTTAAGGGAAGATGGTTCCGTTATTACTTGGGGTAACCAATTAGATGGTGGGGATAGCAGCACAGTTTCTACTAAAATAAATGGTGATATAGATGTGACTAGCATTCACTCCACCACTGCAGCTTTTGCAGTTATTCGAACAGATGGATCGGTCGTAACGTGGGGTGATATAAATAATGGAGGAGATAGTTCTGCGATCTCGAGTGCGATAAATGGAACTATCAATATAACGAGTATTACCGCTACCGATTCTGCTTTTGCAGCGCTCCGCTCAGATGGCTCTGTAATAACGTGGGGCAACTCTGATTTTGGGGGAGATAGTTCAGGAGTTATAGATTCTCTAAATGGGACCGTAAATGTAGTAAAAATTATAGCTAATAAAACATCGTTCGCGGCATTGAAAGAAGATGGTTCAGTTGTTGCTTGGGGGTATTCCTCATACGGAGGTGATTTAGGCGATAACGCGTCCAACCTTAATGGTGACATTAATGTTATTTCTATTACAGCGAACGACAATGCATTTGCAGCTATTAGAACTGATGGTTCTGTAGTCGCCTGGGGGGGATTCCAGCGTGGAGGGGATAGCTCTTTAGTCGAAACAGAAATTAATGGGGCGGTAGACGTAATCAGAATCTTCTCCACCAGTACAGCGTTTTCAGCACTTCGTTCAGATGGATCGCTTGTAACCTGGGGAGATTGGCGGCGTGGGGGCGATAGCACTTCAATAAGTGCCGAGCTTGAATCAATAGTCAGTTTATCCTCTACAGATATAACAGATGCCCCGAGTGTGACCGTTGATGCAGCTCCATCATTTTTTGGTTCTACAGAAGACAGCTTTATCAATACTACTGGTAAAATTTCCGCCTCTGATCCGAACGGAGATACATTGCTATACAATCTTATTGGTGGAAGTACAACTGGGGAATTTTCATCTTTACAAGGAACATATGGAACTTTAAAAATAGATACAAAAAGTGGCGACTGGGATTTTTCGCCAAATGACGTAACAGTAAATGCCTTCTCGGGCAGAACTTCAGAAACGTTTCAAGTAAATGTGTCGGATGGAATATTAAGCGTTACTTCGCCTTTGCAAGTGGATATTGTTGTTGGAAAGCAAGGTAACGGAACTGCTGGAAATGATTTTATTGTTATGAAGGGAGAAAATACAGATGTAGATGGGGGTTTGGGAATTGATACGGCAATTTATTCTGGCAGCAAAGACAATTATCAAATAGCAATAAATGATGGATTGGTGAGCATTGTAGATTCTGATGGTAATGACTCTTTTAAGAATATTGAGAGGGTTGGGTTCTCCGACTTAAATGTAGCATTAGACCTTGACGGTAATGCTGGCCAAGCAGCGAAATTTCTCGGAATTATGCTAGGCCCTAGTGCAGTATCCAACACTACTTACACTGGATTAGTAATTGACTATTTAGATCGTGGTGTAAGTTATGAATCTTTGATGCAAATAGGATTAGATGCCGTTTTGGGTGCTGATGCTACTAGTAGATCAGTAGTAGGTTTGATATACCGAAATTTGGCAGGCTCCGACGCTCCTGAAAGTATACTAAGTGAATACTCGGCAATAATTGATAGCGGCAGTATGACGGCGGTAGGATTAACCATACTCGCAGCAGACCACCCAATAAATGAGACAAATGTGGATTTGGTGGGCTTGTCACAAACAGGGTTAGATTATTTGCTGGTATAAAAATTTCTATCGAGTAGAACCCACCTCCAAGGCTCAGCCCCCTTTACGGGAGAAGGTCACATTGCAATGTTTGTGGGTTTTATTCCTTCCCCAAGAACAAAGCTCGAGCCCACTGCGCCTACTACCGCAGTTTTTCGATTAAGATTTAGCCCTGCACGCAACCTAATTAGCGGTTCAATTCCTGTGCAATGCCCGGCCATTAAATTCTCAACTCCTATTTCGCGAAGACGGTCTGCCGTCCAGCCAAGAGTTTGGTCGTTAGCTGCGAACAAATGCAGGCCACCCATAAGCGCGTGAATGGCACTGTCTTGAATCATCTCTTGTATTTGAGTAAGTGCATTCACCACACCTGAGTGACCACAACCAAGCAGAACAATCGGGCCATTTTTTGTTCGTATCACCAATGCCTGACTTTCCGGTATAAAATCGTCAACCCAATCCCCTGCTAACTGAACTTCAAGTTTGCTGGCCGAAGTTCCGGTAGGATAATTTATTTCAGGGTGATGACGCTCAACTGGCCCAGATATCCAAACAGAAGGAAATATCTCAGCGGCTTTAGAATGCACAATAAATTCGACTCCTTCACTTACAATCTCTTCACGGAGGCCGATCATCAAATTGCATTCTAGCTCGCCATCCATGCAAGTCGGAAATGCTCCAGGGTTTATGACAGGGCGGCGAGGACTAAAAAATCCTTCGGCAACATGTACTCGACGAATCTCTGCAGCAGTTTGGTCATGGAGAGTCTGTATCAAAGGAAGAAGACCATTGTTATGGTCAAAATGGAAATGGCTCAACACGACATCCGTGACGCAAGATAAATCGACGTTCAAGACTTTAGCATTTTTGATTACAGTATCAGGATAGCGCCCCGCATCAAATAAAATACAATTACCGTCAACTTCTACAAGGGCCGAAAATCCCCATTCGCCGATAGTTGCACCGTTAGCTAGATTAGAGGAAAGAATTGTAACTTGAACGTCAGATGCGAGAGGGCCAGAGCTTTCCGAGGAGGCCACAATTCCTGAGCCAAATAAAGAGACAAGGACGATCACCAAATTAATTTTTTTTAGCCAACTTAACTTTATATTCATAATTCATCGCTCGCTTTTAATATGCGTACACAGACTATGCTTAGATCTGTTCCTATTTATTTTAAATCTACTCTGAGTCTGCTGGCTTGATCGAGATAAGGTGGAATAGATACCCGCCTGCGCCTCCAGCAACAGCTTGAGCAAGCATGCCAATAACGCTGCGAGTGGCGGCAATACCTGAAATTCCGAGTAATAATTTCATGATTATGTGAATGGTTATTAGTCCGGCAGCGCCTGCAGCTATATATAAGGTCATACGATGCTGCGGGAAATACTTGATTATAAATGTCGCAACGGGCATTGCTAATAAATAACTTACGGCGATCACTGGTAGATAAATACCAGTCATATTAGTGACATCATGGAGTGCAGCTTCAAATCGTTGAGCAAGAGAGACATCGAAATTTAAGGCTATAACGCTGGCGATATTGCCCTGGCTGATAAAGATTGCGCCAAGCAAATAGGCAGCAATTACTGCTACCAAAAAACTACTCATGTTCCTTACAATCGTATTGTTCATTTATACTACCTGCATATTCGTCTAGTTTTGCTATGATGACTTGAATTTGTTGGGAGCGAAAGAGTAATGCGCGAAATACTTCTGATCACACTAGTAGTCTCAATGATTATTAGTGAGCCTCTGGGCAAGATAAATGCTGCTGACTCGTCAGGTAATTCAATAGCTGAGGGTTATAACATTGAAGTTGTGGCTGAAGGATTAGACTTCCCCTGGTCCATCGCGTTCTTGCCGAACGGAGACTATCTGGTAGCCCTAAGAGGTGGTGAGGTTCGTCGCATTAGCGCAGCAGGTGAGGTGGGAGATCCTCTGACAGGTTTGCCGGCCACTTACGTGGCCAGCCAGGGCGGCTACTTCGACATAATGCTAGACCCAGATTTTGCGTCGACTCAATCCATTTACCTCTCTTTTGCTCATGGTACTGCTGCGGAAAATGGTACAAGAATCATTAAAGGCATTTTGAATGGTACGGAAGTTGAAAGTGTCCAAACTTTGTTTACCGTTTCTCCATTAAAAGACACGCCGGTTCATTATGGAGGCAAGATGATTTTTTTGCCAGACGGAACCTTGATGATGACTACCGGCGATGGTTTCGAGTATCGCGAGGCTGCACAGGATAAATTTAGTCTCCTGGGTAAGATCATTCGCATAAACAAAGATGGCAGTGCGCCCAGTGACAATCCATTTGCCGATGGTAGTGAGGGTGATCCCAGGGTTTGGTCTTATGGCCATCGTAGCCCACAAGGTTTGGTGTTGGACGAGGCCACAGGCACCATTTATATGCACGAGCATGGCGCACAAGGAGGTGATGAGCTAAATGCAGTTTTGCCTGCGCGCAACTATGGCTGGCCAGCGGTGACTAAGGGGATTAACTATTCCGGCGCCTATGTCTCCCCACTGAAGACAGCCCCAGGGGTAGAAGAGCCCTTAACTTATTGGGTGCCAAGTATCGCACCTTCTGGACTGGCAATTTATAACGGTGCCGCATTTCCGCAATGGCAAGGGGATCTCTTTGTCGGCGCATTGCTAGATCAGGAAGTTCGTAAGTTGGAAATCGAATCGGGTAGAATTGTGAGTGAGGCTTCAATTTTTACCGAGATTGGCGCAAGAATCCGCGACATTCGTGTTGGCCCCGATGACTTCCTGTATATATTGACGGATAGTGATAGCGGCAAAGTGTTGAGGGTTGTGCCTGATTAGATAAGCAAACCAGCATTCCGGTGATCACATCAGATGCCTGTCACTTTAATGTTAGTCATCCCTTAGCTTTTAGTTCCACCTTAGTTACACCATATGCCATCCAATTTAGTAGTTTAGCAAACAATCGTTTAACAAAGCTTAGCTTGGAAATGGATGGAATATGTCTGATTAAAAAGAGAATAATCGGGTTTTGTTTCTTAAAGGCGGTCGTTGGCCTTTTTTGGATATTTTGGATAAGACTAACTTCCGGGAGTCTTTCTTCCTCTATCTGTTTAAAAATAACGTCTAATTCTGCTGGTGAGGCATTATCGATAATGGCAGGCACTAGATGATTCGCAGCTACTATCGCATCTCTTAAAGCAATATTTATCCCCTGACCGCCCACGGGGTTCATTGTGTGCGCAGCATCTCCAAGCAGAAGGGCACCATCTTTATTCCAAGTAGTACATCTGTTAAGTCCCACATCTAGAACGAATCTATCTGAAATTTTGTCTCTATTTATTTCTAGGTGTTCGGCAAAGTTTTCTCCGCAATGTTTTTGCATTTCAGAAATCCAAACATTTACTCCTTGCTTTTTTATTTTGCCAAAGGAGCCTTTGGTTATGATCCATCCAACTTGTAGCAAATTATCGTAACAGGCAGGGCAAATCATAAACCCTTCTGGCACAAAATTTACGAAAGCAGTACCAGGCTCCATAAACTGGCTTGGATAGGGAATCTTAAACCAGATTATGTCTATTATTTGCTTGAAATCTTTTACTTCAAATCCAAGCTTTTTGCGCAAGATTGAAGTTCTCCCGTCGAACCCAATAATTACTTTGGCTTTTAATTCAAATTTTTGATTTCCTGCAACCCCCCGTAAGCCGACAACTCTGTTGTTCTCGTAAATAACATCGTTTACTCGATGCCCCCGAAAAAAATCAAACTCTTTGTAGTTCTCAGTTTTAGAAATCATGTGCTCAAGTAGTGCCGGTTGAGAGACCCACCTTAAGCCACCATCTTCTTTAAAAGGGAATTCAGCATCAATTAGATGTTCCCCACGATAATGAGCTTTGACTTTAGAATTTATCTGCATGGGCAGATCAATTTTTTCCAGATCAAAACCTATGCTTTTTAAGGCATAATAGCCGCTTGGCATAATTCCTTCGCCTCTGAACTCATTCGAAAAATTAGACTGCTTTTCGATTAGGGCTGTTCTCAAACCTCTAGAGGCTAGAATATGCGCCAGAGCCGCCCCGCCAGGACCCGCACCGCATATAGCGAAATCGTACTTCTGATGCATGAACAGATTCTCCTAGATGTAATTCTCAGCAGGTAGAAGCCCGTCAACCTGTTGGACTGGAAATAGCATCCTAATTTTGCGTTAGATAAGAGTAGTTAGTTGTTGCGCAATGGTCCAAATTTGGTCCGAGAAATAGACCCATCCCGTATTTTTATAGACCGCTCGGTTTATATATCCCCACCCGGGCTACCTCCACTTGTCCAAGTAGGCTCCATCGTACTCCTCTACATATTAATATACTCGAACGATTTTGCTAAGATTAGTTTTCCGAACTCTATAAAAACAGATAAATTATGAATCGCGATACATTCAAAAATCAATGGAAAGAACTGCGAGTTGCCGGTGTCACGTATGGTTCGCTTAACGAATGGCTGAAAATAATCTCTAAATTGAAAGAATCAGGTATTTCGGATGAGGAGATTACAAATCTTTTAGAAAACCTCGCTGAAGAGATTTCCGAACTTAATAGAAAAAGGGAATAACAATGAATGAAGCATCGCTGTCTTTGTAAGAGCCTCCAGAGCTTTTCTCTTAAACAAATCTTTACAAACACATGGTAGGCTTCCCCTTTTATGAAATTTGACTGTCATAGTGTCCAACGAAAAAATATTCATCGTCGAAGACGAGCCCGATATTCTGGATGTAATCAGCTATAGCTTGAATCGCGAAGGCTTCCAGGTAGAAAGTTCCCTGAATGGAGCTGAGTCTATTGAACTCCTTCAACAGTTCAAACCTGATTTGATCTTGCTCGACCTCATGTTACCTGGCATGGGTGGTCTGGATGTTTGTCGACACCTTAAAAATGACGAGCTCAGTAAGCATATCCCCATAATCATGGTTACTGCCAAGGGTGAAGAGAGTGATATCGTACTGGGGCTAGGACTTGGTGCAGATGACTACATTTCCAAACCCTTTAGCCCACGTGAACTGATTGCAAGGGTGAAAGCGGTTCTGCGACGATCAAGGGAATCTGACCACAAGAGAAAAAGTGAGAAAATCGAGTGGGGCAAGCTCCTTATCGATAAGACGAAGCACAAGGTTGTACTCGAAGGCAGCGAAATTAAACTTACCGCAACCGAATTTCGTCTGTTGACCTATTTGGCTAGCAGTCCAGGACAGGTATTTTCCCGTGATCAACTACTCGATCAAGCTTTCGATGGAAATATGGTAGTCGTCGATCGGAATATAGACGTGCATATTCGCGCTATTCGTAAGAAGATCGATGTAGATCAGTATTACATTGAAACAGTCCGGGGTGTTGGCTATCGGTTCCGAGATTCTACATAGTCTAGTTATGCTACAACTACAAGTGTATTTCTGTTGTCACTTATTGCACACAAATAGCGCAACCCCCCACTAACCCTTAAGGCGTAACTCTAAAGCATGTTTAGATCGAAACTCTTCTGGCG
>Ga0315331_10001636_pt1 | contig 16835 bp, 9 predicted proteins | sample M160m34915metaG_FD_203456 | JGI IMG/M metagenome (GOLD analysis project Ga0315331, IMG submission 203456) | Ammonia-oxidizing marine archaeal communities from Monterey Bay, California, United States - M1 60m 34915 | ecosystem: Environmental > Aquatic > Marine > Intertidal zone | place: USA...
CCCAGGTATCGCCTAGTAATCCTCCGGCCTCAACTTTACTGTAGCCACCCAACAAGAGTGTGGCGGCATTTGTCCAACCGGTAGCCTCAACTTCTGCATCTGTTGCAGCACCGCCCCATTCCTCTGTGACGCGCATATTGGTAGGGTTTGTAATTTTTATCGTAGTCGATATTCCCTCAGCGCTTAACGACTGGTCAAAAGTTTGGTAGGTCAACGACCCTGTCACGCCCTGACCTTTCCAAAGTTTAGGATCAATATATTGCTCACCTTTGAACTGAGCCCCCGTACCTGAGTTGGGTTTGAGAGGACCGCCCATGCTGAAACCCACCTCATCTGTGCTTAGACCGACCAGCAGGGCTAAATCGATAGAGTAATTAAACCCGGTTTTAATGGTTGTAGTTAGGTCGGTTATATTGGAGGTCTCATGCAATACACCAGCGATCTTAGATTCGGATATTATTTTGTCACTTTGGGCGTAGGTGTAGTTTCCTTTGCCATCATCATAGTTTGCTGAACGCATTTGACCTTTTTCGTCCTCGATCACAACGTCTCGCTTATTTCCCTTCGCCCATGAATACAAATAATCCCCTGACGCGCAAATTTCATAGGATTCGTTCAGGCCCGTCTTGACGAGCTTATTTCTCGTTTTCCACCATTCATCTGTTGGGACTTCGCCAAAAAGCTGAGTCGAATCTATATTGTCTGGAGGAGTGGGATAATCCGTAACTCCTAAGTCGGAAGCATATTCAGGCGCGGAAGTCGAAGCATCGGTATTAACGTCGAATTCGTGTTCCCAGTCAGAAAATAGTTTCTCCACCATGTCGTCAGTTATATCGATACTCCACTTTTGTGCATCCTTTGAGTAATAACTGAAATTAAGTACAGGCCCCAGATTAAAATCTCCAGATCCGGTACCAAACACCACCTGGTTTCCGGTAACAGCGCTCCACTTGCTACCAAACCGCCTGGAACTGAAATTCAACTCAGGGTTGTATTCATCAGGACCATTTGTTGTTGTGAAACCCGATGGAATCTCTACTTCGAATCTTGAACTCGCGTAGTTCTGATTGGTAACTGTGAGGTCTGATACGTTATCGACATTTATTTTGGGCCATTTTCCGCCTCTAAAGCCCTCGGCAATTTTCTGTCTCTGAGACTGGAAATTCTCCATGTCGAGCACTTCCAGGGAATCGAGACCACCTACCGTAACACTTTGAAATCCTTCTTCATACTGCACCATTGAATATCCGTCGGCCCAGGAAAAAGAATTGCCCTCACGAACCTTTTGGAACACCTGGCCGCTCAGAGCCTCCCCAAGACTGCCCGCGCCAGCAATGATCACGGTTGGCGCACTGGTGTAGCCACTGCCGCCATCGGTGACCGTTATGCTTCCTACGTTCGTCCCCGAGAGAACGGCGGTTGCGGTTGCGCCACTGCCCCCGCCGCCACTTATAGTCACGGTTGGCGCACTGGTGTAGCCCCTGCCGCCAGCGGTGACCGTTATGCTTCCTACGTTCGTCCCCGAGAGAACGGCGGTTGCGGTTGCGCCACTGCCATAGTCTGCGCTAACTTCCTGCACTGCAAAATCAAGGTAAGAATCATAATAGGGCTGCCAAGTAGTTTGAAGACCCTCGTGTATCGCCGATAACCATGCCAGCGGAAACAAGCCAGTCTGGGTCGTGGTTGGAGTGGACGATAGGCTCCCGATGGTATCTGACCGTCCTCCCCCAAAAAACTCAAATGCGAGGCCCGTGGTTCCGATGGTTAAACTTGTGTTGGCCTGATTTTCTGTCATGGCCTGAATAAATCCACCCGCTACCCATTTGGACCCGGAGGTTTCAATATACGTTGAGAACAGATCAGCAGTGCCGTATTCCGTGGAATCGCTGGTTACACTCGAGATTTCCCACCCCTGGAACGGTCTATAGGTATCAGCAGCATCCCCATATAAAGTGGTCTCTGCAAATTGGGTATCAGCAGTTGCAGCAGACACTACGCTTTGACCCGCTTTTTCCGATCGCTAAGACTCAATGCCATCTTTCGGTTATCCATTATTTATAAAGCCCAGTTTTTGTCAGTTCTTGAGTAGCGATTGGTCGGTTGCCGGTTGTTGGTATTTAAAACTTTAACTAGATCTAACTAGTCGTATTCCAGAGCACCTAACCAACCCTTTCGGTTACGGCCACTTTATTTGAGTTTTAGGGAATATCTGTTAGGTATTATTCAGATTTCCCTTCCCTTTATTCTCATAAATCTTTCGTAGGCTGGCCGTGTTTCCTTCTGGTATTACCGATTTCGCATCCGATGGTCCTGGACTTCTAACTGGAGCGGTTTCTGCCAGTTGGGTTTTTAGGCGGGCCGTGTTTCCTTTTGGTATTACCGATTTTGCATCCAATGTTCCTGGACTTCTAACTGGAGCGGTTGCTACCGGTGGAGGGGCTGGGATGGGGAGTGGGTCGTCCACCACATCGGTGATCTCGACCTCTGGACCCGTGTTAAGTCCTATCCCGCCCGAAAGTACTGTCTCCCCAGCAGCAAGATCAACGTTATTCGCGGAAACCTCCGCCGCAGCAGCCTTCGTTTCGGTTAGGAGGAAAAAGCTGGTCATTAGTCTGCTTGACAATTGCGTCCCTGTCGCCTTAAGTGATGCGCCTTTAGTTTTTTTCCCCACCTTCAACGCGCATCCGGTCAAGTTATTCGAAAACGGGGCGCAAAAAAATTCGTTTTTGCCCCCTGAAAATGTGATTTTGTTTTCGTCCACCTTCCCTTCAGTGAGATTAACTATTGAGCTCATCTTAATCACGTTGTGAACACCCTTGATGTCCAGCGCCAGCCGGGTGAGGCCAAAATCGACATCAACCTTGCTAGGCGGAGTGTGGCCGAAGCTTGTCTTAACACCATGCAAATTGATACCGAGAGACAAGTGCGGGACCCATGTGAAACCAAAATCAATAAAGTGGGCGCTACTGGTAATTTCTCTGTCAATTACATCACTGCTTACTTTTGTTGTCGAATGGGTAGTAGCGTTGATAGTTCCAGTCTGAGAGTAGGATTTCATTTGATCGGAGTTAGAACGTTCCCAGTAACCCCATCCTCCATCACTCTCCGGGGCAGGAAACTTAGTTTCGACGCTGCTCGTCCCAGTCTCGTTTTCCCAAATCGAATGTGAATCCCCCTTTGTATAAGAGGCGGTCGCACCGACTGAACGTTCAACACTTAAGCGGCTTGAGGTTAGGCCGAAACTCGACTTCAGTTCTGCTTGTTCGGTGCTTTCCGAGTAATCCTTAAAGTTGTCGTCCGTGATTAACTGATTCCCATCAGAATCCGCGGGTCCCGCTACAAGGTTGTCAGGCAAGCCGGCTTGCCAGGCGTTTTTAGGCAACGGGTGCTTGTCTTTATCACTCGCATGAAATAACAAGGCTATCCAGCTCGCGGGTGAGACAGCTGTGCTTAATCCATTTTTGATTGCTACAAATGCTTTAACTGCAGTTTCATCTATGCCGCTGACAGGGAAATCAGAAGTCAGGTCTACATCGAAAGTTGGGTGAATTTTCCAACCTGACATCGAGGCAGGTTTGTCACTAACACCGTCCGCCATTGCATATCGTTTGGCAGCATCGCCCCGGAAAAAATTACTATAGCTCCAGTTTGTGGCCAGGTTAATGTCATTTCCATCATTGGTTCCTAGATCAAAGTTAAGACCTAGATCCATATTGTAGGAATGACCATAGGATCGGGTTTTAAAGATCTTTTTTAGGTCGCTATACAAAAATCCCGCATCGCTTATTTGGATTTCTGAGGTAGCTGGCCAGTCAAAATTACCAGTGGAGGAACCTCCAAAAGGAGCAGCGGTGAACGCAGAGTCACTAGCGCCGTATTCAGAGACGGATACAAACGAGTCAGTGGCACCGATCGCCACCACCCCATCCCCACCGGTGGCGAAGTCATAAGTTTCTTGGGCGGTGTTATCCGTTTTGGGATAGTTAAAGGTGTATAGATCGCCTATGCTACGGCTAACGACTGCCTTCTGCGGGGTAATCTCATATTTATAACTATCTTTGTCTGTAGCTCCTTCAGATGCCATCATTATGTTTTGAAGGTTAAGGTTTGGGAATAGTGATGCGACTGCGGCTGCGCGACTTCCCCCGCCCCCACTTATAGTCACAGTTGGCGCAGTGGTGTAGCCGTTGCCAGGATTGGTTACCGTTATGCTCCCTACGGTCGTCCCCGAGAGAACGGCGGTTGCGCTCGCGCTGCTGCTCCCGCCGCCGCTTATGGTCACAGTCGGCACACTGGTGTAACCGCTGCCAGGATTGGTTACCGTGATTGAACCAACTTGACCCGAGGTGATTAAGCTCCCTGAGTAACGAAATGGAGCTATCTCAGTATTCTGCTTAACACGCCGAATAATATATGCAATATTGGCCTCATCTGTATTTGCTGCATCTGTTGTGGCTAACGCTTCGCTGTTGCCAAAAGAGATCGCATTGGAATTCACTGTCGCGCCGACTGTAAGATTGGTCGTCGAAGACCCCCCAACATAGAAGGCATACAATGTTCCAGACGAAATTCTTAACAACCTAGAATCAACTCTTTGACTTTCATCGGTGCTCGGCACAACACAAGCCGTTTCCGATAGAAAATAGCTTCCCTTGGGCTCCCAAACAGTATCGGTAGACAGCTCCTCGGAAAAAAAACCCAACCCCGCCCAGCTAGCAGAGCTCAACGCGGGGAGGGAGTCAGCCGTAGTATCAAAGTTAGCAAAATAACCCTGTCCTAACACAAGGTCGGTTCCGTTGAGCGTAAGCCCTGTGTAGTCTTGTTTTGCCGTTGCATACACGTCGGGCGTTCCCGATACGGACTTGGAAGACAGAAAATTTGATGTATAAGTTGTCATGGCGCTAGATATTTACAGACGTACTTCTCGGCCAGTTCAAGGTGGGATCTTGATCAACCCCATTATGGAACGCTCCGAGCACAAAGGGTCTATCAGGATCACCATCGATAAAGACAACACCAACCTCGGTGCCGCTGTACTGAGCCCGATATGAGGCCCCACGCTGTCCGGCAGAGCGCTGGACAGCCCGCACCGGGTGCAATACCTTTGACGCATCCGTCGCAGCGTAGGCATCGAATTGGAAGACTATATTGAAGCGCCCGAAATCATCACGTTTAACTTCATGCGAATTAGCTGTCTCGGGGTATCGGTACGCCTCGATAAAAGCAATAATCGCGCCATCGATCTTTGGGCGCGGGGTCAGTCTTGGCGGGCGATACTGTACTACTGATTTATCCTGATCAGAGGTCGAATAAAGGCGCGCACTAAAGGTATTGTGATAGGCGATGGTACCATCTGACGGACTGATTTTTGTTTGGTGGACTACCTGGGTCACAAAAAGTACATCGTCTTTTTGAAGAATGTCATCAAACCCTGCGATCTGAATCAAACTGCCAGCCGAGATTAAAGGATTAGACGATAGGCCGGTATAGCACGTCGCAGAACCAACGACTTCTTCAGCCCGAACCTGAGCGAGGTGTTTGAGGTCTTTCGTGACGACCTCAGTGACCGCCTTGATCATGGGAGCGATCAGGCCCTCATAAGAAACCGACTGCCATTCCTCATCCTTTTCCGGCCGGGTTGTGGTCGGCTCACTGTCCAGATTGTTTGTCTCAACTGATGCCCAATTCTGGGATCCGTTGTGCCATTGGTACCCTGCAACGCTGACTCTGTCTGGGACTGCTTCGGTCTTGACCTTAATATTGAGAACGCCCGCATCGCTTCGACTAAGAGGATTTTTCTGTTTGGCGATATCGCTGTGGTCCAGGTATTCATCTACAAAAATATAACTTGCCTTTTTCTCATCACTCTTGATAAAGAAATAGATGCCGTCACGCTCCAGGATACGACTAAGAAAATTCCAATCACTCTCCTGGAATTGAACCCGAGTAGTCCACTTTTCATAACTGTCCGCCAAACCTTCCGAGAGCTGGGCGTAATCGAACTCCACCAGACCGCCTGCACCGGGAGCGATGGTCTTAATTCTATCCTCCATGAATTTGACAAGATCGAGCACTGATTTTTCGTAAAAAGAACGTGAAATCGGCGCCTTGGTTAATGGCAGGACCATCGGCACCATCAACACACTGACGTGCACCTCATCAGTGCTCGATTCGATCTCGACCTGGCCTGTCAGGCAATGTATAAATCGTTTCTGCTCTTCGAAAACAGTCTCGCCGCCCTCCTCAGTCGCAGGAGCGGCAGTGATACAGATACGCCATATCGAACCCAGATTGATTGACCCGTCTTTTTTGAGAAACTGCTCCAGATCAGTTGGGGCAGCCAGGCGCAAAAGCACTGAGAAGGAAAAGTTTCTTGAAACTGCTTCTTCCCCAGAAAATGCCAGTATTGTGAACCCTGGGTCCTGATAGCTATTTCCACTTTTTTTCTCGATTCGAATTCCAATATCACGCATCTTCTACCGCCTTTGGCCGCCCTATCTCTGGCTTTAATATCTGGCATTCCGCCCGATTCATCGGCCGAAACTTGAAGCCTGCTCGTTTTGAGTTTGAAGTCCCGCAGCCCATCCCTTCTCCATATTCTGAACAGTCAATACAACAAACTTCAGCTCAGCGTAAATCTCTGGGAACTTTTTTGCATCGCTTTTCAACGTCCACAATTTTAATACGCTAATTCTTTAAGACGCCAGACAACTGAATCTATTTGAAACCGCAAACTGAACCCACGCCGGGATACCGCGCTAGATCTCGACGCGCTGACCTCGCTCCTCAGAATGCGTTACTCCCACACGCGACAATTGATTCCATTGCTTGCTCCCGAGTCGTATGGACGTGTCGACCTCTACCGGCAGCAAGAATGACAACGTAACCATCAAAGGACGTTTTAGGTAAAAACAGATAAGGTGCTTGACATTTTTTAGGTACTCTTCATCATGCACTAGGCGAGTCGCAAGATCGATATTAATATCGGATATCCGAATCCCAAGATTCCCCGACCCATTTCTGACAACATTTCCAATCAAGGCATTGTTGCTCAATCGAAATCCGGTTCGTTCCCCAATTTTAGGCCGGCTCTTTCTTGGAACAATCACGTCCCGAATTTCGGCCTCTATCAGCTCAGGGTTGGAAATCTGGAGTACGATCGAAAGCAGTTTCTGAGCTCCATAAGAGCCGCGATGCTTTATAAGGAGCAACGGCGCGAGTTCGGGTAGAAATTCTTTAAACTCCGTCTTCAAGTTGCTGGGCAGCGTCTGCTGTGCAGATCGAAAAAGCTGAGTCTTTTTGATCTCATGTTTATCAAACTCAACCTCCGCGATTACAGGGTAGCTGACCAAAAGGCTATCGAATACGCGCTTATGTATTTGATTGTTAATAAAAGACAGCAGCGGCAGAACATCCGGGTTATCCTCAGCCCGCATTTGGATAAGTCTTCGCGACAAAAATTCCGGCAGGAGTGAGCCATATCCATAAAACGCCAAAAAACTTGTCGTCAAGATGAGCCGCCGCCCCTCAAGGTAGGCTGACGAAATATGGGGGGTATCAGGTGTTCCGGACGTGCCAGTCAGAGCCATGGTGCGCGAGGGCTTCACCTCAAAATCATCGATTACCCCCTGCTCCCTGAGGCGTTGCGCTGTACGCACGGCCTGGAAATAGGTGAAATCCCCCGCCGAGGAAAGGAAGTTTTCTAAGGCGTCAGACGTTCTGAGGCTATTACCGTCGGCCATGCTCGAACCTCTCCGCTGCTGCTGCTCTCTACCTCGAAGTTGCACACGCTGTTAATGGGGCACATTCGAACCATTAGCATATGAATCACGTCCGCGAACACAAATAACTCAGGCCCATTACTAAAAACCGTATCGTCAATAATAATCTTAATATCGTAACTGGGGATCGAGCCTCTATTTTCAATTATCTGCCTCACATCGAGCGAACTGCTCAACAGCCCTTTGGAGTACTTCAATGTCTCGCGGGTCGGCAACTGCATCCGGTTAACAAAAAACATCCAGATTGCCTTGAGCCGCGCCGTGTCTCCAAACACATCGATATCGCAGCCATATACATCGAGAAGCTCATTCAATAGCTGGTGCCGATCTCCGTCGACCGTTTGATACCTTGTCGAGGGAGTAACACTTCTGAACACAAGGACCCCAAGTTCATTGTGTTCCGTTCGAAAAACGGCTCCGGTCTCAAGCCCTTGCACCGCCTCACCATTAGTGCAAAGTAGATTTGCCATGAAGGGAATCGGCTCGGAAAAAAGCTTCCTGGCATTATCTGCTAGAGCGACCTTAAGCGGTGAATGCTCGACGGAGCGGCGGTCCGTCTCCAGCAACTGGAAGCGGCCGCGAACATTAGGCACCCCTCTTTCAGAGGCTGTGGCAGAGATAAAACTCGGCGCCGGATCTTCGTCACTACCGGCTTCAAAAACGTGCAAAACATCGATCGCGAACTCAGAGTCAGATTCCGTCATACCAATGTCGAACGACATTGCCTCGCTCTCCGGATTTCTGAAGGTTACGCTAGATGGTTTGATGTAAGTATTCTCGGCAAGAATAGGGTTAAACACAAAATTTCTGTCTGTAAGCTCGAGTCCCGCAAAAACATCGCCCTCAAACTCAAAACGAATCTCTATGGAGTCTGTCAGTCCAGGTACGTCATCATCATCGACACCCATTGCCACCCATTGGTTGCGGATATCATCAAGTTTCAATTCAAAATTAAGTAAAACCTCAGGGAAGTTCAAAAAGTACTCGACAATATCAAACGCAAGATCTCCTTGATTCCTGCCCGCTAGTTGCAAAAAGTTATTGCCCTCAAAAATGTTCCGTATTTTGTTCGGCTCCACAGAGAATTCTTTCGCACCCATTTGAAGTACGATTCTTTTAATATCCCCTCTAAAAGAACGATAAAGTTTCTGGCTAGTTGTACGAGGACCTCTCAGCAGAAATCTTAATGTACCCATTTCCAATGCATCAGCCGCAACAGCGCTCCGGACTGAAATTGTAAGATCCGTTGTATGCCGATCATCGTTGAAGTTATGCGCTACACCTCTGATCCTGAATGGGCTTAGCGGGGTACTGGCTATCTTGCGGAACCGCTGCGTTCCTAAATTGGGCCTTTGGAGAAAGAACTCTGTGCCAGGGGGCAACTGACAGACCCTATCAATGTCGGAGTCTTGCTCCAGAACAAGCATTGACCCCTTTGGGACAAACTCAGTAGGAAATAAGTGTGTGCCCACGCTGGATCTTAGTGCTGACGCTCCCTCTTCGACTATGCGTTCTGTTTTCTCCAGCACATAGGCCAGCGCCCGCATAATCAATATTGAGTCACCGTCGGACGACGTCTCTGGGCGGACTGCCCCCTGCCCTGAGGGACCATGTTCCTGCGAGACCTGATCGAGCAATTCTGCGAATCTTTCTTCTAGGGAATCGGGCGGCATCAGATTAACCCTGAGTTAATAATAGAGAAATTCACGGGCACGATCAAAGGCGTCTTGATCTGAAGAAACAATTGCATGGGCGACGATCTTAGGAGAAGCGAAATAACTAACGATTCAGCGTGGTTCGGGTCAATGCTTCCCGGTAGCACTTTCGCGTTTGCTTTTTCTACTCGCGTATCAAAGTTACAGACTTGAGCCTCAACCTCCCTTAATGCAACCCGCCGACCCATCTCCTGCGCATCCTGTAGGCGAGTCATGGTTTCGCGAAGTCCGAGGCCTGGCATCACGGCTGTTGAGTTCTTGCGTATATTAAACAGGTGGCTGACTCGCTTGGTTACTGCAAGCGCAAAATGTTGCTGATCAAAATCTGGCCCTGGTTTATTCCCAAAAACATCTGCCCTAGCCAAAAGGGGTTGTTCGCAGTTAATCATCACCCCTCTCCCGTCCCGGACCCACGTTGGTTAAACCACGTGCTGGTAGCTATCTTGTTTAAGGTAGGGCCACTAACATGCTGGATCTTTTCATACCGAAGGGTGATTTCATTGTAAATTCTTGTTTGCGCGCTCTCATCTGTAACTAAGCTGTCCGGCATTACAGTCCTGATACTGATAATCTGAACGCCGACAAGGCTCACCAGATAACCAATATAGTTTGTCAATACAATCGTGTCGTTCTTTTGTTTTTTGAAAGCTTTTTGATCCTCTTCAAACGCTTCCTCTACTCCTAGGCCCTTCCAATCCAACGTCACCATCAACCAGTCTGCTGTATCTGAACGCAGAACATATTCCTGCCATTTAATCGACTCTTCCTGGACTAGCGTTCGGATTACAACTGGCGTATTTTGCGCACCCTGGACGGGCGCGACGTCTTCAGGCCTTATGGGCACGTTAATTTCGTGACGCATTCCGTAAAGTTGAAGATCAAACTCCGGATCGGGCATGTCGTCCTGCTTTGCCGGATCAGGCGGATCGTCTTTGTCAACCTTATAGGCCCTGACTCGACCGATTAGTGCCATGATTGTTTATCCTTCATGAATCAAAAGAGATATCCGTCGAGAAAGCCAACGGCTTCTGGTGCGTCTGAGCATGCAGTTTAAGATCGACCCGAAATAGCGAAGACTCCTGATCAGACTGAATGGATCTGACATGCGCAAGTCGGAACGGTCGGGCTTTCACACTCTCAGGGTCTGGATCACTGCTATCCAAAACGTAACCAGACAGCCGGGTATTAATCTGAGCAAGTCGTTGATCGGGCGACGCGGAACTACCGATTTCTTCTCGAGCCCATGTTTTAAGGGAGTGTAGAACCTTAAGCATTTTCGATAATGCCAAGATATCTGGCTTAGTACTGTTATCCGGAGGGTCGAGATTCTCCGGAAACTGGCCAGCCACCGATAGTGGCTGGATCGCACCAAACTCATAGCCCATGACCGGGTTATCGGTAAACGGTGCGTTCAACCCAAACTGCGACAATTGGTCAGCCAATTCCACTGAGACCCAATAGGAAATTGTGTTTTCATAGGTCATTTTTTCTTGCGGGCGACCAAACTCATAAGAAAGGGGAGCGCTACTTGTGTGAATTACTGATTTCACAACCTGAAGACCACCGGATTCATCAAAAACCATCGAAGTCGGGCCTGTGACCGCACCTGCCGCCCCATGGACCAACTCGCAACGTGATTGCAGACTACACGGCGCAAAAAACAGAAAGTTATCCGCCCCAGATCCAAGGATGGTCCTGATGTTTGGGCTCAACCGCGGCGTCAAGTTTTCAAACCCATCTAGTTCGGATATCGATTCGATCCCAAGTAGCGAGAATCCAGGGTCACACACAACCGGTACGCTGGATGCTTTTCCCAAATCAGCAAAAAATTTAATTAGCGCATCCCGGCCTTTGCTTTCCGCAAAACTCTCTCCGATTAAGATCAGCGTAAAGGCAGACCCACCAAATTGACCAAGTTCGTTGGAGTAGACGTCGTCAAAAATTGAGCTACCCGCCACGGACAGGCCGGCTTGTTCTTCCAATTCAGGAATTCCAAGGGAAAGCACCCATATTGAAACGTCCTCATAACCTCGGGAAAAAGAAAGGAGTGAGTCAAGACTCAACCAATTTGACTGGAATCTTTTAAACCGGGGATCAGTGACTAACAATCCTCCAAAAAACATTTCAGCTTTTCTTTTCGCCTGAAGAATTGATAAAAAGCTTACAACTCCGCCTTCACCCACCTCGAGTTGCTTCAACACGAGAAGTCCAATGATCATGCGGCCCATCAGGCTGGTTTCATCGACTTCGGAAAGTTTGATTACTGAGCTCTCGTCTTTCGAGAAAATCCTTTCCTCAATCTCGCGTACTACTTTCTGGGCGCCCGTAACGGTTACTTGCTGAATAACGGTAACCAAGTCCCCAAGCGCACGGCCCGCGTCCCCCTGACTCGCAAGGATTCCCGTGACCATTAGAGGATTTAAGAAGTCTTCGATCGCTCGGGGGCGCACACTTGCGGTAACTCTGGCGCTTAAATCATCTCCGGGGACGACTATTTCCAACTCGATTTCAGGTTGGTAGTAGTCGATCAGCTCCTGCGCAGAAAAGACCGGCAGCGCCTGGGCCTGCCCGGATACATGCTTGCCGGATGCGTGTAGATCGGCGACATACAGGATCTTTTGAGAAACGCTAGGCGAGCCGGGAGGTAACTCGTTATATATCCAGCTCCGAGCTGCGGTTTTTTCAATTGGAAAGGAGTTGGGCATTATTCCATCGTACTTTCTGACTCTGACATAAATGCCTCGCCACCAGACCCATTAATTACTTTTTTTCCCCTGCGAGACAACAGGCCAACAAGAGGAGATATGTGGCGGCGTATCAACCGGGCGCTGTTTGGCGGCATTAATAAGTTGGTCTTTACCCACTATTTCGTAATTCAGGTCGATCTGCGAAATTCGCTGTTGCTTAAATACATTTTTATATTCTGGAAAGTCCGTGTTGGTTAATGAAAGCACATTACCATCGAACCCTTTTAGGAAATCCGGGTATCCGGTTACGCCAGGATAGACCTTGCGCAATGTGAAAATTCCGAAATCGATATCGAGCCTAAGATCGGAACAGGCTTGAGACCATTCGAACCTACCCTGAGTTTCGAAATTCTGATTGACGATGGTTTGCTTCGTCTTTCCCCCGTCGCAACTCAAAATCATGCTCGTCTTTAAGGGCTTTAACAATGATTGTTTATTGACCGTTACTGGTTTCACCATAATGGGGGTAGTGAACGTCTCCTTCATCCCTTGTAGGCCAAGCCGGCCATAGGAGAGGAAGTCGAAAAAGTTTTGACCCAAATCCAGAGTCAGGTTCCCCACCTTCCGAGGCATCAGACCAACGCCGGGCGCCGTCTTTACAAAAGGTTTCAGGTGTGTGTCTACATAAGTCCAGGCAAGACCCCCTTCGTTGAACATCCGGCCGAATCTAGCGCTAATAGGAACGTTATCCATCGCAGCCCTGACTTCTTCCTGCCAAATGGCATCTGCCTTGCAGGAAGCCTCCTCCAGCATGAAAACTTGCGCATCTCGCAGTGACGCCTGAAGCAGATCCCAATAAATGTAATTGTATTTATCCTTAAGGCCCAACATCATCTCCATAGACCGAGATGCTTTATAGCCAGCAGCCAGTGGCGTTCCTCCAGCGCTGGGGTCGTCCCCTGATTCGAAACGAGAAGTAATTGTTTGAAAGGATGTATCACGACTGTCGGCCGAAAATGCGATTGCGGCCAATGCGGGAAGGTATTTTTCTTTATAAACCTTCGCGGCAGCATCAAGCTGCTCGTCCCGATCGGGTGCACCTTTCTCCTTATCAAGTTTTTTCTGGGTCTTTAAGCCCTTTTTCCCGGCCTTGCTTACAGCCTTACCAACCCCGCCGAATTTCCCAACCAGCTTCAGTCCTAATTTGGTCAGTGTCTTACTGGGGCCCCCACCCTCTTCATCCCCACCAAGGAGTTCGATCTTCTCGTGGAACAGTGCAAGATTAAGCCAGTCTGGACGATTATCTGGAAAGTAAGAGTCTTTGTTCCCGCTGCCGATTAACCTCAATGCATTTCGATAGGGGTTTCTTCGACTCGACGCCATTTCTATTACATTGCCAAGCGCTGCGGATCGAGTGATTAACTGATCGTTCCCCTTAAGCACCGTGTTTGCATAATCCTCCCAGAGAACGATTCGGCGTTTAGCATAGGCTTTTTTGAAATTGGTTTCTGCAGTATCTAGCCACTCTCCTCTCAATCCTGAATTGCGAATAACTCCGAAAAATTCATCAAAGTACGCGATCCCAAGATCAGTCCATACTGGGGATAAGATCATGACTTTTGAAGGTGGAAATTCTGGCCACAGATCGCCTGTTGAGATCAACGGGGTATCCTTCAAAATATGATCGTTTGCCGCGTACATCAACCACGTCATTTCAGGGTCTAGTTTTGAAATTAAGTTTTCGGCCTTCGTTGTCCAGTTGCTCCTGTCATCCTCAATACTGCTGAGATCAGGAAAACTCTTTGACCACAATTTGGCATAAACAAATGTGTCGAACATTTGGGTCGCTAGATCTGGATCATCCTTGGTAATTTCATATGCTGAATCTTCGGAAAATGGATTTGGCAAACTTAAGATATCTCGATGCGAATTACCGTGTTCAATCGCTCTTAATACCTGAATTCGGCTAAGCGCATTGGTCATCGCCAACCCAAACTTTGAGAAAGGCGTCATCGGTTGTTCATCCAACCCCGGGCTATTTTCAGCTCGGGTTTTTTCCGCGGGCAGCGCCAACAAATATTCCTTTTTAACCGCACGCACGTAGTCGACATACTGGAGATCGATCTCTTTAAGAATCTTGGTCGCGAGAACGACCCATTGGCGCTTCATTTCCGATATCTTTTCTTTATCAGGCGGAATACCGAGCCATGGGATAGGGAGCGGAGGCAAGTCGTAACTGTTCGCCTGTGACTCAAGGCGGCTAATAATCTTACGCTTGTGATCAAGCTGGTTTAACGTGTTGATCTGATAATCGGCGACCTTGGCCGGGCTTAGCGCAATAGAATCCTTTCGAACTAATTCCAATGACTGCAGATCGAGGGCCCCCTCAAGCAAGACTACTCCAACGATCAGAATCCAGATGATCGAGATCCGGCTGAAAACCTTTCGACGGGCGCCAATAAAAAGACGTTCCGCAAACTCCAGTGTTGTCGAGGCGCCACTCTCTTTTGGAAGAATCTTCCGAAGAAGTTCTGAGCTGAAGACAGACTGGTCAGCGGACGCCTGATCGGTGGCGTTTGTGCGTGGCGGAAAACTAAATAGGTAAACTCCACGAAAACTCGGGCGGACTTTCTGCAGTATGCTCCCAGATACCGACTTAACCAGAAGCTCAACCCCCCTCTGAAGGCGTCCGATCTCAGCCGCGAGTCTCATTAATGCCGCGTTTGAAACGTTCTGATCAGTAACTTCGGTAACATTCAGCGCGATCTTGCTTTCGATTACGCGCAAAAGGTTGCCACACAACTGCCTTGAGAACTGGGCGAACCCCTCGTCCATTTCAAAAAGCTGCTGATCGTTCCTGCCAAAGCCAAGGCCCAAAGCCTGTTCCTTCTCCCGCTCTGACAACAAAGCGGTAAACGGTTCGAACCCATCAATCCGCCATAAATCCGTAACAACCAGGAACACCGGGATTTGCATCCGAAAGGTTCTCATCGCGTTTTGGATTAACTCATTGACAGACCGGCCGGTGTCGGTGACTTGATCTTCCGACTCCAAGAGGAACTGAACGGGCAAAGACACAATGACGCCATCAACAGGTTGTTGATCTCGATATTTACTCAATCCCTCAAGAAGATTGCGCCAGGTGCTGCCTCCATCCTCCTGATTCGTGATCTCCTTTGAACAGGACAAACACAAAAACGAATCGACAATATCGATATCGATTGCGGAGCCTGAAGAAATATCCGGGCTGAGGTCTAGTGCTACGTTGTTACTGTTTTGCTTTAGATATCTTCTGAAATCACCGGTGTCGCACTCGAGCTCTATAAACCATGGCACGTGGTATTCCCCGCCACGTCCAATCCGCTTTCGCAGAGTCTTCTGCAGTATCCGGAAACGATCCTGATCGGCATCGCGGGAGAATCCGAGCGATGACCAAAGAGACGGTTCGCGTTCTTCCAGGTCTAAGAGTTTTTTTGCCCGCTGTTTGGCTCGCCACCGATTAAGTATTCGCCTCAGAATAAAGAAACCGAAAACCGCGACAAGAAAATAAGCGGCCCAACGAAACGCGAGGTCCTGCGGATAACCCAGGCCCAACGAGACCACAATAATCCCGAATGCTATTGCGAGAACTAGAACCGTGATTAGGATCCATTTAAAAACTTTCATTGCTTTTTTTAGTATCTCGCTGAAAAAGATCTAACTTTGGTCTTTCGCTCTTTGCCTTGAGGCAGATAAGCCTCCCGACTAATCATTCTTGGGCAGACTCGCCGAATATCCCGGAACTCATACCCTGGATTAACTCCATCAATCGACTAGGCTGTTTGGCCTCAGTGGATTCGACCTGAACGGTTTGTCCGAGAAATATTGTATCGGCCGCCAGGGTCAACGTTTTGTCTATAGTTTGAGAAAAATACAGAAAAACTCCAACCAGCCCTATCAGACCGATCAAGTTAACGGTGACCAGGCCACTCCTTCTTGGATGGCGCTTAACAGTGCCCTGCTCGCCTAGGCCATGATAAGCGCTAGGACACAGCCGATCCGGGTTGACCATAGTCCGTCGTGTCATCTGGATTGATTCCCTAAGGCGATATTTCACAGCATCGATACTCGCTGAATCCTTGTGCAGGGAGGCAACCAGACCCGAATCCAGGCAATTAAGGTAAACCAATTGAATATCGTAGTTTGCAGGTAGCGGGTCCAATGATTCACGCATCTGCGAGAAAACCCGATCCCCGCCTGTAATCGTCCCGAAGAACTTTTCTTGCAGGAGGTTAGTTTTCCATTCCAATTCAATACTTTCAGATCTGGTCAGCATCACCTCATCTATCAGGACAGCGTAAGCGAATTTCGCCGATTCGATCTGCTGCTCCTTAAAGCCCTCTTCCGATGCAATCTTCACCGAGGCGTTTATCGCCTCGACGAACGAGTCTCTCAGCGGACCAACCGCGATTTCTTCTTTGCCCAGATCCGCAAGGTTCTCTACTAGACTCACCACGGACTGGAAACATTGAATTAACAGCATCTGAATGAACCCCTAGCGCTCGACCGCAACCAACTCAACCGTGACGCCTTCAGGAATCTGCTTCCACTCAATCGAGATCCCTTTTGTCTCCTCGATCTTGCGCCACAGATCGTTATCCGGGCGGAGTTTT